>OLOH01000974.1_pt1 | contig 17892 bp, 16 predicted proteins | sample 1673221 | NCBI WGS metagenome assembly OLOH01 (sample SAMEA3136767, study PRJEB25190) | human gut metagenome
AAAAGAAAATCGAAAAATCTATAAAAAACTCTTGACAAACACATTAGCAAGATTTATAGTTCTAAGTATACCATATCCAGACCTTGTGCGCCACTCTATTGACATGGCGCAAAACCGGGCTATAATGGTTGTAGGTACAACGATGTAGGTACATCTTTCTGAAGCCCGGGAGGCGTCTATGGACATTACCGAACGAAAAATCACAAAAATTGCGCGCGAGGCCGAAAAACTTGTCCTCTGCACCCTGCGGGAACAGGGCGTGGGCACGGCGGAAATCGACCTGATCCACGCCCTGCGCCACCATCCCGGCTGCACCCAGGCGGCCTTGGCCGAGCTGCTGCACGCCGACAAGGCGGCCATCGCAAGGCGCACGAAAAACCTTGAGGCCAAGGGCTATCTTGTCCGCGAAGATGCCCCCAACGATCGGCGCAGCCAGCTTTTGTACCCGACCGGGAAGGCCGAGAACCTGAAATCCTCGAAGGCAGAGATCGAGGCGGCCTTCTATGAGTACCTGACCGCCGCGCTGCCCGCCGACGAGGCCGCTGCCTTTGCGGCAACGCTGGATAAGCTGTACCATCGGTCTAAGACCGAGAGCCGCGCGGGGTTCCCGCATTTCCAAAAGGAGTGCAAGACAGACGATGAAGCGTGAAAAACAATTCCGCCCGGACAAAATCGGCGACTATTTCCGCATCGAGTGGCTGCCGCTGGCGTTGGTCACGGTGTCGGGCCTTATCTACAACATCGGCCTGCTGGCCGCGCCCTGGTTTGAGGGGCGGCTGGCCCAATGCCTGGCCGACATTCTGGGCGGCAACGCGGCAGCGTCCGCCATGGCGATGCTTGTGCTGGCTTACATCCTCGTCACGCTGCTGGTGCAGGCGGCGCGGTTCATTAAGCGGTTTTACGTGCGCCGCTTTGCCAACAACATCAACCGCCGGATGAAGGGCGTGCTCTACGCCAACCTTGTGCGCCAGAGCCGTGCCGCGCTGGAAAAAGAGGGCGCGGGCGAGCTGATGACCAAGGCCATCTCCGATGTGGACGACTGCGTCGAAGGGATGCGCAAATTCACGACCGAGGTGTTCGACACCGGCGTGGCGCTGGTGGGCTACATCGTCATGCTGCTGGTGTATGACTGGCGGCTGGCACTGCTCAGCCTGTTGTTTACGCCGGTCTCCTACGTCTGCGCCGCTGGGATGAAAAAGCCGGTGCAGCGCGAAGGGGCGGCCTACAAAAAGGCAGCGGGCGCTTTGCGCGCCGCCACGCTGGATCGTGCCCGGAACGCCGCGACCTACCGCAACTACGGCTGTGAGACCGCCCGCGAGGAACGGTACGAGGATGTGCTGAAAAACTACGAGCGGACCGCCGTGCGCAGCAATGTCTGGCAGTCGGCGCTGCCGCCGCTCTACCTGGCTGTGTCCGAGGCGGGCGTGCTGTTTATCTTGTGGTTCGGCGCGAAGAACGTCCTGGGCACCGGTTGGTGCGCCTGGAATATTGCCGCGTTCACGACGTTTTTGTCTTGCTTCACGAAACTGGTCGTCAAGTCATCGAAAGTTGCAAAGCTCTTCAACTCCGTCCAAAAAGCCGAAGTTTCCTGGCGGCGCATCAAGCCGCTGATGAAGCTGCCGGAGCAGCTGGCTCCGCTGGAGGTCCCAGCCCCCGCCGCCGTGACGCTGAAAAACCTCTCCTTCGCCTACGCCGACGAACCGATTTTTGCAGGGCTTACTCTGACGGCGCACCCCGGCGATATCATCGGCATCACCGGCCCGGTTGCCTGCGGTAAATCCACGCTGGGGCGTGTGTTCCTGTGTGAAGCGCCCTACGGCGGCTCGGCAAAGTTCGGGGACAAAGAGTTCTCGAACCTGACACCGCGGCAAATCTCCGCCACGGTCGGCTACCTGGGCCATGACCCAGAGCTGAGCGCCGACACCGTGAAAAATAACGTCCTCTGCGGCGGTGCGCAGGACATCGCGCCCTATCTGGCCGCCGCCGCGCTTGACGGCGAGGTGCGGGCCATGGAGCAGGGCCGAGATACCGTCATCGGCCCCAGCGGTACGCGGCTTTCCGGCGGGCAGGCCCAGCGTTTGGCGCTGGCCCGAACGCTGGCCCACCCCCGCCCGGTGTTGGTGCTGGACGACCCATTCTCGGCGCTGGACCGCCATACCGAGGATACCGTGTTTGCAAATTTGCAGACCTACGCCAAAGATAAAGTCGTGTTCCTGATTTCCCACCGGCTGTACCACTTCCCGCAGATGCGGCAGGTGGTTTTTATGGAGGATGGAAAGACCACTGTGGGCACCCACGACAAGCTGATGGCGGCGGTCCCCGCGTACCGCCAGCTGTACGAAAGCCAGACAGGAGGGCAGCAAAATGAAAACGAGCAATAAAAACGGTGTGGCTGCCGCCCTGCGCACGGCGGCCATGGCACACTGTTTTTTGACAGTTGGCGTGATTTTGTGCGTGGCTGCGTCGGTTGCGGCGTCGCTGCTGCCGCCGCTGCTGCTGGCACGCTGCATCGACAGTCTGACGGCGGGCCTGCCGCTGACGATCTGGGCCGTGCTGGCCTACTTTGCCAGCCTGGCGCTGGAGGGCGTTTTATCCAGTGCGCAGGAGAGTCTGCTGGTCGTTTTTGGTCAGAAGATGACCCACGCGCTGCGCTCGGAAATGTCCCACAAGCTGACCCGGCTGCCCGCCGCCACGCTGGTGGATCAGAACCCCGGCGAGGTGGCCGCGCGGTTCTCCGGCGATGTGGACACGGTGGAGGCACTGTTCACGTCGGGCATCATCAGCATGGTGGCGGACGCCTGCCGCATCATTTCTATCATGGTGGTCATTTTTGTAAAAAATCACGGCCTGGCGCTGATTTTGCTGCTGGTGCTGCCACTGTTTGCGGTGTTCACCCGCCATGTGCAAAAGCGGATGCTGGCCGCCCAGCTGGACAACCGCCGTGCTGTGGCCGCCGTTTCCGGCCAGGTGCCCGAGACGCTGCACAACATCCGCACGATTCGCGCACTGGGCATGGAAGCCTACATGGAGCGCCGCTATGACCAGCGCATTGCAGACAGCTATTCCGCGATGGAACGCACGAATTTCTATGATGCCATCTACTCCCCCGCCGTGCTGACGCTGAACGCCGTGGTGGTGGGTATCGTTATGCTGCTCTCGGCGTCGGGCAACAGCACGGCTTTGGCATTGTTTGGTATGTCAGTCGGTACTTCGGTGGCCATTATTAACTACATATCGCGTATTTTTGCGCCCATTGAAAGCTTGGGCATGGAGATTCAGACTATCCAGTCTGCCATGGCGGGCGTCAAGCGCATTGACGCATTTCTGGCGCAGCCGGAGCGCACGATCCCCGCGGAACGCACCAAAGCCGCCCGGGGTGACGTGGAGCTGGCCCACGTGACCTTCGGCTATGGAGAAAAGCACGTGCTGAACGATTTCTCGATGACCGTCAAACAGGGCGAGCAGGTCACGCTGGTGGGCCGCACCGGTGCGGGCAAGAGCACTGTGTTTAAGCTGCTGCTGGGGCTGTACCCGCCCGAGAGCGGTACGGTTACGATCGGCGGCGTGAATGTGGCAGACATCACGGATCGCGAGCGCCGCACCTGCATCAGCTGCGTGGAACAGCACTTCGCCCGCGTGCCCGGCACGGTGCTGGATCAAATCACGCTGGGCGACCCGCAGATTACAGAAGAAATGGCAAAGAACGCCGCGAAACTGGCGGGCATCGACGCAGCCATTGCGGCCATGCCCGGGGGGTACGATACTGTGTGCAGCGAGGGGATGTTCTCCCAGGGCGAGTGGCAGCTGCTGTCCATCGCCCGCGCCGCCGCCGCTGACCCCGCTGTACTGCTGCTGGATGAGATCACCGCGAACCTCGACGCTGAGACGGAAGCGCGCGTGCTGGAAGCTCTGCGCCGGGCGTCCGAGGGCCGCACGGTACTGTCGGTGTCCCACAGAATTTATGAGAACCTGGGCGGGCGGACGGTAGAAATTAAAATATTATGATTTTTCGCCTGTTTTCGGGAAAACCCTTGACCTTCCAGTGGGTGCAGGGTGTACGATAACCGGGAAAGGAGCGTGATGTTATGAACATCAAGCAGACAGCGGATGCGTCGGGCGTATCGGCGCGAAACATCCGCTACTATGAGCAGGCTGGGTTGCTGGCCCCGGCACGCAACCCAGAGAACGACTACCGTATCTATACGGATGCCGATGTGCGGACGCTGAAATTGATTCGTGTGCTGCGCACACTGGATATGCCAGTGGAGGATATCCGCGCGGTGCTGAGCGGTACAATGCCGCTGACCGAGGCTGCTGAACGCCAGCGCCGACAGCTGGAGGCCGAGCAGCAAAAGCTGGCAGCGGCCGCAGCCTTCTGCACGGAGCTGGCCGCGGGCGGCAGAACGGCGGCAGAGCTGGATGTGGACGACTGCCTGGCTCGGATGGACTCCCCTGCCCCGGCGGGCGGCTGGTTTACCGGCTGGGTGCAGGACTACCGGAAAATGGCGGCTGCCGAGCATAAGCGGCAGTTTACCTTTACGCCGGACACCGCCATCGGTACGCCGCAGGACTTTACGGCGGCGCTGCTGGCGTGGGCAGACGAAAACGGTGTGGATGTGACCATAAGCAGGGAGAGCATGACCCCGCATTTTATGCTGGACGGCATTGAGTACAGGGCCGTGCGGTATTCGAGCCATGTGCGCAATATCCCGATACTGCGGGTGCGGTGTGAGGTGTGCGATCCATCGGCGCTGGCGGTAGAGGGCGACCCGAAGCGGCTGCGGATGCAGAGATTTCTGCACTACGGTCTGCCGGTGCTTGTATGCCTTGCATTGGCGGTGGTCTGGGTCTGCACCCGGAATATGCCGCTTTGGCCCGACAAGGCAGCTATGCTGCTGGTGCTGGGCGCTCTTGGCATCGGGTACGGCTTCCGCGGGTGGTATCTCTACTACAACGATCGGGACCAATAAAAAAACGGGAGACAGCGCGGGCTGTCTCCCATTTGATTTATCCCAGCAGCAGTTTGTGCAGCTCGTCCACCGTGTCGGCCAGAGCAGCGGCCCCGGCGGCGGTCAGCTCCTCGGCAGAGCCGTAGCCGTAGACAGCGCCGATACACGGCAGACCGTTCTTCTTGGCACCCACCACGTCGTGCTCGCGGTCGCCGACCATGACGACGCGGCTCTTGTCAATGATGCCCGCCGTTTCCAGCGCGTAGGCAATGACCTCAGCCTTGTCGGTGCGTGTCTCGTCCATTGTGGCACCGCAGACAAAATCGCAGTACTGCGCCAAATCAAAGTGTGCCATAATGCGCTTGGCAAAGTCCTCGGGCTTGCTGGTGGCGATGATGACGGTTTTCCCGGCGGCTTTTAGATCGGCCAGCAGGGCCGGGACGCCGTCATAGACCTCATTTTCAAAAATGCCTTTCGTGGGGAAATACTCCCGGAACGCGCTGACTGCGTGGTCGGCCTCGGCGTTGCTCAACCCTGCCAGTGTGCGGAACGAGTCGATCAGCGGCGGCCCCAAAAATTTGCGCAGTGTGGCTTCGCTGGGCATTTCCAGCCCCAACTTGCGGCAGGCGTACCGTACCGAGTTCAAAATACCCGGCGCGGAGTCGGTCAGCGTGCCGTCCAGGTCAAACAAAATAACATCGTAATTGCGCATAAAAATCCTTTTTAGTTAAATTTGAACAGCTTTTGGGCAATGCGGTAGCCGCCAATGCTGATCTTGCTGCCCAGCCAGCCGGGCAGGTTGCAGCCCTCAGCTACCGAGAAACGGCAGCGGCGGTACAGGTGGCCGTCGTGGGCTTTCAGGTCGTCCCACAGCTGCTTGCGCTTGGCCAGCGCCTCCTTACTGCCGTCCAAAGTCAGGAAGATACTGGAAATCGCCATCATCATCGAGAAATAGTTCAGCATATAGGCGCGCAGCTTGTTCTGCTCCGGCGGCAGGGCGTAGACGTCCACAGCATTCATCATGATGCGGGTGACGCGCAGCTGCTGATCTACGCGCTTGATCATGTTGGCCTCGTTGACGCTCTGATCCTCGCGGCCGATGAAGTAGCGGTAGAGGTCAAGGTTCATATAGTAGATGGTCTTGACCTGGGGCAGCGGCTGGTACACAAAGATGTTGTCAACGTAGAAGGTGTGCTTGGGCAGCTCCATGCCGCTCTGGCGCAGGATCTCGGTGCGGTAGATGACACTGTGCATCAGGATGTTTTTGTTCGGCGGGAACTTGCCGATCTCCTGCCAGGTAAAGACGCGGCCCTCGGGCAGGATGCCTTTGTAATCGACGATGTTGCGCGTATTATCTGCAACGTGCTCGTAGACGTAGTTCGCCATCATCAAATCAAGCGGATGCTCGTCGTTGAGGTGGGCACGCAGCTCGGCCAGAGCTTTTTGCAGCGCGTCGGTGTCCAGCCAGTCGTCGGAGTCGACGACCTTGAAATAGACGCCTGTCGCGTTGCGGATGCCCTGGTTGACGCCCTCGCCGTGGCCGCCGTTCTCCTGATGGATGACGCGAACGATGGTGGGGTATTTTTCGGCGTAGGAGTCGGCAATTTTGCCGGTGTCGTCCTTGGAGCCGTCGTCGACAAGGATGATCTCGGCATCCTCGCCCGCGGTGAGCAGGGTCTCGATGCAATGATCCATATAAGCGGCCGAGTTGTAGCACGGCACGGTAAAGGTGATGAGTTTCATAAAAAGCTCCTTTTAAAAGGCATAATATACTTATTATAGGATACCGCGTTTTGACGAAAAAAACAAGGGAAAGTTTTGTGAAAAGGGCTTCCCCCTAGGGGGAAGCTGTCCGCGAAGCGGACTGATGAGGGGCAGATGCCCCGCAATAGCCCATTTGTGGGTGGCTGCGGCAAGTGCGCCCCCATCCGACCTCGCTTCGCTCGGCCACCTTCCCCCTCTGGGGGAAGGCTTTACATATAGTACGATTCACCGTGCCGCATTATTGCAAAAAAAATACCCCCGGCGCGGGGCTTGCGGGCCGCGCCGGGAGCGAGGGTTAAAAAGAGGTCTTAAAAAAGATCGTTGCGGTTGAAATTGTGGACGCCCGAAGGGATCACATCATTGTAGACATCCTCCGGCAGACCGTAGGGCCGTTCCGGATCCAGAAAACCGTGCATCCATTCGGCCAAAGTGTGCAGCTTCAACATTGTAACCCCGTCTCCTTTCCTAGTGTAGGGCAAGTAGTTTGGGAGGCTTTCCGCTTCCCTTGTTCTGTCTTTATTATATGCGAAAGATCCGACTTTTGCAAGCTGCATTTTGTACAAACTTACAAAAGCTATTTGTATATATTCCACTATTTCGGCAAACTGTACATATGCACGTTGCGACTGTACGCATTACGCGGACAATTCCTCCCATGCCTCCTGCATGGTATCAGCCGAGAAGAGAAACTCGCCGCTCTCGGAAAAGACTTCAATGTGGCCGCCGACGTATCTGAACTGCTGGGTCATGGTATGTACCGCCTTTCTTATCTGGTATGTCTTTATTATACCAGATGGAAAGTACTATAATTTGGACTTTAACTCTTCTGTACCGATTTTTGAGGGTGATAAACGGTACTTTCAACGCCCCGTAGCACGAAAACGACCCACCCGCAGAGCAAAAACCAGTAAAAGGTGTAGCGCGGGCAGACCAGGCCCGCCAGGTTGCCCCACTCATCGGCATAATCCCAGACGGCGATATGCAAAAGGCGGCGGCAGACCGCGCCCACAGCCAGCTCCAGCCCGCTGACGCCCGCCGCGCCCAGGGCCGCCGCGACTGCCAGCGGCAGCGGCCTGGCGGCCAGTGCCTGCAAAAGGCAGAGGCAGACCCCGCCCGCCAGAAACATCGTCCAGTGGGTGGTGCCGCGCCAGGCCAGTTCCAGTGCGGCATAGGCCCCGCCGCCCAGACAAAACAGAGAAAGACGTTCCAACATACAAAATCCCCCTGCACAAGCTGTTAGCAACAGTATGTGCAGGGGGCGCGGGCTGTAACCGTTTTGTAAGGATGGTGGAAGTTTTTGGGAAGAAATGCCTTCCCCCTTGGGGGAAGGTGTTTGCGGCCCTGCCCGCAAACGGATGAGGGGCTGCGTTTCCGCGGCGACCCGTAAACGGACGGTATTGGCAAGCCTGCCCCTCATCAGCCGCCTGCGGGCGGCAGCTTCCCCCAAGGGGGAAGCCGGAGATTTTTACTTCGAAAGCTTCTTCAGCAGTGTGCTTCTGGTATCCCACAGCTTCTGGCTCAGGTCGACGTAGTAGCGGTGCGGGTTCTCAAAACGCTTGACTTCGTCCCACAGCGTGCCCACCTGGGCCTTGCAGAACTTCTTGATATCATCCAGGCTCGGGGAGTTGTAGACGCGCTTGCCGTTCTCATAAATCGGGGTGGACAGGCAGCGAGCCGTGCAGTTGACGTAGGTGCATTCCTTCCACGTCTCGATGGGGTCAAACAGCGTGATGCCGTGCAGGGTCTCGACCTGCTCATCGGCCATCGTGATGAGGTCGGCCATGGCCTTGCCGTCCTCGTCGTAGATACGCCAGACCTTTTTCAGGCAAGGGATCGTCATTTTCTCGGCAGATTCGGACAGCTTCATCTTCGGCGTGTAGCTGCCGTCGTCCTCTTTCACGGCGGCCAGCTTGTACACGCCGCCGAACACAGGGTCGCTCTTGGCGGTGATCATGTTTTCGCCGATACCGAAGCTGTCCACGCGGGCACCCTGCAAAATCAGGTCGCGGACGATGTACTCATCCAGAGAGTTGGATGCGCAAATCGTGCAGTCGGGGTAGCCGGCTTCGTCCAGCATCTTGCGGGCCTTCTTGGACAGGTAGGCGATATCGCCGGAGTCGATGCGGATGCCCTTCGGGCGCTTGCCCATCGGCTTCAAGACCTCATCAAATACCTTGATGGCATCGGGCACGCCGTGGCGCAGCACATTGTAGGTGTCCACCAGCAGCACGCAGGCGTCGGGGTACATCTCGGCGTATTTCTTGAAAGCATCATACTCAGTCGGGAACATCTGCACCCAGCTGTGGGCCATGGTGCCGGAGGCCGGGATGCCGAAATCGCGGGCGGCCATGACGCAGGAGGTGGAGCCGCAGCCGCCGATATAAGAGGCGCGTGCGCCGAAATAGGCGGCGTCATACCCTTGGGCGCGGCGGGCGCCGAACTCCATGACCGGGCGGCCTGCGGCAGAGCGCACGATGCGGTTTGCCTTGGTGGCAATCAGGCACTGGTGGTTGAAGGTGACGAGCAGCAGCGTTTCCAGCAGCTGGCACTCGATGGCCGGGCCTTCGACGGTGACGATCGGCTCCTGCGGGAAGATAGGCATACCTTCCTCAATGGCCCAAATGTTGCAGTGCAGCTTGAAATTCTTCAGATAGTCGAGGAATTTCTCGTCGAACGCCTTCGTGGAGCGCAGGTAGTCGATATCCTCGGCGGTAAATTTCAGGTGGTCCACGGCGTCAATGAACTGCTGCAGGCCCGCCATGATGGCGTAGCCGCCGCCATCCGGCACACGGCGGAAGAACATATCAAAGACGGCGATCTTGTCAACATATCCCTCATCCAGATAGCCCGCCGACATGGTCAGCTCATAGAAATCGGTCATAGTGGTCAAATTGCGTTTTACATCCAACATGGTAGAAACCCTCCTGTGGAATTTTGCAGCGCACCGGGCGGCACGCCTATATTCAGACCTCTTTGCTCCAGATGCGCAGGATGCGGCCAACGGTGAAAATCAGGTAAGCACCGATGACGAGCATGGTCAGGATAACGACGACTTTGAAATATGTGCTTGAAAAAAAAAGGCTCACCCGGGAAATCGTGTACAAAAGCTGATTGCGGGAAACATCGCTGCCGGCGATCAGGTCGGCGGTGCCGATGGTCTCCCCTTCTATGGTCAGGGTCACGGTGCCCACAATGTCCCCCTGCTTGATGGGCGCGGGAAGCTGATCCGGCACATTGAACACCTGTTCGGTCAGAGCTGCGCCGCCCTCCCTGGGCAGCAGGGTCATCATATTGTCAGCCGGGTAGAGCATGATGGTGTCGGCCTGGGTCGAATAGGCCACCCGCACTTCGGTGATGGGCTGGGTCGTGTCCAGCGCCGGGGCAATGGTGTAGGTATCGAACACCCAGTCCATGATGGTAGCTGTCTCCACCAGCGCGGGGCGCATCCCCTCGGGGTCAGCGTCGTAGGGCACGTTCAGCAGGATGCTGATGTAGCTCTCGCCGTCCTGGCTGTGCCACCCGGCAAAGTTCTGCCACTCGCCCAGGCTGCCGGTCTTGCCGCCTTTGGTGTAGTCGCGGTGGTAGCTGCTGTTGGTGATGAGTTTGTCGGTGGTCTGGATGATATAAGTCCCGGGGGTCGTGTAGCGGTCGTTCGTGCCCATATCGTAGCTGGGCGTGCCGACGACCGTGGAGAACACATCGTAGGCGGTCAGCGCCCGCAGAATCAGGTAGGCGTCCCGCGCGGTGGTGATGTTGTTGGGGTTCAGCCCGCAGGGGTCAACAAACGTCGTGCCGGTGCAGCCCACGGCCTTAGCCTCGTCGTTCATCATGGCGACAAAGTTGTCAATGCTGCCGCCGCCCATGTAGTCCGCCACGATGTAGGCGGCCTCGTTGCCGCTGGGCAGCAGCATGGCGTAGAGCAGGTTGCGCAGGCTCTGCGTCTCGCCCCGGCGGATATCGGCCGAGGATGCGTTGGTGCTCTGCTCCCAAATCAGGTCGTAGACATAGCTCGGGGCGGTCAGGCTGATGGAGTCGAGCTGATCCTGGTAATTTTCCAGCAGCAGCAGTGTCGTCATCAGCTTGGTCAGGCTGGCGGCGGAGAGCGGCGTCTCGCTGTTTTTCTCGTACACGACGATGTTGGTGTCGAGGTTGACCACGTAGGCAGCCGGGGCGGTCAGCGAGGGAGCATTGTCCGCAAAGGTGCTGCTCTCCCCTTCCGCCGCGACCGGCAGCGCTATGATCAGCACGAGCACGAAGGAAAATAGTATCGCGCAGAATTTTTTCATAGGCAAAGGTTTCCTTTGTAAAGTTACCTATCAGTATACCAAACTTTGCGGGGAAATAAAAGGGATATGCAGGATTTTTTGGCGGTGGGAGTGATGCTTTCGGGTGCGCTGCCTTCCCCCTTGGGGGAAGGCAGCGGTTCCATTATTGCCCATACATGGGCGGCCACAGTAAGTCTGTCCCCTCATCAGTCACCTTCGGTGACAATTTCCCCCTCAGGGGAAGCCAAAGGCCTCAGTTCATCGCCCCTGCGGTCTCAAACAGCCTCTCCACCTCATCGGACAGTGCCCGGTGCGCCGGGTCGATTAAATTCGGGTCCTCGGCCAATAACGCTTTGGCTTCATCCTGCGCTACCCGCAGCGTGCGGGTATCCTGCACAAGGTCGGCCACCCGCAGCGTCGGCAGGCCATGCTGGGCGGAGCCGAAGAAATCACCAGGGCCGCGGGTTTCAAGGTCGTACTTTGCCACGGCGAAGCCGTCCGACGTGCGGCACAAAAATTGCAGCCGCTCCCGCACGGCATCGTTTCCGTTGTCGGAAATCAAAATGCAGCAGGAATCCGCCGCGCCGCGCCCAACGCGGCCGCGCAGCTGGTGCAGTGCCGACAGACCGAACCGCTCGGCGTTCTCAATGACCATGACCGTGGCGTTGGGCACGTCGACGCCGACCTCGATGACCGTCGTCGAGACAAGCACATCCAGCTCGCCCGCCTTGAACTGCTGCATCACATCGTCCTTTTCCTTTGGCTTCATCTTGCCGTGCAAAAGCCCGATGCGGCGGTTGGGCAGCAGTGCGCAGGCCGTCTCGGTGTAGTAGGTCGTCACGGCCTGCAGGTCACCCATGGCCTCGTTTTCCTCGATGGCCGGGCAGACGATGTACACCTGATGCCCCGCCGCGATTTGTTTGTCCAAAAAGCCGTACATATCCCGGCGCTTTTTGCCGGTGATAAACCATGTTTTGATGGGCTTGCGGCCCGGCGGCAACTCGTCCAGGACGGAAATATCCAGGTCGCCGTACATCAAAAGCCCCAGCGTGCGCGGGATGGGCGTGGCGCTCATGACCAGCAGGTGCGGGCTTTGGGCTTTGCCCGCCAACAGGCCGCGCTGCCGCACGCCGAAACGGTGCTGCTCGTCCACAATGGCGAGACCGAGATTTTTGAATTCCACGGTGTCCGTCAACACGGCATGCGTACCTACGACCAAATTGGCCCGGCCATCGGCGATAGCTTCCAGCGCGATGCGTTTTTCTTTGGCCTTCATGCCGCCGACCAGCAGCGTGACATTGACGCCGAAGGGCTCCAGCCGGTCCGCCAGCGTGACGGCGTGTTGCCGGGCCAAAATTTCCGTGGGGGCCAGCATGGCGCTCTGCCAGCCGTTTTGCGCAGCGAACCAGATAGCTGCCGCCGCCACCAGCGTTTTGCCGCTGCCGACGTCGCCCTGCAACAGGCGATTCATCGGAACCTCGCCGCACAAGTCCCCCACAATTTCCTCGGTCGAGCGCTTCTGCGCACCGGTGGGCGGGTACGGCAGGCTGCGCCAGAACGGACCGAGGTCCAGCGGGTGCATGGGGGCGCTGGTCTTGCGCCGCCCGTGGCTGCGCAGCAAAAAGATGCCGATTTGCAGTAAATACAGTTCCTCAAAAATCAGGCGGCGGCGGGCGGCAGCCAGTTCTTCACTGCTCTGGGGCGCGTGGATGCCCCGCACGGCGGCGGCCTTGGTGGGCATCCGGTAGTGGGTCAGCAGTTCAGGCGGCAGCGGGTCGGTCAGCTCGTCGGCGAAGGCCAGCGCCGCGTGGGCGCAGCTGGCGTGGCGGGCGGCGGGCAGACCGTCGGTGCCCGGGTAGACAGCCACGAACGGACAGGCCGCGACCTGGGCCACGGTACGCACCAGCGGGTGGGAAATCTCGCGCCGGGTCAGTGTGCCGCCGATGCGCCCCTCAAAGTAGTAGGTCTCCCCCACCACCAGATTGTTGGCGGCGTAGGACGCATTGAACCAAGTCATGGACAAAATCCCGGAATCGTCTGCGGCCAGCACCCGGTTCATGACCCGCCCGCCGGTGATGCGCCGGGGCGGCTCCTTTTGCAGGACGGTGGCCCTGACGCAGCAGTCCATATCGTAGGGGGCCGACACGACGGTGTAGGGCTGGGTGTAGTCGATATATTTGCGAGGGTAGCACAAAAGCAGGTCACGGATGGTGACGATGCCGAGTTTTTCAAATTTTTTGGCGAAAGCAGGGCCAACGCCCTTGAGGTATTGGACGGAGTCGTTGATGGTGGGCAAGGGTGGCGGCCTCCTTTCGTGGAATTTTTACAGGGTGATTAAGGCGAGGGGCTTTGCAGCCTTGCCGCAGCCACGCCCATATACCCAAAAAGGCGAACTCGGAACTGCCCCAAATTCGCCTTTTTTATGTTATAACGTCCGGTTTACTCCACGGAGATCATGTAGTAATATACCGGCTGGCCGCCGCTGATGTGGCTGACCTCGACACTGCTGCCGCACTTGGCGCGCACCAGATCGGTCGTCTTTTCGGCGTCCTCGTCGCTGACGTCGCAGCCGGAAATGACCGTGATGAACTGAGAATCCTTCTTCTTCATCGCGCGGGCCAGACGATAGGTCATCTTGACCAGGTCGGTGCCGGTGGCAACAATTTTGCCGTTCTCCAACGCCATGATCTCGCCCTTCTTGATGGGCTTGCCGTCAAACTCGCTGTCGCGGGCGGCATAGGTGATCAGACCCGTGCTGACGTGGTCCGCCGCCTGCATCATGGCAACGGCGTTCTCCTCCGGCTTCAGGTCGGGGTCAAAGTTCAGCATGGCGGTCATGCCCTGGGGCACGGTGCGGGTGGGCAGCACGATGACCTTGCGGTCCGCGAGCTTCTGCGCCTGCTCAGAGGCCATGATGATGTTCTTGTTGTTGGGCAGAACGAGCACCGTCTTGGCGGGCACGCTCTGGATGGCGGCGAGGATATCCTCGGTGGAGGGGTTCATGGTCTGGCCGCCGCTGACGACAGCGTCCACGCCCAGGTCGCCGAACACAGCCTTCAGGCCCTCGCCCGCGGCCACGGCCACAAAGCCGTACTCACGCTCGGGGTCGACGGCGGCGTAGGTGAACTCGCTGTCCTTCTTCTCCTCGGCCTCGGCCTGCTTGGCAGCCTCGATCTCTGCGGCGCGGGCCTCGAGGATCGGGGCCATCTTCTTACGAATCATCGAAACGTAGGCATCCTCGAGGGTGCTCGAGGCGGACTTCGCCGGGATCTTCATGTCGGCGAGGTGGCCGAGCATCTCCTTGCTCGTCATGCCAAATTCCTTGGCAAGGTCATGTACGCGGGTCTTTGCCATGTGACCTACCTTCCTGTGCGGGCAATCAGTGCGGGTCTTGCCCGCGGGGTTTCAAGTCAAATGAGCCGTCTGGGCTCGAGCGTCCTAGATCAGCGAGTCCGGGTCGTCGGAGACCTCGACGTCGTCACCGGCGAGGGCGACGGCCTCGTGGACGCCGCAGTAGCGGGAGTTGGGTCGGGCCATGTTGCGGCAGCGGACGCCGTTCGGGCCGACGTACTCGCAGCGGTGAGCCTCGTCGACGTCGATAAGGTCCTCGGGCTCGGCGGAAGGAGCGGAGATGCCCTCGAGCATGCCGGCGGCGAGCGACTCGTTCTTGATATCGATGTGCATGCCGGTCAGGCGAGCGGCGAGGCGGGCGTTCTGGCCCTCCTTGCCGATGGCGAGGGAGAGCTGGTCGTCCGGGACGATGACCGTGGCGTAGTTGGTGTCCTCGTCAAACAGGACGCGGGAGACCTTCGCCGGAGAGAGCGCGTTGGCGACGCAGCGGGCCGGGTCGTCGCTCCACAGGACGACGTCGACGCGCTCGCCACGGAGCTCGCCCACGACGGTGCGCACGCGGCTGCCCTTGGGGCCGACGCAGGCGCCGACCGGATCGAGGCGGTCGTCGAGGGAGGAGACGGCGACCTTGGAGCGGACGCCGGCCTCGCGGGCGATGGAGCGGACCTCGACGACGCCGTCATAAATCTCGGGGACCTCGAGCTCGAAGAGGCGACGGAGGAGCTCCGGGTGGGTGCGGCTCACCACGATGGACGGGCGGGAGTGCTCGCCGCGAACGGGCTGCACGGTGGCGTTCGGGTCGCGGACGTCGATGATGACGGCCTTGATGCGCTGGTTGTGACTGTAGCGCTCGCCGGCCGGACGCTCATTGCGCTCCTCCGGGTGACGCTTGCGATCGAAGTGCGGGAGCTCGGCCTCGACGCCCTCGCGAATCTTGACGATCGTGAAGTCAGGCGTGGACTGGAGGACGGTGCCGGTGATGATGTCACCGACGCGAGCGGAGAACTCCTCGTAGATCTGCTCGCGTGCGGCGTTACGGACGATGGCGTTGATCTCGGCCTTGGCATGCTGCGCGGCAATGCGGCTCGTGTCCTTGGGCGTGACGTCGACCTCGTCGAACTCGGTGTAGTTGCCCTCCTCGTCCATCGAGTCATCCTTCGGGATGAGCTTGTAGACGTAGATCTTGCCGGTGGTGCGGTCAATGGTGACCTTGGCGCCGAAGTCGAGGTGCATGACGTTGGCGTAGCTCGCGGCGAGCGACTGCTCGAGGCGATCGAGCAGGTAGAGCTCGTCGATGTGCTTCTCCTGGCAGAGCATCATCAGGGCTTCCATCATCTCAGATGCCATGTGCGTTCCTTCCTGGTTATCTCTCATATGGCACTAGGCCATTCGTTTCCAAACTGAGTGCGAAATTGGCAGACACGCGAACGAAAGCCGTTAGGCCTTCTGCGCCTTGCCCTTCTTGGGCTTGTCGAAGGACTTCTTCTCGCCCTTCTCGAAGGTGGGCTTGATGGTGCAGCGACGCACCTCGGAGAGGGGAATCTCGACCTCGCCCTCGTCATCGACGATGACGACGGAGCCGTCACGCATGCCAACAAGCTTGCCGGAGAAACGGCGACGACCCTCGACCGCGGTCGTCGTGAGGGCGACGGTCTCGCCAGCGAAACGCTCGAAGTCAGCCTCGCGGCGAAGCGGACGATCGAGGCCCGGCGAGCTCACCTCGAGGGTGTAGGAGCCAGCGAACGGATCGAACGCGTCGAGGACCTCGGAGACCCACTCGGTCTGAGCGGCGACGTCATCGAGCGAGATGGTGCCCCTCTCCGCGTTCTCCGGGTCATAGGCCCAGTCGATGCGGACGCGAACCGTAGGGGCCTTGGTGGCGCCAACGACCTCCACGTCAACGACGTCGATGCCATGCTGGGCGCCGGCGACCTCGAGGACCTCGAGGATTGCCGCGGCCTTGTCCTCTGCCATTTGACCCTCCTTCCTAGCGCGGGGCGTAAAACCCCCGCTTACATACAAAGAGATGCGGGGCGAAAACTCCACCCCACATCCCTCAATCAAGTGCTCTTATCAGAGATAGTCTAATAAACAGGCAGGTAACACGTCAAGATGCATTTTATGTGTGCAGATAAGTCACAAGTCGAGTACACAACTCGCACCCTCCTCGCAAGGTCTCTGCTCCGATTCTGATCGACGGAGAGGCGAAACGAAACTAGCCACCGGAGCGTCCTCGCCAGGCAAAAGAGACGCTACTCCCCCGCCTCCGTGTCTGCCTCCTCAGCTGTTTCCGGGGCATCGATCGCAAGCGCCGTCTCGGGGTTCTTCGCAACGTCGATGGTCACGGTCGAGCCCTTGTCGGCACGCGTGCCAACGGGTGGATTGGTCGAGATGACGCGACCAGTCAGCTGCTCGGTCGATTCCACCTCGTTCACCCCGACGTTAAAGCCCTTGTCAACGAGGCGAGAGGTCGCCTGCTCGGAGCCAGAGCCGACGACGTCAGGAATTGTCCTGCCGCCAATGAGCTCGGCATGATAGGCCGTGAAGAAGACCAGGCAGCAGAACACCGCGACCAGCAGAAAGCCAAGGAAAAGACGAGCGACGCGCTTGCCGGTCTCCCCTCGGGAGCGACGGCCCGCGCCCATGCCTGATAGGCCCTCGACGCTCCTGCGAGAGGCGGCGGCGAGGTCGGCGGACGCACGCTGCTCGTGACGATTGGCCCTATGCCCCCTCTTAGCGCCAGACAAGGCGCTCCCGCAACCGGGGCAGCGAGTGGGGAGCAAACCCTCCCCAAGGTCACGACCGCAATGCGGACACTTCATGGCCGAACTCACCTCAAAACATGAAGGCGGGGCGCAAGCGCCCCGCATAGACGGACTAATTGGCGACGACGTTGACGAGCTTGCCGGGAACGACGACGACCTTGCGAACGGTCTTGCCCTCGATCTGGGAGGCAACGGCCTCAAGGGCGGCCTTCTCGAGGTCCTCGCGGCTGGCATCGACGGAGACGTTCACACGGGCGCGAACCTTGCCCATAACCTGAACGGCGATCTCGACGGTGTCGGCGCGAGAGAGCTCGACGTCGAACTCCGGCCACGGCTCGTTATAGACAGAGCCAGTGAGGTGCAGGGCCTCGTGGTAGAGCTCCTCGGCCCAGTGTGGGCAGATGGGCGCGAGGATCGCCACGATGTCATGGGCGACGCGATAGTCGAGCTCGTGGTTGCGCTCATCGGCCGGGGTCTCGATGAGGTACTTGCTCGCGGCGTTCACGATCTCCATGACCGCGGAGATGGCGGTGTTGAACTGGCCGCGATCGTAGTCGGCCGTGCAACGGGCGCCAAGGCCGTTGAGCGTACGGAAGAGCTCGGCCGCCTGACCATCGAGCTTGGTGTGATCGAAGTCGCCAGCCTGGGCGCCCTCGGAGAGCTGCCATACGATCGACCAGGCGCGCTTGATAAAGCGGTTTGCACCGGCGACGGCCTTCTCGTCCCAATCGAAGTCCTTCTCGGGCGGGGCGATGAAGAGGATGACGAGACGCATGGTGTCCGCGCCGAAGGGACCGA
>OLOH01000977.1_pt1 | contig 17823 bp, 10 predicted proteins | sample 1673221 | NCBI WGS metagenome assembly OLOH01 (sample SAMEA3136767, study PRJEB25190) | human gut metagenome
GCCGCCGTGTTTGCCCTGACCCGTCTGCGCAGCGACCCGGCCAAAAAGCAGGCCGAGTTCGTGGTGCAGCAGCTGCTCTCCTGCTCCTCTGCCGTGGAGCAGGCGGTGGACGCAGCTACTTCGACTTCCGGCAGTGAACCGGGGCTTGTTGCTGTGGACACCGATGGGCTGTACGCCTTTCTTCAGGCGCAGCTGGGCGATGCCATGACAGCCGACTGCCTGAACAAAGTCATGGCAAACCGCCTGCCCACCCGCATCACCGCGCTGGCCGGGCAATCCGGCGACAAGCTGGTGCCCGCTGACCTCACCCTGAAAAAGCGCGCCGGGGCAGAAAACTGCTACGATTTTTCCGCCGCCCTGCTGACCGCTACGGACAGCACCGCCGCCGCGCAGGTATCCGGCACCATCACCATGGTGAAGGAGGAGGGCCGCTGGAAGGCCTCTGCCATCACACTGAACCTGTAACAAGCCCTTTTGCCCCTGTGCCCTGCGGCATGGGGGCATTTTTTGCCTATAATGTATATCTTTTTGTGCGCGCGTATGTTATACTTAGATGTTGTATCACACTATTATCAGGAAAAGGTATGATCCTATCATGAATGAAAACGATATCTGGCTCATTGCAGGGCTTGGCAACCCCGAAGCAAAATACGATGGCACCCGCCACAACGCCGGCTTTGCCGCGCTGGACGCGCTGGCCGACAAGTGGAACATCTCTGTGGGCAAGACCAAGTTCCAAGGCCTGTGGGGACAGGGCGAGGTGGACGGCCACAAGGTGGTGCTGCTGAAGCCCCTGACCTACATGAACCTTTCGGGCGACTCCATCGCCCCCACGGCGGGCTTTTTCAAGATCCCTGCCGACCACGTCATTGTTCTGTGCGACGATATCACCCAGAACCCCGGCAAGCTTCGCATCCGGCCCTCCGGTTCGGCGGGCGGCCACAACGGCCTGAAGAGCATCATCGCCCGCCTCGGCGGCGAGAACTTCCCCCGCATCCGCATCGGCGTCGGAGCCAAGCCCCGCCCGGACTACGATCTGGCCGACTGGGTGCTGGGCAAGTTCCCGCCCGACGATGCCAAGGCCATGGCCGACCGGTATCCCGATTTGGAGGCCGCAGCCAAGCTCATCATGGATGGCAAGCTGGGGCTGGCACAGAGCAAGTATAATGGATGATTGCGCTGCGTTGCAGCGCAATCATCCTCAGCCCACTGCGAAAGGAGGTCCACGATGTACGAATCCCTGCTGAAAAACACGGCAGAGTACCAGAAAATTTCTGCGAGCCTTGCCGCGCCGGGTCCGGCAGCGCTGTTCGGGCTGCCTCCGGCGGGCCGGGCGCTGCTGTATGCGGCGCTGCAAAAAGACCTTGGGCGGGTGCTCTGCATCGTGACGCCCGGCGAGGCTGAGGCCACCCACTTTGCGGATGACCTCAAGGCGCTGGGGCTGACGGCAGCGGTCTTCCCGCCCCGCGATTTCATGCTCCGCCCGGTGGAGGGCGCGGGCCGCGAGTACGAGTACCGGCGGCTGTCGGTGCTGGGCGCACTGGCGGGGGGGCGGCTGAATGCCGTCTGCGTCCCGGCGGAGGCGCTTTTGCAGTACACCGTCCCCCGCGACGAGTTTTTGAAGAACACCCTCACCCTCAAGCCCGGCATGGTCTACAACCGGGAGGCGCTGGTGGAGCGGCTCTTCTCCGCCGGATACGTCCGCCGCAGTCAGGTGGACGGCCCCGGCCAGTTCAGCGTCCGCGGCGACATCGTGGACATTTACGCCCCCGATATGCGCCAGCCCGCCCGTATCGAATACTGGGACGACGAGATCGATTCGCTGGCCTCCTTCGACCTGCTGACCCAGCGGCGGGACGGCGCACTGGAAAAAATTTACCTCTCCCCCGCCCGCGAGGTGCTGTTCGGCAGCACGGCCGACACCGCCGAGGCCCTGCGCGCGGCTCAGAAGAAAGCCCGCGGCAAGCACCGCGCCGCACTGGAAAAGGCCATGGAAGCCGACCTGTCCCAGCTGGACTCCGGCCTGATGCCAGAAGCCATGGACAAATACTATGGTCTCCGCTACCCCGCCCCGGCCACCCTGCTGGACCATCTCGACAGCCCCCTCTTCGTGCTGGACGAAGTGGGCGGCATCCGGGACGCTCAGAAGGCCACCGAGTTCCGCCGCAGCGAAGAGCTGACCGGTCTGCTGGAAGAGGGCGTCCTCTGCCCCGGTCTGGACGTGCTGTATCAGACCATGGACGACCTCGTCATCGCCGCCCAGAAGCAGAGCACCCTGCTGTGCGAAAACTTCCTGCGCGGCATGAACGAGTTCCAGTTGAAAGCCCTCATCAACGCCGAGGCCTTTGCCGCCCCCAACTGGGGCGGTGACATGGCGTCCCTCCGGGAGGACCTTGACCCCCTCATCGCGCAGGGGTATGCGGTCACCCTCTTCGCCGGCACGCCCAAGGGCGCAGCGGCCCTGACCCGCGACCTTGCGGACAAGGGCTACGCCGTCAGCATGAGCCGGGACGTCCGCCCCGCCAAGGGGCTGGTGCAGGTGCTGCCCGGCCACCTGACCGCCGGGTGCAACTTTCCCTTCGCCCGCATGGCGGTCATCTCCTCCCGGCGGCACGGGCTGGACGAAGCCTCCGCCGAAGCGAAGAAGCGGAAAAAGAATAAGAACGCCCTGTCCAGCCTGTCGGACATCAAGCCCGGCGACTATGTGGTGCACCAGAGCCACGGCATCGGCATGTATGCGGGCATCCAGCGTCTTGAGGTGCAGGGTGCCATCAAGGATTACCTGAAGATCCAGTATTCCGGCTCGGACGTGCTGTATGTTCCTGTCACCCAGTTGGACCTGCTCAGCCGCTACACCGCCCCCGGCGACGAGGAAAAGGTGAAGCTGGCAAAGCTGGGCGGAACCGAGTGGCAGCGCACCCGCGCCAAGGTCAAAAAGGCCACCGAGGAGATGGCGCAGGAGCTCATTGAGCTGTACGCCCGCCGTCGACAGGCCACAGGCTACGCCTTCCCGCCCGACGGCGACTGGCAGAGCGACTTCGAGGCCCGGTTCGAGTACGACGAGACCGACGACCAGCTCAACGCCACCTCCGAGATCAAAAAGGATATGGAGCGCGGCTATCCCATGGACCGTCTGCTCTGCGGCGACGTGGGCGTGGGTAAGACCGAAGTGGCCCTGCGGGCCGCGTTCAAGTGCGTCATGGGCGGCAAGCAGTGCGCCATCCTTGCGCCCACCACCCTGCTGGCGTGGCAGCACTACAACACCATCCTTTCCCGGATGGAAGCTTTCCCCGTCAAGGTCGGGATGCTCTCCCGCTTCCGCACCGCCAAGCAGCAGAAAGAGACCCTGCGGGGCTTGCAGGCGGGCAGCGTGGACATCGTGGTGGGTACCCACCGGCTGCTGTCGAAGGACGTCCGCTTCCACGACCTCGGCCTTGTCATCATCGACGAAGAGCAGCGCTTCGGCGTCAAGCACAAGGAAAAGCTGAAGGAAAACTTCATCGGCGTGGATATGCTGACCCTCTCGGCCACCCCCATCCCCCGCACCCTGAACATGGCCATGAGCGGCATCCGGGACCTGTCCACCATCGAGCAGCCGCCCATCGAGCGGCAGCCCGTGGAGACCTTCGTTTTGGAGTACAACGACGTCATCCTCGCCGAAGCCATGAAGAAGGAGCTGGCCCGCGGCGGTCAGGTCTACTACCTGCACAACCGGGTGGACAACATTGAGTCCTGCGCCGCCCACGTCAGCCAGATGGTACCCGGTGCCCGCATCGGCATCGCCCACGGCAAAATGACCGAGGAGGAGCTGAACCCCGTCTGGCAGCACCTGCTGAACGGCGAGATCGACATCCTCGTCTGCACCACCCTCATCGAAACGGGCATTGACGTGCGCAACTGCAACACCCTTATCATCGAGGACGCCGACCGGATGGGTCTGGCTCAGCTCTACCAGATCCGGGGCCGGGTAGGCCGTTCGGGCCGGAAAGCCTACGCCTACTTCACCTTCCGGCGGGACAAGACCCTTTCCGACATTGCCCAGAAGCGGCTTTCCGCCATCCGGGAGTTCACGGCCTTCGGCTCCGGTTTCCGCATCGCCATGCGCGACCTTCAAATTCGCGGCGCGGGCAGTCTGCTGGGCCACAGCCAGCACGGCCACATGGAGGCCGTGGGCTATGACCTCTATGTCAAGATGCTGGGGCAAGCCATCGCGCGGGCCAAGGGCGAGCCCATCCAGCGGGACAAGAGCGAATGCCTTGTGGATCTGCGGGTGGACGCCTACATTCCCGAAAAATATATTGCCGACGGCCCCGGCCGGATCGAGGCCTACAAGCGGATCGCCGCCATCCAGACCCCCGAAGATGCCGCCGACGTGCTGGACGAGCTGATCGACCGCTACGGCGACCCGCCCCCCTCGGTCAGCGACCTTGTCAACGTCTCCCTTGTCCGCGTTCAGGCCACCGCTGTGGGCGTGTACGAGGTCACCCAGAAAAAGGACACCCTCGTGCTTCAGGTGGAGACGCTGGACGTGCCCATGATCCGGGGGCTGCTCGTGGCCTTCAATGGCCGCGTCACCGCCGGGGCGGGCAGCAAGCCCTACCTCTCCGTCACTCTTCAGAAGGATGAAAAGCCGCTGGAATTGCTGCAAAGCATCCTGAAGGCAATGGGAGAAATCTTAAAAGATAAATAACTCCTTCCGTCATCGCATTCGCGATGCCACCTCCCTCCCGGAGGGAGGCTTTTGGCCCCCTCCCAGAGGGGGCTGTCGAGCGAACGCGAGACTGAGGGAGTTACAAAAAATAGGAGTATATTTATGAAGAAAAAACTTCCCGCACTTCTCTGTGCACTGGCCCTCATCCTCAGCCTTGCGGGCTGCGTCATCTCCACCCCGGACACGGTGGGCACCATCGGCGATGTGGAGATCACCTCCGGCCTGTATCTGCTGGCCCAGTACAACGCCTACCAGTCCGCCGCGAACCTCGCCTCCTCCGATCAGGACGCCGCCAACGTCAAGAGCTTTTTGAAGGAGACCATCACCACCGATCCCGACAGTGGCGAGACCGCCACCGTCAGCGACTACATCGCCGACCAGACCCAGAAGAATCTGGATCTGTACGCCGCCGTCGAGTCCCGCTTCGATGAACTGGGCGGCCAGCTCACCGAGGCCGAGGAGTCTCAGGCCGACAGCTACGCTTCGCAGCTGATGGACCAGTACGCCGACACCTACAAGGCCAACGGCATCGGTCTGGAGACCCTCAAGCGCTTCGAGCGCATCCTGCTCAAGAGCAATGACCTGCTGGAGCTCGTGTACGGCCAAAACGGCGAGACCCCCGTCTCCGACACCGACCTGACCAGCCACCTCGAAACCAGCATGTACGAGCTGGCTTACTACGCCATCCCCCTCTACAACACCAGCACCTACGCCTTCGCCGACGATGACCAGAAAGCCGAGATGCTCTCGCTGGCACAGGCCGCCGTGGACAGCTACAATGCCACTGCCCCGGACGATGCCGCCGCCCAGTTCGCCGCCTTCAACGCCGCCGCGTCCAACGCGCTGAGCGGCATCTACGCCGTGCTGGATTCCACCGTCCCCGATGACAGCACCACCTCCCTGCAGACCGAACTGCTGGGCAACAGCACCCTCGACTCGACCTTCACCGCCGAGGGCTCTGCCGACGCCATCCGTGCCCTGCACTGCGGCGACGCCGTGGCCGTGCAGTATTCGTCCCTCTCCCTCATCATGGCGGTCCGCCTCGACCCGCTGGACGGCTCTTCGCTGGACGCCGTCCGCTCGCAGGTGCTGAGTGACCTGAAGAGCGACGAGCTGGCCGACGCCCTCGCCGACTACGGCGCTTCCATGGAGCATCACCTTGATGCTCCCGCGATGAACAAACTCCCCGCTTCCAAGATCGAACCGGCAAGCTCGTCCAATCGCTAAGATCGCCTCAATATCTTCTACAGCCCCCTCGGAACACCTTTTTGTTCCGAGGGGGCTTTTTCGCAAAAATCGCAGCGTCCTTATTTTTTCTCTTCATGACTTGACCCCTCCCCATCAATATTGTATACTAAATCGCAAGAATTTGACTTTTTTATACAATTTTAACGGGTAGGACGTAGGACATTCATGAAACAAAAGCATCATTATACATTTGAAACAAAAGCCGTTCTGTATAGCGGTCTTCTCACATTCGCTCTCCTCTGCATTCTGTTTGCAGTCGGCGGCCTTGCCCCCTTCGGCTCAAAATCATTGGCCGTTATGGATGCAGACATTCAGTATTTGGACTTCTTCTCCTATTTCAAGGATGTCCTTTCCGGGAAAAACACGATCGGCTATACGTTTGGAAAAACTTTGGGCGGCTCCAACATTGCTGTTTTCAGCTATTACCTAAGTTCTCCCTTTAATCTTCTGCTGTTCTTTTTCAGCAACCAGCAACTGCACACTTTTTTCGATCTTGTGGTTGCGTTGAAGCTCACACTTGCTTCTGTGGCTTTTGCCTATTTCAGCGTACACCGTTTCAACCGTTCTTCCGATGAAAATCTATGCCTCTATGTCCTGATCTCCACTGCATACGGCCTGTGCCAGTACAATTTTGCTCAGGCCAGTAATATTATGTGGCTCGACGGCGTTTATATGCTGCCTTTTATCCTGCTTCAGGTCTATTATATCGTCCGCGGCAAAAAGTCTTGGACGCTTTCCTTTTTAGTCGGAACCGCTATTCTTTTCAACTGGTATTCTGCCGGAATCGACTGCCTCTTCAGCGGCTTCTGGTTTTTGTTTGAGTGTGGATTGTTGTTCATCGAAAAGCATCCCCAGTTCAAACATCTTGTAAGACTCGCTCTGCGCTATGTTGCCGCCATGATTCTGGGCGTTCTGCTCAGCGCCGCTTTATTCTTCCCGACGATCGGCGCCCTTCGGAAAAGCACGCGCGGCTCCCTGCACTTGGGGCGTTTAGAATTCCTTGGTAATTTTTCAACTGCATTTCAGAACTACACTTACGGTTCGGTCAGTAAACTAGGCAGTGTTGCCTTATTCTGTGGAAGTCTTGTCATCATCCTTGTTATCTCCATTTTCTTTAACAAAAACATCTCCGTTCCCAAACGCATTTGGCTGGGTGCATTGTTTGCCGGTTCTCTCTTGATTTTTTACTGGAAGCCCTTTTATCGAGCATTTTCGCTGTTTCAATGGGTCAGCAGCTACGACTACCGTTATTCCTATGTGACGATCTTTGCACTGCTGTTCTTAGCCTTGCACGGGAGCCGCGCCATTACGAAAGCCATGCTTCCCCGCATCGCTCTCATAGCAGTCCTCTATTCGCTATGTCTGGTCACATTATTCCATCTGCATCCGGTCAACACACGCGCAAATGTTTATGGAACCGCTCTTTTTATTCTGCTGACGTCCGGACTTTATATTCTGCTCAAACTCGCTTCTGTGCAGGGGGCTGCCATTCCTCGCCGAATCTTCGCAGCCGCTCTTGTTCTTGCATTTTCACTGGATCTCTCCATCAATGCAAAGCTTCTCATTCCCATCTATTCCTCTGACAATGTCGCGTCTTACCAGTCCTACCGAACCAATCAGGAAGCCTTGATTTCCTCTATTAAAAACTCCGATCCCTCGTTCTACCGTATTTCACAAACCACAACGCGCAGTTTCGGCGGCAGTCACCTAACCGCTTATTATAACGAAGCTCTCGCATACAATTACGCTTCTATCAGCGGTTATACTTCTTCTCCTGACGATAATCAACGAGCATTTCTTGACCGCCTCGGCTACCCAATGTGCGGCGAGAACATGTGCATCACGAACACCTCGATTCTGGGTGCGGATTCTCTTCTTGGCGTCAAATACATCCTTTCTCCCTACCCCATTCAAGGTTTGGAAGAAATCAGCACCGCCTCTGACAACGGAAAAGCGATTTATCAAAATCCCTACGCGCTTCCGATGGCGTTTGTCTATCATTCTGAGCAAGGTTCCCTTTCTGACTCTTCTCAAAACCCGTTTGAATTTCAAAATGCGCTGTATAAGCAGTTGTTTGATCTGCCGGACGATGTTTATACTCCCTTGGCCTTCACATACGACATTGACGACAATTCTTTGAACATCCACTTGTCCGTCCCTTCCGGCTCGAATTATACCGTTTATGGAAATCTCCCGTGGAATTCCGAGGTAAATGCGTCCATTTCCGCAGACGGGCAGTTCATCACGCAGTATGCGTGCTGGCTTTCTCCTTCCGTTTTCTATATTCCGACCTCCGGAGAATCATCCATCTGTGAAATTACTGTTTCCGCCGGGTCACTCGACTTTAACTTGGATAATATGCAGTTCTATGCACTGGACCAGAATGTTCTGGCCCAATGTGCCGCACTTGCCAATTCACAGAAGGTCGAAGCCCTCTCCATTGAGAACGGCTCCATTCAGGCAGACCTTACTGCACGTTCGGGCGACAAGCTCTTCCTCTCTGTTCCGGCAGATGACGACTGGGATATTCTTCTGAATGGTTCTCCTGCCGAAGTTGATCTAATTGGAGATTGTCTTTACAGCATTTCTCTCTCCGAAGGGTCAAACAAGTTGTCTATGGCTTACCATATTCGATATTTAAAACCGGGCATCGCGATTTCTTTGCTGACTCTTATTTTGCTTTGTGCGATTGAGTGCATGAAGAAAAAGCAATTTTTCCTCATGGCAAAGGAGGACGTTACAAATGAAAATTTCAATTATCGTACCCTGCTATAACGAAGAAGCGGCGCTTCCAATCTTTTACAAAGAGGTCAAAAAAGTGCTAATGGGTCTTACCAGCACTTATGAACTCATCTTTGTAAATGATGGCTCCAAAGACCACACCTTGCCCCTCCTTCGCCAGTTAGCAGAAGAAGATAAAAATGTAACCTATTATTCCTTCTCCCGCAATTTTGGAAAAGAAGCCGCAATGTATGCCGGATTTTGCAATGCACATGGTGACTATGTTGCTGTGATGGATGCGGATATGCAAGACCCTCCCGGCCTTCTTCCGAAAATGATCGAGATTCTCGAAAGTGGCGATTACGACAGCGTCGCAACACGCCGCGTAAGTCGGCAGGGTGAGCCCCCTATCCGCTCATGGTTTGCCAGAAAATTTTATAAGATCATCAATAAAATTTCCGATTCCGATATTGTGGACGGCGCACGAGATTTTCGACTGATGAAATCTGACATGGTAAAAGCAATTGTCTCCATGGGCGAGCGGAACCGCTTTTCAAAAGGTATCTTTGGCTGGATTGGTTTTAGAACTTATTGGCTTCCCTATGAAAATGTAGAGCGCGTTGCCGGTGAAACCAAGTGGAGCTTCTGGAAGCTTTTCAAATATGCGATCGAGGGTATCATTGACTTTTCCGAGGTTCCGCTCAATATCTCTTCGTGGTTTGGAATTGTAATGACTTTTGTATCTGCCGTTATGTTGATTTTCTTAGTCGTCCGAAAGCTTTGTTTTGGCGATCCTGTTGCCGGATGGGCATCTATTGTTTGCACTCTGCTGTTGATTGGTGGTATCCAGCTCTTTAGCCTCGGAATTATAGGACAATATCTCGCACGAACGTATACTGAAGTCAAGCACCGTCCACATTATATCATTTCAGAATCCAATCATCCCGATTTTGATTCTGTCAAATAACAACGCCAAGGCCCCCGGAAGCAATAACCTTCCGGGGGCCTTGGCGTTCTATACGATCATCGGGTCAGTCTCTCAAACTCCGCTTCCAGCGCCTCATTTGCGGCGCGGACGGCGGCGGGGTCGGGCTTGAGGGCCCCGCGGTCGTAGGTGAACAAGCCGTTCACCTCGTCCTCCACATCGCTCACTTGGGTGTACACCAGCGCGGACAGACCGTTTTTGAGCTGAGGGAGCACGGTGTCCCGCTGCAATTTCTGGTAGCGTTCCGTCAACTCGGCGCGGCTCTTGGCCGTGCCGTAGCCGTAGCTCCTGCGGGGCGGCTCATGGCCGGGCATGGGCCACGCGATGCCGCCGTATTCGCTCAGGGCCGCCACCCGCTTGCCGGGCCGGACCCGGAGGGGGTAGAAGTAGTTGTGGCGGGAGTCCACATCCCCGCCGCCTTGGTCGTACCAGCCGCTCGCCTCGTCCACAAGGCGGCTGGGGTCGAGGGCGCGCAGGGCCTCCACAGCCTTGGCCGCGTCGAACTGGCCCCACCCCTCGTTGAAGGGCACCCAGCAGCCGATGCAGGGATGCCCCCGCAGAGCCTCCACGGTAGCTTCCAGCTCCCGGCGGTATGTTTCCCGGCTGGCCTCGCTCCGGCGGCTCAGAAGGCCCCGCAGGGCCGCGCCGTCTGGCAGGTGCCGCAGCAGGGGCTGGAACACGTTGGTCAGGTAGGTCACGAACCAGAGCTTATAGGGCTCGCCGCCGTTCACCATGTCCTGCCAAACGATGAGGCCCAGCTTATCGCAATGGTAGTACCAGCGCTGGGGTTCGATCTTCGCGTGCTTGCGCAGGAGGTTAAAGCCCAGCTCCTTCACGGTCTGCAATTCGTGGACCACCGCCGCGTCGGAGGGCGGAGTGTAGAGGCCTTCCGGCCAGTAGCCTTGGTCCAGCAAGCCGTTCAGCAGAATAGGCTCCCCGTTCAGGCAGAAGCGCAGGATGCCCTTCTTGTCCGGCTCACAGCTCCATTTTCGCAGCGCGAAATAGCTGTGCACCGTGTCGAAGCTCTCTTCGCCGCCCTGCGTCGTGCCCACGGTCAGGTCGTAGAGGAAGGGGCTGGCCGGGCTCCACGGGAAGAAGTGCTCCTCCGGGATGGTCAGGGTCACCGCGCCGTCTTGGCCGGCCTCGTCGCTGCCCCAGTCCTCGGCGATGGTCACGCCGCCCGCCCGCACCACGGCCCAGAGGTTCGCCGCGCCGCCGGGCTGGGCCGTGTGGGCCTTGACCGTCACGGTGCGGGCATCGTAGTCCGGGGTGACGGTCAGGGTCTCGATGTAGTTGTCCGGCACCCGCTCCAGCCAGACGGTCTGCCAGATGCCGCTCTGGGCCGGGTAGAACATCCCGCCGGGCTTGAGCGTCTGCTTGCCCCGCGCTTGGTGCCCGGTGCCGGTGGGGTCCTGCACAGCCACCCACAGGCGGTTGTGGTCGGCGTTCAGCGCATCGGTGATGTCGAACGTAAAGGGCCAGTAGCCGCCCCGGTGGCCGCCCACCAGATGCCCGTTGACCTGCACCGCGCAGGCGTGATCCACGGCCCCGAAGTGGAGCAGCACCCGGCCGCCCTCCCCCGCGGGCGGGGCAAAGCTGCGGTGGTAGTGGAGCCACTCGCCGGGCCGGAGCGTCCGCCCCACGCCGGAGGCTTTCGCCTCCGGGGAGTAGGGCACCAAGATGTCGCCGTCCCACTGGGGCGGGAGCTTGGCCGATTTTGTGATGGCGTACTGCCACACACCGTTCAGGCTCTCGAAGCTGTCCCGCCGCAGCGCGGGGCGGGGGTATTCCGGCAGCGGGTGCTGGGGTCTCGATGATTTCGGCGCTTGGGGCATTTGGGATCACCGCCTTTTGCAGTTTGTTGTATTTGGCCCCATTCTAGCACAGAAGCGCGGCCTTGTATAGAAGCTTTCCGCATATCGCGGGCCAGCCCCGCATACAATGCTTCCAGAACCAAACAAGGGTGGGAGGCATGGGCATGTTTGTGGTCACACTGAACAAAGCAAGTTTGAAGAAATTCGGCATCGGGGCCATGTGCTGTGCGCTGGTGGCATTCAGCGCCCTGCTGGGGCGGTACATCAGCACCCGCACAGTCAGCGTTTCGGCCAGCGTGAACAAGATCGAGAGTGCACAGGATATCCAGACGTGGTTCACGGGCTACGGGCTGGATGTGGACGGCGCGTCCATCACAGCGGATAAGGTCAAGATCCCCCGCAAGTGGGACGACAGCTTCTCGGCCTTCAACGGCGTGGTGCAGCAGAGCGGGCTCGACCTTGCCCGCTACAAAGGAAAAACCGTCGAAAAGTGGACGGCTCTTATCCCCGCCGCCAGCAAGGGCGATCTGAGCCAGTATGGCGTGCTGCTGGTCTACCGGAAAAAGGCCATCGGGGCGTATTTGTTGGAGAAGCCCTCCGGCACCGTCACCGGCATCAAAGACGCCCAGAGCGCAGCGCTCAGCGAGGAGACCCCCGCCGAGGAAGTCTCCGGCGAGGATTACAGCGGCGATTGGGGCGAGCGGCATGACGAGGAGCTGGGCGCTTCCGACCAAGCGCAGCAGACCTCCGGCGAGGACTACAGCGGCGACTGGGGCGAGCGCCACGACGAAGAGCTTTCCGCCGCCGATCAGGCCCAGCAGACCTCCGGTGAAGATTACAGCTACACCGATCTTCCCCTCGACGCAGAGGGGTATCCCGTCGAATGAACTCTGTTGAAAATTTTCCACAAAAAATTCTGTTGAACTATACCAAAAAAACCGTATAAAAATCAGCGAAATGAAATGGTGAAAAATGAACGATCCGGGTTTATAATAGAGGTAGGATATCCCGCAGCAAGATCGGCTGCGTCCGGCGCGGCCAACGGCCCCGGATTTTTAAGATGATGATAAGGGATACCGGTAAGGAGAAATGAGCATGAAGGAATTCCAGTACACCGTCAAAGATGCCTGTGGCATCCACGCACGCCCCGCCGGGCTTCTGGTCAAGGTCGTCAAGGGCTTTTCCAGCACCGCGACCCTTGAGAAGAACGGCAAAACCTGCGACCTGCGCAAGCTGATGGCCCTGATGGGCATGGGCGTCAAGCAGGGCGAGACCGTCACCATCAAGGTCGAGGGTGAGGACGAGGACGCCGCAGCAGAAGCGATCCAGAAGTTCCTGAGCGAGAACGTCTGAGCACCAGCGAACCAAAGCCCTTGCGGGAACTCCCTGCGGGGGCTTTTTCGCACAATGGAACATTTTGATGAGAAGGAGAAATGAACGATGCAGGTAGGCACCGGTAAAAGCATCCTGAATGGGATCGCGATCGGCAAACTGAAAGTTTACAAGAAAAAAGATACGGTGATCTCCACGGCAGACGCGGCCGACCCCGCTGCCGAGGAGGCCCGCTTTGAAGCGGCCCGCGCCAAGGCCATCGACCAGCAGACCGCCCTGTACGAAAAGGCACTGGACGAGGCGGGCGAGGACATCGCCGAGGTGTTCAACATCCACGCCATGATGCTGGACGACGACGACTTCGTGGACACCATCAAGGAGATCATCAACGGCCAGCACAAGTGCGCGGAGTACGCCGTCAAGACTGCGGGCGACAATCAGGCCGCCGTCTTCGCGGCCATGGATGACCCCTATCTTCAGGCCCGCAGCGCAGACGTCATCGACATTGCACAGGCCATGCTGGACATTTTGCAGGGGGTGGACAACGCCTCTTTGCAGGGCACCGAGCCCAGCATCCTTGTGGCCGAAGACCTCGCCCCCTCCGAGACGGTCCGGATGGATAAGAGTCTGCTGCTGGGCTTCATCACCCGCGAGGGCAGCTCCAACAGCCACACCGCCATTCTGGCCCGCAGCATGAACATCCCCGCCCTGATCCAGTGCAAGGAGATCCAAGACGACTGGGACGGCAAGATGGCCGTGGTGGACGGCTACAACGCCTGTGTGTACGTAGACCCTACCCCCGACCTTTTGGAGAGCCTGACCAAGCGCCAGCAGGAGGATCAGAAGAAACAGGCCCTGCTCAGCGAGCTGAAGGGCAAGCCCAACACCACGCTGGACGGCAAGACCATCAACGTCTTCGCCAACATCGGCGGCATGGGCGACGTGGGTGCGGTCCAGCAGAATGACGCGGGCGGCGTCGGCCTGTTCCGCACCGAATTCGTCTACCTCAACTGCAAGGACTTCCCCACCGAGGACTACCAGTTCGAGGCGTACAAGCAGGTCCTTGAGAGCCTTGCCCCGAAGAAGGTCGTCGTCCGCACCTGCGACATCGGCGCCGACAAGACCGTGGACTATATGAAGCTGGATCACGAGGACAACCCCGCCCTCGGTTACCGCGCCATCCGCATCTGCCTGACCCGCCGGGACTTCTTCAAGACCCAGCTCCGGGCCCTGCTCCGGGCCTCGGCCTACGGCAACATGAGCATCATGTTCCCCATGATCACCAGTCTGCGCGAGCTGCAGGACGCCAAGGCCATCCTCGAAGAGTGCAAGCAGGAGCTGACCGCCGAGGGCAAGAAGTTCAGCGACAATATCGAGGTCGGCACCATGATCGAGACCCCCGCCGCCGTCCTCATCGCCGATGATCTGGCCGCCGAGTGCGACTTCTTCTCCATCGGCACCAATGACCTGACCCAGTACACCTGCGCGCTGGACCGCCAGAACGCCAAGTTGGAGCCCTTCTTCGATCCGCACCATCCGGCTGTGCTCAAAGCCATCCAGATGACCATCGAGGCGGGCCACCGCCACGGCATCTGGGTCGGCATCTGCGGCGAGCTGGGCGCGGACACTGCCCTGACCGAGACCTTCCTGCGGATGGGCGTGGACGAGCTGTCCATGAACGCCAAGAGCATCCTGCCCGTGCGCAAGATCATCCGCAGCGTAAACCTCAGCAAGCCCTCCACCAAGAACGTCTGAGCGTTCCGGCGGCCCTTGTAAAACCCCATAAAACCGCAGCCCCCAACCGGCCCAGATGCCGCCTTGGGGGCTATTTTGCGTCTGTGGAACAAGACGAAATTTCATATAACAGCGCTGTAACAAGCCGTGCTTTCATCGCAAAATGCTTCACAATGCTAAAGTAAAATGTTATACTAGTTCCAAGTCATTCCACCGACAAAATTCATCTGTATCAGGAGAAATCGGTATGACCCAGCTTTTGATCCGCCTGTTCATCAAGCATCCCTCCGACACCAAGGACCCGGCGGTCCGCACCGCTTACGGCAACTTGGCCAGCCTTGTAGGGATGGCTTGCAATATCCTGCTCTGCGTCGGCAAGCTGACGGTGGGCACCCTGTTTGGCTCCATCGCCATCATGGCCGATGCGCTGAATAACCTCTCGGACGCTTCGTCCAACGTCGTCAGCCTCATCGGCTTCCGGCTGGCTTCCAAGGCCCCGGATGCGGAGCACCCCTACGGCCACGCCCGCTACGAGTACCTCGCCGGGCTGGTGGTCAGCGTGACCATCCTTGCCATCGGCCTTTCGCTGGGCAAAGAGTCCATCGGCAAAGTCCTGCACCCCACGCCGGTCGTTTTCAGCTGGCTCAGCCTTGGGGTGCTGGCCGTTTCCATCGCCGTCAAGCTCTGGATGAGCCGCCTCAACCGCACGGTGGGCCAGCGCATCGCTTCCGAAACGCTGCTGGCCACCGCCGCCGACAGCCGCAACGACGTGCTGACCACCGGTGCTGTCCTGCTCTCCACCATCCTCTGCCGCGTTACGGGCTGGAACGTCATCGACGGCATCATGGGCGTGGCGGTGGCTGCGTTCATCCTCTGGTCGGGCTGGGGCCTCGTCATGGATACCCTCAGCCCCCTGCTGGGCGAAACGCCCTCGCCGGAGCTGGTGGCGCACATCGAGCAGACCGTCATGTCCTACCCCGGCGTACTGGGCGTGCATGACCTGATGGTCCACGACTACGGCCCCGGCTGCCGCTACGCCAGCCTGCACGTAGAGCTGGACAGCCGGGAGGACCCCATGGCCTGCCATGAGCTGATCGACGACATGGAGCGGGGCTGCCTGAAAGAGCTGGGCATCCATCTGGTCATCCACTATGACCCGCTCATCACCGACGACGCAGAGCTCAACCGCCTCCAGCAGCTGGTGGAGACGCTCCTGAAAGTGCGGGACCCGAACATCAGCATCCACGACTTCCGCCTGCGCCACCAGGAGGACCGATTGGACCTGAGCTTCGACATCGTCCTGCCCCCCAAGCTCTGGGGCCAGGAGGATAGCATCCGGGCTTCGCTGGAGCAAGCCCTGGACAAACTGGAGGGCAAGCCCTATCACCTGGACGTGACCTTCGATCTGGGGGATGTTTGCCAGGACGCCTGATTATATGATTATAATGCGAAAAAACGACCCTGCACCATAGCGCAGCATGCTGCGCAGCGGTGCAGGGTCGTTTGGCATTGCCCTGATTTATTGGAGGGTGAAGAGCTGCCGGGTGTTCGGGTCCGCCATGCGGACGAGCACGGCGGCGACCTCGGCGCGGGTGATGGCAGCGTTGGGGCGGAAGGTGCCCTTGCTGTCGCTGCCCGCTAAGATCCCGGCCCGGTAGAGCTTGTAGATGCCCGTGTCCGAGCGATACACGTCGGGAATGGCCCCGTTTGCCACGGTGTTGACTGCGGGTAGGGCAGCGTCCGGCAGGGCCTTGGCCAGGATGGAGGCGAACTCCTGCCGGGTCAAGGTGGCGTTCATGTTGGCCGGAGCGGAGGTGATGATCTTCTGGCTGATGGCGTAATCGCTGTACGCCTTGTACCAGGGATTCGTCTTGGTAAAGCTCGCGCTGCCGGACACATAGAGCTTCCGCAGCCGGGCGGCCAGGGTGATGGCCTGGGCGTTGGTGATCTGGTCGTTGGGCTTGAACTTTTTCGTCTCCACGCCGTCCATGAGGCCGTAGCGGTAGGCGGAGACCACAGCGCTGTAGTACCAGGAATTGCTGGAGACGTCTTTGAAGTTGTTGTTGTAGGTTTTTGTCTTGGTCAGGCTCCGGCCCGCTTCGTCCCACTTGGCCACCAGCGTGTGGCCGTAGGTGCTCTTGAGCTTGGTGCCGTTGGTGACCAGCTCCTTGCCCACGGCGGTGTACCAGCCCAGGAACGCCGCCTTGGAGCGGACGGGGGTGGGCAGGTCATAGGTCGTCCCCTTGGTGACGAACTTCGTGCCGGGGGAGACGCTGCCGCCGTTGGCGTTGAAGGTGATGGTCAGGGAGTTGGCCTTTACGGTGAAGGCCTGCCAGTCGGAGTTGCTGTACGTCCAGTTGTTGGCGTTGGCCGACTGGACCCGCACCCGGTAGGTCCCGGCGGGCAGGGTGTCCATGGCGTAGGGCGAGGCGGCGTAGAAGTACGTCTTGTAGTTGGACTTCCAGGTGCCGTTGCTCTGCTTCTGGTCTACATAGATGTTGTAGTGGGTCGCCATGGTGGAGGAGGACCAGGAGACGGCAATGCGGTCGCCGTCGCCATAGGTGGCGGAGAGTTTATTGACCGTCGGTGCTTCGGGGTTTGCCAGCTCCGAGAGGATGGTATCCTTGGCGGCGGTGTTGGCCTTGAAGTAGATGAGGCCGCCGATGGTCCCGTCGTACTCCGAGAGCAGACGCTTGGACGCTGCGCCGGGGTCGTAGAGCTGGGCGTCGCCTGTGACGGCCTTAGCCACAGCCACGAAATGTCCGCTGTTTTTCACGCGGGCGATGACGTGGTACCCCCGGCTTCTCAGGTCGTTGATCTTGGCGATCACGTCAGACAGGGGGGTGGTCACGCTGAAAAACGTCTGGTTCACAAAATAGAACCGGGGAGAAGCCTTGGAGGAGATGAGGCCAAAGGACAGCAGGGCGTCCTTCGACCGGTCGCTGCTGTGGCTGATGTAGCCCTGGGCGTCCAGCCAGTCCCGCAGGCTGCCGGGGTTCAGGGACGCGGGGTTATAGGCCCCGGAGGAACACATCAAAATGGCGATGGAGGAGATGAGACAGCCGGACTGGGTCATGGTATGTACGTCCCCCAGGGCTGTGGGACCCCAGGCGCTGTTTCCCTGCCGCCAGGTGGTGTAGTCGGTGCTGTAGCTCTTGCCGTTGTAGGTGGAAGTCCCGGCGGCGCTGGCCAGGGGCGGGGGCAGCAGCCCCAGCAGCAGGACCAAGGCCAGCACCACGGAGAGCAGCCGAGTGGCTCTGGTATTCAATACAGAGACC
>OLOH01000979.1_pt1 | contig 17782 bp, 11 predicted proteins | sample 1673221 | NCBI WGS metagenome assembly OLOH01 (sample SAMEA3136767, study PRJEB25190) | human gut metagenome
GCGGTTTTCGTCGTAGTCGCCCAGCTCTTCCAGGAACTGCTCATGGGTCAGGTTTTCACAGCCCAGGCTCAGCACCAGCACGCCGCCCGCGTTGGGATGTGTGGCCAGATCCGCCAGCAGCCGGCGGGTATTCTCCTGATCCTCCCCCATCTGGGAGCAGCCATACGGATGCGGGAAGGCGTATACGCCCTCCACCCCTCCCCCCACCAGCGTCTGCGCACGACGCTCCAGGGCGCGGGCCACGTCGTTGACACAGCCCACGGTGGGCAAAATCCACAGCTCGTTGCGCACGCCCACACGCCCGTCCCTGCGTGGATAGCCCGCAAAGGTGGCGGCAGGCCGGGCGGCAAGCGGCTTTCCGTGCGGGTGGTACTGATATTCCAGCTCGCCGGAGAGCAGCGTGCGCAGATTGTGCACATGCACGTGGCTTCCCTGAGGAATATCGGTTTTGGCCTCGCCGATGGGAAAGCCGTATTTGATCACATGCTCCCCTTTGTGCATGGCGTTGAGGGCCACCTTGTGGCCGGCGGGAATGTCATCGAGCAGCGTGATGGTTTTCCCGTCAACCTCGATGGCATCGCCCGCCTTCAGGGGGGTGAGCGCTACGGCGACCGAATCGTCGGGACTGATTTTGAGCACGTTACGCATGGTCAGCCTCCAAAGCGTTCCGTCATCACGGTACGCATGCCGCGGGCAAGCACATCCTCAAGCGCAGTGGCCACAGCCGTCTCCAGTCCGGGCACCTGCGTCAGATCCTGTCCGAAGAAGTCGGTGCTGCTCAGGAACATGCGCGTCAATTCAGCGGCGGGTTTCTGATTATTTTCGGCAAAGAAGGCCAGAACTGCCGCGTCATCCCGCAGGGCGTAGGGCTGCCCGTCGCGCAGGCATTCCAGCGCGCCGTCCTTGAGATGGCCGCCATGGTAGAGGGCCATCAGCGCAGCCAGGGAGAACGTCAGGTGCTCAGGCAGCTTGTGCTCCCTTTCCACATAGCCAAGCAAGCTGGGCATGCACCGGGCGCGCCACTTGGAAACGCTGTTGAGGCAGATGGAAAGCAGCGCGTGCTTGATATAGGGATTCTTAAACCGGCCCGTGACCGCCTCGGCAAAGGCCATCAGGTCTTCTTTAGGCAGGCTGAGGGTGGGGATGACCTCATCATAAAGGGTTTTTTGCATGAAAGTCAGGATCATGGGGTCGTTCATGGCGTCGAGCACGTAGTCGGCGCAGCGTCCCACAATAACGCAGTTGCCCTTACGGGCCACATCCAGAATGATGGAGCGCTCCGCCGAAAAGACCTCATCCTTGGGGGATTCCTGAGCGGGAGCGTATGTGTACATCTGGGTCAGCAGGTCGTAAAGAACGCTGCTGGTCATGTTCTCCTCCTGCTCCTCAATGAACTTGGTGCTGTAACCTGTAGTTCCCGCAGCGCGGCGGATGATCTCATCGTCGTAAAAATCATACCCCAGCTGTTCGGCCAGCTTGCGGCCGATTTCACGACCGCCGCTGCCGTACTCCCGGCCGATGGCAACCACAAATCCGGAGCCGCCTTCCCGGATTTCCTCGGGTTCGGCCTTCTCCTGGACACCGAAGAGCACTCCCGGCAAAAAGTGCAGCACCCGGCCAAAGATACGGGCAATGAAGCCCACCACCAGCGCGGCAATGATGGTTCCCTCCCGCACACCGGCCAGCTTGCCCGACAGTACAAAGGACACCACCACGGCAATGACCGTGATGGAGACGTCAAAGCAGACCTTGGTGGTGCCGAACTCGGTTTTCCAGGTCATGACGACAGCACGGACAAAGGACTCACCGGGAAGCATGGCCACGTTGGCCAGCACTTCCAGGTAGACGCCAAAGCCCAACACCACACAGCCTGCCAGCAGGCTGACCAGCTTGAGCGGATAGGACTGAGGGGCGAGAAAGGACAGCCAGACCATGGTCAGGTCGATGAACCAGCCGAAGGCTATAGAAATAGGGATTTGGAGAAGATGCTCCAGCTTGAAGTTTTTCCGCAAAATGATCAGCTGAAGTAAAATTAAAACCAGGCTGAACACCACAGTGAAGCCGCCCAGCGTCCAGGGAAAGTTCAGGCTCAGCACATAGGGAATGGCCGAGATGGGCGAGGTGCCCAGGTCCGCTTTTGTGATCATGCTGACGCCCAGCGAGCTGATGAACAGCCCGAAAAGGAATACCAGATACCGCTTTGCTTTTTCTACCATACTCAATGATTTCCCTCCGATAAATTGTGATAGATGGAAGCAAACACCCACAAAAACGCCTCCCGATCCGCTTCGGGCACCGATTGAAAGGCTTCCTCCTCCAGGCGGGCAAAGGTCTCCCTGACCTTCTGCGCCAGATCGCGGCCCTGCGGCGTCAAAAAGACGTAGTAGGTCCGCCGGTTGCCGTTCAGGGTGCGGCGTTCCAGCAGTTTGCGCTCCTCCATACGGTTGAGCACCGAGGTCAACGACGCCGCCTCAATATGACAGCCACGAGCGATCTCGGTCTGATTGGAGCCGTCGTGCTCGGACAGATATTCCAGCACCTTGGGCTGTCCAATGGTCAGCCCGGTATCTTTCAGGTAGGTAAGCAGTTTTTTGTGCACCAACGCCTGGTTTGCCATCAGCAGGTAATGAAAAGTTCCTTCCATGGGCGGCAGCTCCTTTTTTCAAATGTTAGAACTCTAATTGTTTTAACACTAACTTTAGTAGTATAGGCCTGTTGTTCAGGGTTGTCAAGGGGACGCCGTGGTAAAGTTTCCAGTAAGGGGATCTACGCAGCAATCCGACAGCCGGTGATAGCCGCGTCCAAATTGCCTTTCCCAGTTTTGCCCAGACTTTTCCAAGAAAAAATCACGTTGTAACCATCCGCTGACAACCGTTCAGGCCCTTCTGGTCTGGGACTGCAAACTGTCTCTTCCCTCCCTTGGCAATCACCGTCTGGTAATTGTGCGCTTGTTGAAGCCCATGGGATATGCTATACTGGGTACGTCTTATGAGCAGCGCCAATGGACAATCCCTGCGGGACTCTATTCCTTGGCGCTTCCCATCCCAGGTCTTACAAAAATCCTTAAAAGCTTTAGGAGATGATATTTATGAAAATGGCGCCCGAATGGAATGACCGTTTGCGCCACTGGACAAACACGTTGGCAACCGATTTTTACCGCCCTCTAGGGGATATTTCTTTTGAAGGATTTACCACCTATGACCACATCACCCAACAGGAAGCCCTGGAAAGCAACAGCTACAAGCCAGTCCCTGTGGGCACTGCTTGGGGCAACGAATGGGAATATATGTGGTTAAAAGGGGAAATCACCCTTCCTGCCGAAGCGGAAGGCCAGATGATTGTTTTAAATCTGAACCCGGGCGGTGAAACAACCCTGTTTGTCAATGGAGCCTCTTTCGGCACCTATCGCGCTGGCTGGGTGGCGGTTCCCCATCACTTTATGGAGGACAACATTCTCACCGAACAGGGCAAAGCCGGGGAAACATATTTGATTCAAGCGGAAGCCTACGCCGGACATTTTTTCCCGGGAGATGCCATGCAGGGCTGCGCTACCGGCCCGGTGATTCCAGGCTCCTATACCGATCCTTTGGCCGGCAAGTTGCGGACAAAGATGGGGGAAAATACCTTTGGCATCTGGAATGAGGACGCTTACCAGCTTTGGATGGACGTTGTCACCCTGACCGAAGTGATGAACTGTCTGCCAGACAGCAGTCTCCGGGCCGCTAAGATTGGCAAAGCGCTGGAAAAATTCACCTTGACTGTGGATTTTGAACAGCCTCTGGAAGGCCGTATCGCGGACTATAAAAAAGGCCGGGAAATCTTGAAGGAAGCCCTTTCCTGTGTCAACGGCAGCACCACTCCCACATTCTACGGCATCGGCAACGCCCACCTGGACGTGGCCTGGCTGTGGCCGCTGGAAGAGACAGAGCGCAAAGTATCCCGTACCTTTGCCGCCCAGCTGCGCCTGATCGAAAAATACCCGGGCTACAAGTTCCTGCAAAGCCAGCCCCAGACCTACGCTTTCTGCCAGCAGTACTACCCCGAGCTGTTCCAGCGGATCAAGGAAGCCATCAAGCAAGGCGGCTGGATCGCGGAAGGCGGCATGTGGGTGGAGCCCGACACCAACATGACCTCTGGCGAATCCCTGGTGCGTCAGCTGATTCACGGAATGCGGTATTTCCGGGAAGAGCTGGGAGTGAATTGCGAAATTCTGTGGCTGCCGGATACTTTTGGCTACACCGCTGCCCTGCCCCAGATCCTGAAAAGCTGCGGTATTAAATACCTGGTCACCCAGAAGATTTTCTGGAGCTACAACGGCGGAGAACAATTCCCCTATCACTACTTCACCTGGCGGGGCATGGACGGCAGCGAAATCGTTTCCTATCTGCCCACCAACTACACCTACACCACCAATCCCAAACAGCTCATTGATGTGTGGGAAAACCGTGTGCAGAAAGACGGGCTGGACAAATTCCTGCTGCCCTACGGCTATGGAGACGGCGGCGGCGGTCCCAGCCGGGATTACATCGAATTTGCTTTGCGGGAAAAGAACTTGGAAGGCTGTCCCAAACTGGAAATGGCCCACCCCAGCAAGATCTTTGAGGATCTGGAAGCGGAAGGCGGACCGGAAAACACCTATGTGGGCGAACTCTATTTCCCCTGCCACCGGGGCGTTTACACCAGCCAGGCCGCTATGAAGAAAGGAAACCGAAAATCCGAACTGGCTCTCCGTGAAGCGGAGTTGTGGGGTTCCGTAGCTGCCCAAAGCGGCTTTGCCTTCCCCTACGGGGAATGGGACGCCGACTGGAAAAAGGTGCTGCTCAACCAATTCCACGACATTTTGCCCGGCTCCTCCATTGGACCGGTCTACAAAAAAGCCAAAGCTCTCCACGATGAAGCCATCGCTTCCGGCAAGTCCATTGCTGATGCCGCGGCCCAGTCCATTGCGGGCGAAGGCAACAGCCAGCTGGTGTTTAACTCCCTATCCTGGGATCGGGACACGGTAGTGAAAAAGGCCGACGGCAGTTATGCCCGTGTGACTATCCCCGCCTGTGGCTACACCACGGCCGAGGACAATGGACTGGCTCCCGAAGAGGGTGTAACCGTTTCCGCCGATCAGGAAGGCTTTGTGCTGCAAAACAGCAAAGTCAAAGCCGTATTCGACAAGAACGGTGAAATGACTTCCTTCGTGCTGTTGGAAAGCGGCCGGGAATTCGCCGCAGGCAGCATGAACCGTCTGCTCCTGTACAAGGACGTGCCCCGGATGTTTGACGCCTGGGATATTGACAGCAACTACGAGCAGCAGTTTGTGGAAAGCGGCCGTTGCACCGGTATCCGGGTGGTAGAGGAAAATCCCTATCGTTGCGCTGTGGAAATCCAGCGGACCATCGGCAATTCCACCCTCACTCAGGTGGTTTCTCTGGAAAGCGGCAGCATTCGCGTGGAATTTGATACCACTGTCCAGTGGCATGAATTGCATCGTCTGCTGAAAGTCAGCTTCCCTGTGGATGTTACCGCCACCGAAGGCGTGAACGAAATGCAGTTTGGCTACGTCAAGCGTCCTACCCATCGTTCCCGGGCTTATGAAAAGGACCGCTTCGAGGTTTGCAACCACCGCTACACCGCCCTTTGCGATGAAAGCCATGGCGCTGCGGTGCTCAATGACTGCAAATACGGTGTAAGCATGTTGGAAAATACCATCAACTTGACCTTGCTCCGGGCCGCTGCTTGTCCGGAAATGGCCGCAGACAATGGCACCCACCACTTCACCTACGCCTTTACCGCTTGGGAGGGCAGCCTGCTGGAAAGCCCCGTTGTCCGTCAGGGCTACGAGCTGAACGTTCCCCCTGTTCTGGTCTCCGGCCAAGCAGGCACCAAGAGCTTCTTCGCCATCAAGGGTGCGGACAATGTAATCATCGATACGGTAAAGCCTGCTGAAGATCAAAGCGGCGATATGGTTCTCCGCTTGTACGAAAGCAAGCATGCAGACTCCAACTGTGTCCTCAGCTGGAATCTGCCGGTAAGCTCCGCTTGCCTGTGCAACATGTTGGAAGAAGCGGACAGCTGCCAGCCCCTTACCGTAGAGGGGAACAGCACGCAGCTGCGTTTCCGTCCCTTCGAGGTAAAAACAATCCGTCTGCACGGGGCAAACTAAGTTTTTCCTTGACGGAATCGTTCCCATGTACAAAAGAGACGAGTTTTATTAGCTCGTCTCTTTTCTTTTTCCTGGCCGGAATCGGAATCCAAAACAGGGTCTCTACCCAGAAGGGACCGCTTGCAAAACACGGGGGCATCGTGCTAGAATTTAAACAAATGAAATTATAAAGCTATCGGGAGGGATACTTCATGGAAATGGAACGCATTGACCGGGTGCTGCAGGCTATGAAAGCTAAGGGCCTGCAGCAGATGATCGTCTGTGACCCCCAGAGCATTGATTATTTGACTGGGGTCTATATCGAGCCTTTTGAAAGACTGTTTGCACTGTACCTGCGCACCGACGGTCAGCATGTTTTCTTTTTAAACAAGCTCTTCACCTTGCCCAAGACCCCCATTGCTGAGGTCTGGTTCACCGACACCGACGATTCCATTGGAATGATGGCCCAGCACATCCAAGCAGGGGAGCCGTTGGGTATCGACAAGGAGTGGACGGCTCGCTTTTTGCTTCCCCTGATGGAGCGGCTGCCCGGCACCGTCTGCAAACTGGCAAGCGACTGCGTGGACAGTGTGCGGGCCTGCAAAGATCCTGCCGAGCAAGATCTGATGCGGATGAACTCCCGCCTGAACGATGAAGCCATGAATCGGGCTGTGGCCTACATCCGGGAGGGAATGACCGAACAGCAAGTGGCCGATTACTTGGTGGCCCAGTACAAGGATTTGGGCTGCGAGGGCCCCTCCTTCTCCCCCATTGTATCCTTTGGCGCCAACGCCGCCGATCCCCACCATATGCCGGACGACACAGTTTTGCAGGCAGGCGACTGCATTGTGCTGGACATTGGCGGCCGGAAGGAAGGGTACTGCTCTGACATGACCCGCACCTATTTCTGCAAAACGGTCTCCGACAAACATGCGGCCATCCACGACCTGGTGCGCCGGGCTAACGAGGCCGCGGAAGCACTGGTGCGTCCGGGAGTTCCCCTGTGCCAGCTGGATAAGGCTGCCCGGGACCTGATCGCCCAGGCGGGCTATGGCGAGTACTTTACCCACAGACTGGGCCATTTCATCGGCCGCACCGAGCACGAACAGGGCGACGTGAGCAGTGCTAACACTGCTCTGGCTCAGGAGGGCATGGTCTTCTCCATCGAGCCGGGCGTTTATCTGCCTGGCGAAGTAGGCGTCCGTGTGGAGGACTTAGTACTGGTCACCGCCACTGGCTGCGAAGTACTCAACCATGTGGATAAGCACTTCCAGACAATCGGCTGAGTTCGCTTTCTTTACCAACCGGACCGCAAGCACCCAAAGGGCCTGAAATCAGCTTGATACGGCTGCCGTTTCTCCCCAATCATTCTGTTTTCTTCATGTGGTCCAGATACCTTCTACCGTTGTAGTCACGGTGTCCCCCTACTCTGCATAAAAAGCTCCCGGGCTGTGCCGCAAGCACGAACCCGGGAGTTTTTATTTTGAGGAAGGAAAAAATCAGCGGTTAATTTCTCGCTGGGCTTCAATCCACTGGAGCACATTGGCAATTTTGGCGTCCCAGTACTCCCACTGGTGGTCGCCGTCGCTATCTTCCCATGTGAGCGGGAAGTCTTGGGACATCAGGTAATCGCGGAGATGGCAATTATCCTGGTACAGAGGGTCTTGCTTGCCGCACCACTGATACAGGCGGGGCATGGGTTTTCCCTCATCTTTCAGCCTTTGGGCCAAAGCGAACAGGTCGTTTTCACTGCCGCTAATTTGATCCTCTGCGCCAAAAATACTGTTTACGATCTTCAAGAAGGACAATTTGGGCCGGACGATCCCATCTTCCTGGGGGACAGGTGCGGAGGCCATCCGGTGGACCATGGAGGCAACGTCCACCGCCCCGGACAGGGAAGCCCCTATACTGAACCTTTCCGGTGCACCCATGGCAAGTTTCAGCGCCCCATATCCTCCCATGGAAAGCCCAGCCGCCCAGGTATCCTCCCGGCGGGTGGAAAGCTGGGGGAACATTTGCCCACATACGTTGGGAAGTTCCTGACTCAGATATGTCCAATAAGGAAGGCCACAGGCCATATCCGAATAGAAGCTCAAGTGCACTGCCGGCATGACAATGGCAATCCCTGTTTGGGCCGCGTACCGTTCAATGGAGGTGCGCCGCTCCCACACCGTATGGTCTCCATTCCAGCCATGAAGCAAATACAGTACCGGATAGGGCTTGGGAAACCGTCCTCCATTCACCGGATTTGGAACCTGGATCTCCTGCGGTAAGATTACGTTCATGTTCATGCTCATTCCAAAGGTCTCGCTAAAAAAATCCACCTGCAAAAACGCCATTACGTTACGCCTCCTTGAAAAAGCGGCACACAGACAACGCTGTGTCCACCCGGTTTGTAATAATGCCGTCACACCCCATGTCACGCAGAGTCGCCAAGTCTTTTGGGTCATCCACCGTATAGGGATTGACCTGGATATGCCGCTTGTGCATTTCTTCCACCAGAGTGGGATCCTCCAACAACGTCTGATAGTGGGGATGAAAACAGTCGATGGGAAAATCCAACCCATCTATTGCTTGGGGGAAAGGTCTTCGGCTGTTGAAGTGAGCTTGTAACTGCTGTGCACCCATCCCGGGGAACATGGCCCTGACCAACAAAGACAGCTCGCTGTCGTCCTGGCAGGCAATCGCCTGGGAGAGCTTTTCGATCAGCACATTCCAGCCCTTATGTTCCCCGCTTCCGGAAGTCAGCCACCCTACCCGCATCCGGCTATCCAGCATTTTCACCTGCCGCAGAAGGTCCAAGTCAAACGACGAGAGGATAACTTCTTTCACAAGGCCATGACGGCGGATGGCTTCCACTACCGGTTTCACAAAAGGCTTTGTCCGATCCACCGGGGCTTTCAGCTCCAAATTGATACAGGGAAAATTCTTTACGCAGTTCAACAGTTCTTCCAAAGTCAGGATGGTCTGCCCGGCAAACTTCTCTCCTTTCCAGGCACCCATATCCAAGCATTTCAATTCTTCCAATGTCATGCGGCAAATGGCTCCTGTACCATTGCTGGTTCCGTCGACCCGGTAGTTGTGGTGGACCACAATGGTTCCGTCAGCGGCCAGTTGTAAATCGGTCTCAATGCCGTCCGCGCCCATTTTATAGGCCATTTCAAAAGCTGCTTTTGTATTTTCCGGTGCCTGGGCGGAAGCACCCCTGTGGCCCAGGATTTTAGGGAGATTCTGTTCCATGACGCTCCTCACAGCAGGCCGTTGATGTGGGATTCCAAATCCGCCAGTGTGGAGTCCATATCCGCGTCGGAGCACCAGATGTTATCCAAAGCTTCGTCGATCTCCAGGTCGATTTCCGTGTAGCTGGGAGTCACAGGGCGGCCAGTGGCATACTGAAGCTGATCGATGGCCACTTTGTACTCCGGATACTGTTCATACCAGCTCTCCATTTCAGGAGCTTCGGAAGCGCTCTTGCGGGTGACCAGATATCCTGTCTGCTGGCTGGAATAAATGGTCTGGTCCGCTTCGGTCATCCACTTTACAAACTCCCACGCAGCTTGTTTGTGGGCGTCGTCAATGGCAGAGGTGACTGCCAGGTTGCAGCCTCCTGCGGAAGTGCCGTACTGGGTGCCCATGGGCATAAAGTTCGCCTGGAAGTCAAAGCCCTGTTCCTCAGCCACCTGACGTACCTGGCTGCACCCGGCGGTGGAGTTCAGGAAAATGGCCGCATTCTGGTTCATAAGATCCATGGTAAGCTTATCCAGTTCGCTGGTGGTGTAAATATGGGCGGTGCCATCGTCTTTCATCTGCTTGATCATGGAAATGATCTCTTTGGCGGTATCGGTATTCATATTGGTGGCCGTTTCATCAGCGTTGAGTACGCTGGAGCCCTGGGAAAGCATCATAGATTCGAAGAACCAGTTATAGCCGCAAGTGGACAAGCCGTATTTCCCGGTTTTCTCCTTGATGATACGGGAATATTCCACCACATCGTCCCAAGTTTTCAGCTCATCAGGGTCCAGCCCCGCTTCCTCTATGAGGGAGTTGTTCAAGAACATGATGGTTGTACTGCGCAGGAACGGCATGGAATAATACTGGTCGTTGATCTTGCAGTTATACAGCATACCTTCCCAGAAGTCCGTCATATCCACATTATCCGCATTATCCGCCGCAATATAATCGTCCAGGGGTGCGATCACATTGCCCTGGGCAAAATTGCTGATGGCGCTGATCTCCAGCACAGTAACGTCCGGCACAGTCTTGGCCACAGCGGCAGCCTGGAGCTTTTGCTGCAACTCCACATAGTTGCCCTGATATTCCGCCGTAACATGGACGCCCTTTTCTTCGCCCACAGTGGAGTTAAAATCTTCCACCATGGTGTCCACCATATCTTGAATATCGTTGGCATACCAGAAAGTGATCTCGGTGGTGCCTTCGGAACCACCTTGCTCTGAGGCGTTGTCCGTAGTAGCGCTTTCAGAAGTGGAAGTCTCTGCGGAACTGTCCTGGGCAGCTGATTGGATCGTACTGCCGGAAGCTGTGCAAGCCGCCATGGACAGGCTCAGCACCAAGGCCAAAATCATGGATACATACTTTTTCATTACAAGTCATTCCTTTCGTTTTCTCATTACATGATCTGTTTCTTGTGTGGGGGCGCGGTTTATTTCACGCCAGTATAAGAAAAGGCTTTGATGATCTGCTTCTGAGCCAACAGGTAAACAATCAAGATGGGCAGAAGCATGAGCAAATTGCCTGCCATCACCACATTGTAGGCGACGCCCGATTCCACGTTGCGCAGCATGGTGATCCCTACCGGCAAAGTGCGCACCGTTTCGTTTGTGGTGAGGATCAACGGCCAGAAATAATCATTCCAGGCGCCGATGAACGTGACCAGTGCCAGCATTGCCAAGGATGGCCCAGCCATGGGAAGCATAATCTTGCGGATAATGGCAAACTCGCTGGCCCGGTCCATCCGGGCTGCTTCCAGAATCTCTTCCGGGACCTGCATAAATGCCTGACGGAGCATGAAAATGCCAAAGGCGCTGGTGGCTTGGGGCAGGATCAAAGACCAGTAGGTGTTGATCAATCCCAGTTGACTGAGCAGCAAGAAAATGGGTACAAAGATTAGCTGGGCCGGAACCATCATTGTAGCCAGCACCGCACCAAAAAAGACTTGTCGTCCCCGAAATTTATACCGGGCAAAGGCATAGGCGGCCGGGATGGACGTAGCAAACTGAGCGACCATGATCGCCGCCGTAATGATACAGCTGTTTTTCAGGTAGTGTAAAAAATCCACCTCTTGAAACACCTGTACAAAATTGTTCCATTGCGCGCTGAGGACCAAGAAAGTTGGCGGGAACTGCATGGTCTCGCTCAAACTTTTGATGGAGGTTAACGCCATCCAATAAAACGGCACAAAAAAGATCAGCAGCAAGATTGCATTCAGGATCCAACGAGGGACCCGTTTCAACACAGACACGGATAGCTTCCTCCTTTTACTGGTAATGCACACGCTTGGATATGACCAGGAAATAGATCAGTGTGAGCAACCCCACCAACAGCATGAGCACCACACCCACCGCAGACGCATACCCGATCTTATAATAGGTGAAGCCCTGCTGGTACAGGTAATACACGATTGTATTGGTGGAGTTTGCCGGCCCGCCGGCAGTCATCAAGCTGACCGCTTCAAAGGTCTTAAAGGAACTGATGATGCCCATCAACGCCATGAAGAAAATGGTGGGGCTGATCATGGGCAGCGTGATTTTAAAGAACACACTGTACGGCTTTGCCCGGTCAAGTTCGGCGCTTTCGTACAAGTATTTGGGAATACTTTGGAGCGCTGCAATGAAGATCAAAGTGTAGTACCCCAGGTTTTTCCAAACATTCACAATCACCAGGGAAAGCATTGCGGTTCTCTTATCTCCCAGCCAGTTGACCGGATCGATCCCCAAAAGGCCCAACAGGTAATTGAACAGGCCCATATCGGAATCCATCATCCACATCCAAATGAAGGAGATAGAGACCAAAGAGACGATGTTGGGCAAGAAAATTGCGTTCTGGATCAGCTTGTTGATGAAGGTGTTCTTTTTCAGATAAACCGCCAGCAGCAGCGAAATGATCAAACAAGGCGGCACCATCATAAACATGAAGGTGAAGGTATTGCCCACCACCTGCCAGAACTCCTTATCGGTAAACATGGTTATGTAGTTATCCAACCCTACAAACACCTTGTCCGAAAGCATGTTCCAATCGAAGAACCCCAGATAGATCATATACACAATGGGATAGATCATAAACACGCCCACAATGATCATGGCCGGGGCGATCATCAAGTAAGGCACCGCTTTATCGGCAATCAACTTGCGGCCCTTCTTGGCCCTTGGCTGAGGAACAAACCTGGCAGATCTCATGGGATTGGAGAGAGGGGCATTTCCCTGCAACGCCTGTTCCGCTGAAGTCATATGCGCCCCTCCTTTTGGTCAAACCAATGCAGGTTGTCGCCGCTGGCCACCAGAGTTACTGTTCCGGTGCATCCTGCGTGTTCATCGAACACCTTGGCCTGGACCGGTCCCACTTCTGTCTCCACTTTGTAAAGCGTTTCGCTGCCCAGCATTTCACGGGTCAAAACTCTTCCCTCCAAAACCAGGGCCGCATCTTTCGGGATACTTTCCTCCCTAGAAAAAATGGAAAGATGCTCCGGGCGCACGCCCACATATGCCGCATTTTCTGGCTTGCCCGCCAGATCCAGCCGGCTGCAGGGAAAGACGTTCATGGCAGGGCTGCCGATGAACCTGGCTGTAAACACATTTTGCGGGGTGTGGTAGATCTCCTCTGGACTCCCCTGCTGCATGATCTTCCCCTGGTTCATCAGGACAATGTCCGTTCCCATAGACATGGCTTCGATCTGGTCATGGGTCACATAGATAAATGTAGCATTCATTTTATGATGCAGCTCGATCAAATCGCTTCGCAGCTGGCTGCGCAGCTTGGCATCCAAATTGGAAAGAGGTTCATCCATCAGAAAGATGGATGGCTGTTTGACCATGGCCCGGGCCAGGGCTACACGCTGCCGTTGGCCACCTGACAGGGCTCCCGGCTTTCGCCGCAAGTATTCCGTCAGGCCGGTCATATCACACACCTCCCGGATCCGGTGTTCCCGCTCAGCTTTGGGAACTTTGGCGTTTTTCAGACCGAACTCAATATTGTCTCGAACGTTCATGGTGGGGTATAAAGCGTAATTTTGAAATACCATGGCTACATCACGATCACGGGGCGCTACGCCGTCCATATTTTGACCTTCAATATCCAGTTCTCCCTCCGAGAGCGCTTCCAATCCGGCGATCATGCGCAGCGTGGTGGATTTCCCACATCCGGAAGGCCCCAACAAAATGGTGAAGCTTCCCTTCCGGATGGTTAGATTCAGATTTTCGATGACAGGTTCTTCACTGCCCTCATACTGCTTTTTGACCTGTTTGAGTTGAATTTGTTCTTCCATGTGGACTGGTCTTGATCCTCCTTTGCTCAGGGCATTTTCTCTCCCTAAATTACATTCCTTTCATTTGCGGCTGAATTATAACACACAGTAAAAAACGGTTTCAAGGCAGTTTCCAATCAATTAACCGAAGGTCAGGCAAGTTTAACATTGCCTGTCAAATCTCCCCGATCTTTTACACGACCCCGCCTGAAATCGCCTGCATAGTTCTTTCTTGGATTTTAAAAAAACTCCCAAGATTTAACGAAAAAAAATGCCGGTAAAAAGACTTCGAGATGGACATCTGACCTGTCCAGCAGAACGGTCACTCAAATTTTACCCGTTGGGAAAAAGAACGGCATGTTCCCCTAAAAAGTGCGAAGAAAGGGCTTCCCTGCTCCGGATAAACAGTCTTAATTTCGGTAAAATCGGGCAAACTTTAGCGCCAAAAAGCCGATCGTTGTCCCCAGATAATTCCTAAATTGCAAAAGAAAAACGGCCCCTTTCGGGACCGTTTTCCGGTATTGCGTTTGCAATTTTATTTGACCAGGTTCTTGTCAAAGTTCATCAGGATGCTGGCCGCCTGAGCGCGAATAGCGGTACCCTGGGGATCCAGGATCACAGAGCCGTTGGAAAGCTCCGTACCGTTGATCAGGCCGTTTCCGTTGGCCCAGCTCATGGCAGTAGCAGCCCAAGAGCTGACGGAACCGTTATCGGGGAACTGCGTCAAATCGCCGCTCTTGCTCACGTCGTATTTCTTATACGCCGCATAGTTGTACATCATCTGAGCGAACTGCTCCCGGGAAACGTTGACGTCCGGTGCGAAAGTGTTATCTCCCATGCCGGCCACAACGCCGTTTGCGGAAGCCCAGTTCACAGCATCAATGTACCAAGCTCCTGTATCCAGGTCAGTAAAGGTGCTGGTAGTAGTCACTTCAGGCTTGCCTTCCAAGTTGTACAGGATCTGGACTGCCATGGCACGGGTCAGCTTCACCTCAGGATCAAAGGTGACATCGCCAGTACCAGCCATGATGGAATTTTCATACACATACTTCACAGCGTCATAGTACCAAGCACTCTCAGACACATCTTCGAAGGGGAACGTGGGCTCTTCGGTGGCAGAACCGCCGCCACCAGCATAGGTAACAACGTAATTGCCGTTGCCGTCATCTGTCAGAACATAGCCATTGCCCGCGATGAACGTGGCAGTATATTCTCCCCCTTCGGAAGCGACCTTAAAGGTGACCGCCTTGGAAACAGTGGCACTTAAATCATTCTTCAAAAGGGTGATTGTTTCTCCATTTTTCACAGCATCTACGGCAGCCTGGAGAGTAGTGTAGCTAGTCCCGTTGATCTTTGCCACAGCTTGAGACTGTGTGCTAAAGGTGAACTCGCTGAAGCCGTGGGGATTGGTGAAAGTGATCTCGCTACTACCATTTGCGGTGGCAGTGTATTCGTACCCCTTGTGCTGGATGTAAACAATGGAGTCTTCCGTAGTAAAGCCACTGGGCAGGGTCAGGGTGATATCGACGGGCTTTGTAATAGTCAGAGGCTTGGACTGCCCAATTTGCACTGCATTGACATTCTCGCTCTCTTCATCTTTCACAAGAACAATTTGCCCATTCTCTTCCAGATTAGCTGTCGTCGCCACGGTGCGGTACATGGGGGTGATGTCCAGCGTTACAGTTTTTGCTACAGTATCCACCTTTTCAATCGCGATATCCATGTAGGGCTGAATAACAATTTTAGTATTGGCAGTAGAGGCCATGTCACCGGTTCCGTCACCAATCGCACCGTTCAAATTCTTGAGTACTTCTTCATCCGCTGTAACGGTATTCTCATTTGCTATTGAATTGGCAGCGGCAGTCAAACCGTCGCCAGTGACCATTTCAGCTGTCAAAGCGCTTTGAATTTCCTGAGCCGCAGTCTTATCTGCATCGCTTGTGATAGTTTCCGATACATTGGCTTCGGGAGCAGCATTCACAACCTCTGCCGGAGTCTCTGTAATCTCAGATACCATATAGTTATATTCTGCTTTGTCGCTTTCTACAGCTATCTTATTTCCAGCCAGATATTCGCTGGGATCAGAAGTGAAGTAACCGGAGGTAATGAAACCAGTTTTATTTTCGCTATAGACCAAGCCGTTAAAGTTTCCTTCTTCAATATTCACAGAGACCTTATCAATAGCATCTTGTTCATTCTTTTCAGGATTTGCCTGAATAAAAGCTGCATTTGCAGAAAAAGTACCGCTGTGAACAGTAACTTTGATCGGAAGTTTTGTAGTGTGCTGCGCTACAGCCAAAGCGACATTGAAGGAAGTAGAGCCATTGCCATTTGGTGCTCCGGTATACTCTCCACTGCCACCGATAATTGTACTATTGGTAATTTCCAGCTCACCAGCACGGATTTCAATGCCGGTACTGCCTTCACTATTACTGATAATCGTAGAATCGGTAATGGTGGTTTTGGCATAGCCAGCAAGATACATACCATTCCCGTCCTCAGTATTCAGTGTTGCTCCATCCAGGACGATCTCCGGAACATTTCCAGTGGTATCTGTAATCATACCTTGCAAATACAGAGCATGACCGCCTGCACCCTCTATATCTTTCACACTGTTAAGCGTACCATAAACGGTTGCTTTTACACCATACGCCTTTTTAGCATTATTATAATCAATAAAGAGCCCTGACCAACCTTGCAAGGTGACGTCTTTTCCAACCGTTACTGTGGTATAGTCAGCTTGATCTGTCTCAGATCCATAAAGCATAATCGGTGCAAAGTAAGGCTGCTCTTCGTAAAGCTTGCCGCTACCGATTATATCCAATGCGCCATGCTTGATATTAATATGACCATTTTTGGCAAATCCAATATCAAAGCCATTCATATTAAGTGTGAGTTTACGGCCATCGGAAATAAGAATCTGACCATTACCGGTAGTGGTCTTCAACAGCGTCACGGTTTCCCCGTCGTTCGCTGTATTCACAGCTTCAGCCAGAGTCTTATAGTAGGATTCTCCAACCTGGGCAACAGCATTAGTTGCATCTAAGGTTTGGACTACATAATGGCCTTCTCCATCTTCCACAACGGTGTAGCCTTCAGCAGTATATTTGCTCACATCAGCGGAAAATGCGCCCCCAGAGATGGACAAAGTGGGTTTGCTTTCACAAGTATCCGATCCTGTACCGTAACAATACACATCAATGCTACCATCAATCACATTGTCATTGGTATTTTCGATGGTAATCGTAGGAGGCTGATCCGCATATCCGGTTCCCAGCCAGTGCATCAGGTCAATACCAACTAGGTTACTATGTGTACCAGCTATATTGACATTTCGCAGTTTCATGTCGCCGTAATTGCTTGAAATGATATATTGCGTTACAGCGGAACCATTCAGAGTCAAATCTTCCAGCGTCAGATCACAATAATTCTGAATAAGCATCTGTGTTTTTTTACTATCCGAAGACACATTGATTGTTCCATTTTTTAGCGTAACAGTGTTTCCTTGTTCAAAATGAAACCCTTGGCTCTCCGTTCCAGTTGAACCAACCGCAGGATCTGTACAAGTATAAGTAAACCCGCCCAAATCAATGGTCAAGTCGACACCCTCAGCTCCTTTGGAATTAAACAGTCCGATTCCTCCACCGGATGTAGATTGGAGCAGTGTAACTGTACCGGTTTTAGTATCAGATTCAATAACAGCTTGTACAGCTTTTGCTACTGTAGCATAAGTGTCGTTTCCCACCTTTGCCACATCATCATCCGCTGCACTCGCTGCCACAGGTATCATACCTACAACTAGACACAATGCCAGCAGCATAGACAACCATTTTCGCTTCATTGACTTTTCCTCCTTTGCAAATAACAGAACTTCCTTTGGGAGACTCCCAAAGGAAAGTGGCCATGGCCACTTGGAACTTTTGTACACATGTTATTTTAACACATATCCATTATAGTGTCTATTACATTTTGGAAAAGCCACTTTATTTAGCGCTAGGAAATCCTTGTGACCTGGCCATTTCTCTTTTACAACACAACAGGAAAACAATACATTTTTCATGGTAATTTTGGAGACGAAGCTTTATACACTGGAATTTATTCAGTTAAAAAATTCTCCCCCCCTTACAGCCTGTTTTTTTCGCCCCAGTCACACATCTGATCCAGAATGGGGA
>OLOH01000981.1_pt1 | contig 17729 bp, 16 predicted proteins | sample 1673221 | NCBI WGS metagenome assembly OLOH01 (sample SAMEA3136767, study PRJEB25190) | human gut metagenome
GCAAGTTCATTGAGGACACCTACAAGGGCTCCGTCATCCCGGTGTTCTAAGAGGCATCAGCCCCATACGATGGGACCAACGCCCCCGTCTCGCGTGCAGAGACGGGGGCGTTGCTGCATACTTGCAGCTATGACTACTTCATTTGCCGAGCTCGGGCTAAACGAGCAGATTCTCGCCGGGGTCAACGCCCTCGGCTTCACGGAGCCAACTCCCGTCCAAGCAGCCGCCATCCCCGCCGTTCTCGACGGCAGAGACGTGCTCGCCAGCGCACAGACCGGCACGGGCAAGACCTGCGCCTTCACCCTGCCAACGCTCCAGCGCATCGCTGAGACGAAGGGCAAGGCCTCGCCCAAGAAGCCCCACGCCCTCGTCATCACGCCCACGCGCGAGCTCGCGGCGCAGATCGAGGACGTCACGAAGGAGGTCTGCGCGCAGACCGGCCAGTCGACCGTCGTCGTGATGGGCGGCGCCAAGTTCGACAAGCAGATTCGTGCGCTTGAGAAGGGCTGCGACCTCCTCGTCGCCACCCCCGGCCGCCTCATCGACCTCGTGGAGCATGACCACGTGAGTCTCTCCGAGGTTCAGGTCCTCGTTCTCGACGAGGCCGACCGCATGCTCGACATGGGCTTCTGGCCAAGCGTCCGCCGTATCGTGAAGGCCTGTCCCGAGAAGCGCCAGACGCTCCTGTTCTCCGCGACCATCCCGCCCAGCATCAAAGGCACGGTCGACGCCATGCTTCCAGACCCGGTCGTGGTCGAAATCGCCCGCGTCGGCGAGACGGCCGCCACGGTTGACGAGCACCTTTGCCCCGTCACCCAGGGCGACAAGATCTCGCTGCTCGAGGCCCTCATGAAGCAGGAGAGCTTCGAGCGCGTGCTCGTCTTCTGCCGTACCAAGATGCGCGTCGACGGCGTGTGCGGCACCCTGAAGAAGAGCGGGATCAAGGTCGATGTCATGCACGCAGACCGTCCGCAGAAGGCTCGCGAGAAGGCGCTCGAGCGCTTCCGTGATGGCAAGATTCGTGTGCTCGTCGCCACGGACGTCATGAGCCGTGGCATCGACGTCTCCGGCATTGACGCCGTCGTGAACTTCGACGTGCCCATGGACCCAGAGGATTACGTCCACCGCATCGGCCGCACGGGCCGCGCCGGCGCCGCGGGACAGGCCTACACCTTCATGGCACCAGACGAGGTGAGCCCACTTCGAGAGATCGAGTACTTCACCAAGAAGCTCATTCCCCTCTTTGACCTCGAGGGATTCTCGTACTCTGAGAGCCGCATCGTTCCCAACGAGCGCCGCAGCACCTCCAAGCCCACCCGCAGCCTCTTCAGCGGCTCACGCGGTCGCGGCCGCGGCCCTCGTGGCGGCCGCTACGGAAGGCACTTCTAGGCGACGCGGGGACGCGAAACGAACGACACGCAACAGCAGGGCCATCGACGCAGGTCGATGGCCCTTTCTCATACTCTTACGCCGAGGTTGTCGAATGGGCGGTCCAGCCACGCGGTCAGGCCTCGCTTGCGGTCATCTCGCTCGCGACAGGCGTCGCCTTCTTCTTGGCGCGCCTCTCTCGGAAGAACGTCTTCAGCTCGTCCGCACACTCCTGCTCAAGCACTCCGGGCCTCACCTCAAACTCGTGGTTAAGCCTCTCGTCATGGCTTACGTCGAAGAGGGTACCAAGCGCACCGCCCTTTGGGTCCGGCGCTCCATAGACGCACCTATCGATGCGCGAGTTGACCATAAGGCCTGCGCACATGATGCAGGGCTCGAGCGTCACGTAGACGGTGCAGCCCGTTAGGCGCCAGCGGTCAAGCGCGCGGGCGGCGGCGCACATGGCAGAGAACTCCGCGTGAGCCGAGGGGTCACGATCGGTCTCGCGACGATTGTGCGCCCGCGCTACGACCTCGCCATCGCACACGACAATGGCGCCAATAGGCACTTCGCCCTCCTCGGCGGCCAGGTGCGCCTCATCAAGCGCCAGGCGCATGTAATCCTCGTCCGTCATAGCGCTCTCCCCTCGTCCACCTTCGTCGCCGCATGACGGTTGTCGAACCTACAGCATACCCAATGCGCCCGGATCCAGTGGAAGGGGAGGAACTGGACCCGGGCGCGGGAGGCGACCCTTCGCCTGAGGCTAGAGGTCGCGTATGAAAGAGCTAGCTAGCGTCACTCGCATACGCGGCGAGCGTGAAGGCCATGCTACTTGGCGATGTCCTGGAACATCTCCCAAGCCTCGACGTCGGTCATGCCCTCGTGGACGATCTTGTTGACGCACTGGGCCATCTCGATGGGGTGCGTGGACTGGAAGATGTTACGGCCCATGTCAACGCCGTGGGCACCCTTGCGGATGACGTCGTAGGCGAGGTGCAGGGCGTCCTTCTCGGGAAGCTTCTTGCCGCCGGCGACGACGATGGGCACGGGGCAGGCAGCCACGACCTCCTCGAAATCATCGCAGTCATAGGTCTTGACCATCTGGCAGCCCATCTCGGCGATGATGCGGGTCGCGAGCTTGAAGAAGCGCGGGGTGCGCTCCATGTCCTTGCCCACGGCGCAGACGCCGAGCGTCGGGATGCTGTAGCGGAAGCCGGCGTTGATGGTCTGGCTCAGGTTGTCGATGGAGGACAGCTGGCCGTCGCCACCGATGAAGGTCTGAACGGCCATGCAGTCGGCGTTCATGCGAATGGCGTCCTCGACGTCCACAGCGATGACCTCGTGGGAGAGATCAGCCTGGAGCATGGAAGAGCCGGAGGTGGTGCGGAGGGCGATGCCCTTCGTGATCTCGGGCGGGACGCAGGAGCGAATGGCGCCGCGGGTGCCCATGAAGCAGTCAACGTAGGGAGCGAGCTTCGGCAGGAGCAGGTCAAGACGCTCGAGACCGGCGGTGGCGCCCATGAAGTAGCCGTGGTCGAAGGCGAACATGACGGTGTTGCCGCTCTTGGGGTTGAAGATGTTGGAGAGGTGCTTCTTCATGCCCCAGTCAAGGCTGTTGGCGCCCTTGACGTAGAAGCCCTTGTCGTTCGCAAACGGGGTGTCGACGTGGTAGTCGTGAGCGACCTTCAGTCCATCCAGATCAGCCATAAGTGGATTCCTTTCCTCTTTCGCCTCCCACGCCCCGCGGGAGGTCGCCAGTATGGTAGCGATTTGACAGATGCGGCCCGCGTCAGCGAATGCGCTGCGCAAGCATGAGGCGGAGCCTCCGTGGTATCGGACGACAATGTCCCCACTCGTGTGTGCCCCGCGTGAGAGCGTGCGCGAGTCGCCAGGCGAACGACCTCGCGCGGGGCAAACGGGGACGCCGCCGAGCGGCGACGCCCCCCTTGCAAGGAGCGAAGCGACAGCTTAGAAGCTGTAGTCGTTCATGTTGTCCTTGGTGAAGACGAGGCGCTCGGGCAGGAGCACGACGCCATTGTTCTCGTCGAGCGTCTCGGCGCCCTCGGAGATGGAGTCGTTGGCCTCGACGGTGACGTCACCGATGCTCGGGATGGAGATGGTGTCGCCGACCTTGACGGTGTTGCCAGCGGCGAGGTAGGCAGCGACGAAGCAGCCCATGGCGCCCTGGACGGCGCAGTCCCAGAGACCCCAGTTGTAGATGGTGCCGTGCTCGCAGTAGCTCTTGATGGACTGCGGGGAAGCGAAGCCCGTGATCGTGATCTTCGTGGCGTCGTAGCCCTTGTTCTCGGCGGCCTGGAGCTGGCCGGGGAGAGCGGTGGAGTCGTTGCAGATAATCAGGTCAATGTCGGGGTAAGCGTCGAGAACGGCCTCGCCGGTCGTGATGGCGAGCTCGGCGTCCTGGTTGCTGTAGTAGTTGTCAGCGACCTTCTTCCAGTTCGGGTAATCCTTCTGGATGATGGCCTCAGCGGCAACCTGCCAGGAGTTCTGGTCGGTGACGGTGGCCTGAGAGTAGTGCCAGACGTAGGTGATCTCGTCGGCAGAGGGATCCTTGCCGCGCTCCTTGAGGCCGTCGACGGACATGTCGACGAGCATCTGGCCGAGGATCTCAGGGGTGCCCTGGGAAACCATGAGGGTACGGTCCTCGACCTGGGCGTCGGAGTCCCAGGTGGTGACGACGATGCCGGCGTCCGTGGCCTTCTTCAGGGCGTCAGACACACCAGCGGCGTCAACCGTGGAGATGCAGAGGGCGTCGACGCCATTGGCGACGGCCTGGTTGATAACGGCGACCTGAGCGGACGCGGAAGCGGTGGAATCGCCGATGTAGTCAACGGTGATGCCCCAGTCCTTGGCGTACTTCTGAGCGCCGTCGTTGGCGGACTCGAAGAAGGCGTTGCCGGTCACCTTCGGGATGAAGGCGACGGTCTTGCCGGTGATGTCTCCACCCTCGGCAGCACCGCTGGCGGCAGCGGTGGTGGCGGCGGAACCAGAGCCACCACAGCCGGCCAGGCCAAGGCCTGCGACGGCGGCACCAGCACCGGCAACCTTCAGGAATCCGCGACGAGTCATGTTCTTCATAACTAACGAACCTCCCTTATCTTGCCCATTATTGAGCACTTGCCTCCGAACTACCCTTCCTTGCAAACAGCGAGCGCAGCCACGGGACGATTCCCGTGTTTGTCGCCGCAGAACGCCCAACGATGACCGCGACAAGCAGGATACCAACCGGAATGTCGAGGTACTGGGTGCCGATCTTAAAGCAGAGCGGGAGACCGAAGCGAAGGAACGCGATGGCGAGAGATGCCAGGGCGGTTCCGATAATCGATCCCTTGCCGCCCGTGGAGAGCGTGCCTCCGAGGACGACGGCCGTGATGATGTCCATCGTGAGATCGCCACCGAGATCGGACTTAGCGGTGCCGAGGTACGCGGTGAGAACGGTGCCGGCGATGGCGGCGGCGAGCGCGCTCAGGACATACGTGGACATTATCACCCTGCGCGTATTAATGCCCGAGTATTCGGCAGCCGAGGGATTTACGCCGGTGAGTATCACTTTGCGGCCATACTTGGTCTTGTGGAGCAGGATGTAAGCGACCACGAGCATGACAACATAGATGATGATCTGGAACGGGATCTCGCCGCCGACCTTGTAGTTCGCGATGAATTTGAACTCGTCGGGGAAGCCTCCGATGGATTCGTACGAGGCGGTGCTGGAAAGCGTGGAGACGAGCAGGGCGAGGCCGGAGTACAGAAAGCTGCCGCCCAGGGTAATGACCATCGCTTGTACGCCGCAATAGCCAATCAAGAAGCCAGAGAGCGCGCCACAGAGGCAGACGACGACGGTAGCGAGCGCAACGGCGGCCCAGATGGACAGGCCGAAGTCCTGCCAGGATACGCCGATGATGATCGACGTTAGGCCAACGAGCGAGGCAACCTGAATGTCAATGCCACCGGTACACATGACGAGCGTGACGAAGAGCGACAGAATGAACACGGCAAGGTTGTCGTTGATGCTGGTGAAGAGGAGCGCCGGGCGCAGGAACTTGGGGTTGGCGCCGCCAAAGATGGCGAACTCCAGGACGATAAGAACCACGAGCAGGATGTTCCAGGTGGACTGGCCGCGGGTGAGCACCTTCTTGAGCTTATCCATTACTGCTCACCGCCCTTCTCGGCGTTGGCATCCGCAGCGGGGGCCTCCGCATCGGGAGCCGAGGCGGAGACGCGGGCGGCGAGCCTCGCGTGACGGTTGTTGACGAGCGAGCGGTGCTGGATCACGGCGTCGACGACGACGATGACGAGCAGGATGATGCCGGTGATCGCGTTGTCGTAGTTGGACGAGAAGCCCATGAAGACGAGCAGGTAGGAGATCGAAGCCATGATGACGGCGCCAATGGCCGAGACGGAATACTCAAAGCCCATGGGAAAGCCGATGTAGGCCAGCCGCTTACAGTGCCGCCGGCGAGCGAGATGCCGCCGAGGACGCAGGCCGCGATGGCTTTCATCTCATAGCCATTGCCGCTCATCGGGGTGACGAAGCCGATGCGGCTGCAGAAGATCACGCCGCCGATAGAAGCCATGACCGCGCAGATCACGTAGGCGAGCATCTTCGTCTTGAGCGTGGGCAGGCCGACGAGCGTGGCACCCTGGGCGTTGTCGCCCACGGCCACGAAGTAACGGCCCTGACGCGTACGGGTGAGGATGAGGTGGATGATGATGACGAGCGCGATGACGGCGCAGTAGTAGACCGTCAGGGGGCCAACCAGCGTGACGGACGAGAAGTCCTTGAAGGACTTGGGCAGGTTCTCAACCCAGGCACCATTCGTATACAGGTAGATGATGCCGCGCAGGATGCCGTTGACGCCGAGGGTGAAGATCAGCGACGGCGCACCCATGATGCAGACGCCCCAACCGTTGATGAGGCCGATGACGACGCCAATGATGATAGCGACGACGATTGCGACCACGAGCGACTGCCCGTCGCGCAGGAACGTGCCGACGACGGCGGCGACGAGGCCGAGGTTCGAGCCGACGGAAACGTCGATCTCGCCAATGAACAGGACGAAGGCCATACCAACTGCAATAAGCGTGTAGACGACGGACGTGTTGAAGCACGCGGAGACGTTGGACGGGCTCAAGAACATCGGGTTCATGAAGCCAACGATGGCAAACAGCGCGATGAGGAAGATCAGGCTGGTGAGCTCGCGCGCCTTAAAAAGCTTCTTTACCTTCTCCATCGATTACACCTCTTTCCTCTGGTCGCTATCCGAACGGGTCTCTTCGATCTGGCGGTTTAGGCTCATGCCGACACCGCCTCCTTGTCGCCGGAGACGCCAAAGGCGGCGGCCATGAGGTTGTCCTGCGTGATATCCGCCTTCTTGAACTCGCTGTTGATGCGGCCCTGGAACATGACCACGGCACGGTCGGCGAGCTCGACGACCTCCTCCATGTCAGAGGAGATGAGAAGGATCGAAACGCCGGTCTTGCGGAGCTCCTGGAGCACGGCGTAGACGTCACCACGAGCCGCGGCGTCGATGCCGCGGGTGGGCTCGTCGAGGATGACGAGCTTGGGCTCGGTCGCGAAGATGCGTCCGATGATGATCTTCTGCTGGTTGCCGCCGGAAAGGCCGCCAACCTCCTGGTCGAGGCCCGTCACCTTGGTGCGGAAGTCATTGACGTAGCCCTGGCTAATCTCGTCGGCCTTCTTGGAGTTGAGCAGGAAGCTACCAATCTTCTTGCCACAGAGCAGCGAGCTCGTCGTGTTCTCGGAGACATCGCGAATGCGGAAGAGGGCGTCGGCGAAGCGGTCCTCGGGCAGGTAGTTGACACCGGCGTTGATGACGTCAGGCGTCTTCATGCCCGTGATGTCGCGACCGTCGAGGAGCACCTTGCCGCCCAGCACCTTGTCGCGGCCGAAGATGGTGGTCGCCATCTCGGTGCGGCCGGCACCCACGACGCCGGCCATACCCACGATCTCACCGGGGTAGACCCTGAGGCTAACATCGGCGAAGCCATAGCCGCTGAAGTCCTTGAGCTCGAGAACGGGCCTCGCGTCGTAGTCGATAACGTCAGACGCGACAACCTTCTCCTTCTCGATGTTGCCGGCATCGGGCGGAAGCAGGCCGCGGACGAGGTCCTCGCGCGTGAAGTCCTTCACACTGCCCTGCATGGCAACGATGCCGTCGCGGAGAATGGCGACCGTCGTGGCGAGCTCGAAGACCTCGGCCAGACGGTGGGTGATGTAGACGATGCCGATGTTCTTCTTCTGCAGCTCGTGCACGCAGTTGAACAGGCTCTGGACCTCGTCGAAGGTGAGTGCCGAGGTGGGCTCGTCGAGGATGAGCACCTCGGGGTCGCGCATGAGGCCACGGAGAATCTCGACCATGCCCTGCTCTGCGATGGAGAGCGTGAGGGCCTTGCGGTCGAGGTCCATGTGCCAGCCCGTGGTATCCATGACCTTCTCGAGGCGCTCGGATAGCACGGAGGGCTTCTCGTTAAAGCCGATCGTAATGTTCTCGCGCACGGTCATGTTCGGGAACAGCATGGGCTCCTGCGGAACCATATAGATGCTGTGGGCCAGAGCGGCCTTGGGGTTGGAGATGTCAACCTTGTCTCCGCCGATTTCGATTTCTCCGCTATCGGCCGAGTAGATGCCCATGATGATCTTCATGAGCGTCGACTTACCAGCGCCATTACCTCCGATGAGCGCAAGCACCTCGCCCGGACGGACCTCCAGGCTGATGCCCTTCAGGACCGCATTGGTTCCGAAGGACTTATAGATGTCGTGCACTGACAGAAGCGTGTCACGGCTCTGGATGTCCTCGACAACCTCGCGGAGGGCATGCGTGGCGCCCACCGTGGGCGTCGTCTGGGTATCGTTGGTCATTCGATTCCCTCCCCTTGGACAAATGACACAGTCAGCAACGAAATACTTCGATACGTCTAAGACGGTATCCATTCGGGTCCGCCCGCCAAATACTGCGGAGACCGAACGGTAGGAATTGGCCAATGAACGGTGATTTGCTCACGAGGTGGACGATTGTCCAGAATCACAGGCAGGCGGCTGTTGTTATGACAGGCTTGTGGCAGCCCACCATCTAGACGCAACATCTTGCGTCTAGATTTCCATTTCACGCAGCAGCTTTGTTTCATGCGGATTACGCCCCATGTAAATGCGATTATTTTCAAGCTGGCATCCCATTGGCGCTGTTCGCCTAGGAGTTCAGACCTCTCGCGGGAATTACCGCCGCATTCGATTGACTCTCCCTTATGTGAGGGGTATAGCAAAGGTGTACTTTTGTTGGCCAGTTTGACATTTGTTCGCTTTAAGGAGCTCAGCCAGAAGCCTTCTTACAGCGATGGCGCGCCGCGCAAATGGCCACGCCGTACGGCGAGGCACACGAGGGGAGGGGTGGTACATGGCAGACGCGGACTACCAGTTGATGCTCAAGGCAACCTGGTACTACTACATGGAGAACTACACCCAGCAGCAGATTTCACAACTTCTGGGTGTGAGCAGGGCCAAGGTCATTCGCCTTCTCGACGAGGCGCGCGCCACCGGCGTCATCCGTTTCCTGTTCCGCGAGGATGACCGCGCCCGCATGGAGGTCGAGCGCGAGCTGATCGGCCACTTCGGCCTCGAGGACGCCTTCGTCGTGCCCACGCCCGCCCACACCGCGGACCTCACGCAGAGCATCGCCCAGGCGGCGTCCGTCTATATTGCAGACCACCTTCGCGCTGACGGCTTTCTCAACATCGGCTACGGCGACATGACGGGGCTCATCCTCGACAACCTCGCCTCGAGCCGCCGCTTTGACATCAACGTCGCAAGCCTCACGGGCGGTGTGAGCTACTACCTTCCCAAGGTGAGCTCCGAGGTCTTCGCGATGCACCTCTACCTCGTCCCCTCTCCCCTGATCCTCTCCTCCGCGGAGCTTAGGGACCAGCTCCTCATGGAGCCGACGATCCAGGACGTCTTCCGCATGACCTCCCATGCGGACATGACCGTCGTGGGCGTGGGCAGTATGAACGAGGACGCCACGATCATCCGCAACGGCATCCTCTCCAAGACGGATTTCGCGCTGCTCAAGATGCAGGGCGCCGTGGGCGACATCCTCAACCACTTCATCGACGCAGACGGCAACCCCGTTGGCACCTCCATCGAGGACCGCATCGTCAGCTCGAGCCTCGACAAGCTCCAGAGCATGCACAACGTCATCGGGGCGGCGGGAGGCTCCGTCAAGGTGCCCGCCATGCACGCCGCCCTCACGCACGGTTATTTCAACGTCCTCGTCACGGACGAACAAACGGCAAAGGAACTCCTCGAGTATTCGACCAAGAACTAGGAGATGTACGCCATGGCAAAGTACCTGATGGCAATGGACGCGGGAACGGGCAGCGTGCGCGCTGTCATCTTCTCCATCGAAGGCGACCAGGTGGGCTGCGTCCAGAAGGAGTGGACCCACAACGAGGATCCCCGTTGGCCCGGCAGCATGGACTTCGACTGGGTAACCAACTGGGAGCTTGCCCGCACCTGCGTGAGCGAGGTTCTCGCTGAGACGGGCATCGATGCCTCCGACATCGCCGCCGTGTCGACCACCTGCATGCGCGAGGGCATCCTCCTCTATGACGAGGAGGGTAACGAGATTTGGGCTTGCGCCAACGTCGACGCCCGCTCAAACGACGAGGTGGGCGAACTCATCGCCATGAACCCGGAGCTTGAGGTAGAGCTCTACCGCGAGAGCGGCCAGACCTACGCCCTCGGCGCCCTCCCGCGCCTGCTGTGGGTCAAGAACAAGATGCCCGAGGTCTACGAGAAGACCGCCCGCATCGGCATGTTCAACGACTGGCTCATCTACAAGCTCACCGGCGAGCTGGCCGTCGAGCCCTCCAACGGCTCGACCACCGGCATCATGAGCCTCGAGACCCGCAACTGGGACCCGACCATCGCCGAGCGCTGCGGCCTGCGCACCGACATCTTCGGCGCCGTCAAGGAGAGCGGCGAGCTCGCCGGTCACGTCAACGCCAAGGGCGCCGCTGACACCGGCCTTGCCGAGGGCACGCCCGTCATCGTTGGCGGCGGCGACTGCCAACTTGGCATGATCGGCGTGGGTGCCTGCCTCCCCAACCAGGCCGGCGTCTTTGGCGGCAGCTTCTGGCAGTACGAGTTCAACACCGACAACGCCGCCACCGACCCGCAGTGCCGCGTGCGCGTGAACTGCCACGCCACCCCGGGCGTCTGGCAGTACGAGGCGCTCGCCTTCAAGCCGGGCCTCGTCATGCGCTGGTTCCGCGACGGCTTCTGCCAGACGGAGAAGGAACAGGCCAAGGCCGAGGGCCGCGACGTTTATGACGTCATGAACGAGCACGCCGAGAAGATCCCCGCGGGCTCCTACGGCATGCTCTGCTGCTTCAGCGACGTCATGAATTACATCCACTGGACGCACTCCTCGCCCACCTTCACCAACTTCGAGCTCGATTCGGAGAAGTTCAACAAGTACACCTTCTACCGCGCCATCCTCGAGAACACGGCGCTGCTCGTCCGCGGCCACATCGACCTCGTTCGCGAGGCCACGGGCAACGAGCCCGACGAGCTCATGTTCGCCGGCGGCGCCTCAAAGAGCCCTCTCTGGAGCCAGATCGTCGCCGACGTCACGGGCAAGACGGTCAAGGTCCCCGTGGTGAAAGAGGCCACCGCCCTTGGTGCCGCCATCATCGCCGGCACCGGCGTGGGCATCTACCCGAGCGTCTCCGAGGGTGCCAAGCAGGTCGTCAAGTTCGAGCGCACCTTCGAGCCAAACCCCGAGAACACCGCCGTCTACGAGGAGCTTTACAAGACATGGCGCGAGGTCTACAAGGCCCAGTTCGCGCTGAGCGAGGCCGGAGTGACCAAGAGCATGTGGCGCGCCCCCGGCCTGTAACGTCCTCGCACGCCGCGGTGGCTCGCTGCTATACGCCACCGCGGCGCAGATTCGCCCATCAGGCAGGCGCGAGCGTTTGGCCGTCAGCAGTCCGACCGCGCGCGCTCGCATATCAATTAGTCCCAGTCCGCACACCCAATTAGTCCCAGTCCGCACGCCCAGCACCTGGACGAGTAAAAGGAGCAGAACATGGCAGAGACCTTCGTCGTCAACGAGAACGACTTCGAGTACCGCTTCGGCGATTCCGGCCCCAAGTACCTCATGAAGGGCCCGCGCATGAACTTCGCGCTGGTACAGTTCCAGCCCCACCAGAACTTCCAAGCCCACCACCACAGCATCATGGAGGAGAACTTCTTCATCCTCGAGGGCAAGGTCGACATCGTGGTCGACGGCGTCGTGCACACGCTGTCCGCCGGAGACTTCATTCACATTGGCCCGGGTGAGGTCCACTTCGTGAACAACCCGTATGACGAGCCCATCAAGATGGTCTCCACCCTCGCCCCCTTCCAGGAGGTCGACAAGATCGAGGATCCGAACCCTGAGTACTAGAGACATCGTGCCCGACACGAAAGCCTCGTGTTCGGTAGAATGTTCTTCTGTCCGGAGGAGTGGCAGAGCGGTTGAATGCGGCGGTCTTGAAAACCGTTGGGCGGCTCGTCCGTCTCGAGAGTTCGAATCTCTCCTCCTCCGCCATTTGACGAGCGAGCGGGGCGGTGACCACGGGGTCGCTGCCCCGCTTTTGCTTACCCAGGAATGATCAGCGCCGTGCCAGGCCAAATACCGAGCTGCTCCGCGCTCGCTTGCCATGGCCCTGGGTATACTCCACACCAAGCGTCGCAGGAAGCGACATTACCGCAAGGAGACACCATGCCCGCCATTATCGCCGTCGTCGTCATCGCGATTGCCGTCGCGCTCTTCTGCATCAAGATGAGCAATGACATCGTTCGCGCCTCCAATCGCTGCGACAATGCCTGGGACCAGATCAACGCCCAGCTCAAGCGCCGCGCCGACCTCATCCCCAACCTCGTGGAAACGGTGAAGGGCTATGCCGCCCACGAGCGCGGTACGCTCGACGAGGTGATCTCGGCCCGTGCCAACGTGATGGACGCGAAGACGCCCGAGGCGAAGATGGCGGCCGAAAACGCGCTCACGGGAACGCTCAAGAGCCTGTTTGCCGTTGCGGAGGCGTACCCCGATCTCAAGGCGAACGCCAACTTCCAGCAGCTGCAGAATCAGCTGGCCGACACCGAGGACAAGATCAGCTACATGCGTCAGTCGTACAACGACACGGTCATGAAGTACAACACGGCCATCGCCGCCATGATGTCGCTGGTTAACGAGTTCTACGCCGCCGGCGGCTGCACCCGTGAGGAGCTGCGCACGCTGATTCTTCTGCTCAGCCCCGTGGCCCCGCACATCTGCGAGGAGATGTGGGAGCAGATGGGCTTTGGCAGCGGCCTCGCGCGCGAGCCCTGGCCCACCTACGACGAAAAGGCCATGAAGCGCACCGAGGTGGAAATTGGCGTGCAGGTCAATGGCAAGGTGCGCGGCCGCATTATGGTCTCGCCGGACATGACCCGCGAGCAGGCGGAGAAGGAGCTTCCCCAGCGCGCGGATATCCAGCAGATCGTGGGCGGGAAAGCCATTGCAAAGGTGATTTTCGTGCCAGGCCGCCTGTGCAATTTGATTGTGAAATAAGCGGCGACGCGGGGGGAGGAAAGCGAATGCTGCTGGGAATATCCCTCGGGACGCTGCTGGTATGCCTGTGCGTGCTGTGCAACCGGCGGGTTGAGCGATTGGCGGCGCCCTTTGTCTGCGGGCTAATGCTGCTGGAATACCTGCTGGCCCTTTTCGGACGGCTGGAATGGCTGATGTGGATAGCGCTGGCGTGTGCGTTGGGCGCGCTGGCCGTTCTGTTGGTCAGTCTGGCAAAAGGACACGGCAAAATATTGAAGGCCGGCGTGGGCTGCGTGCTCACGCCAGGCCTTTTGTGCCTTGTGGCGCTGACGATCCTGTTCCATGTGGGCAGTCAGGGGCTGTTTGTAAACGCGGCAGACGATATTCACTACTGGGCTATTGAGGTACGGTCCCTCTATGCGCACGGCGGGCTGGTGGATGCTCGGCACCATCTTTCGCCCAATTTCATGAACTATACGCCCGGCATGGCACTGTACCAGTGGACGGCAATGGCTGTTTTGGGAGAATGGAACGAGACCGCCCTGTTTGCCATGCTCTGGATTTTCTATGCGGTGTTCCTGCTTCCTCACTTTGAGTGGGTTACATGGAAAAGGGCAGGCTGGGCGGTGCTGGAAATGCTTCTTGTGATTGCTGTGCCGGCGGCGCTTGGGACAGATGCCTTTACCATGCTGCGTGTGGACAGTGCGCAGGGCTTATGCCTGGGATATGCGCTGGTGCAGGCATGGTATGCGTGCCGAGAAACGACGGGCCGCGGTGAAAGACTATGTTACTTCGCACTGGCTCTTTGCGCACTGGTGCTGATCAAACTGTCCGGCGTGGCCTGGGTGCTGATGGCGATGGCTTTTGTTCTGGTGGTCCGTTCCCTTTCGCCAAACCCGCTTCGTCTGCGCGCAGCACTGATGACCGCTGCGGCACCGGCGGTGGTTTTGGTCAGCTGGCTGGCGTTTTGTGCCGCCAATGGGCTTACGGGCATGCATGCTGAATCACTGTTGGAGCAGTTGGAAGCCTTGGGGAGCGGACAAAGCGGGGTGGGAGCGGTTCTGTCCCGCCTCCCGGGAGCCATTTGGCGGGCGCTGACCTACGTCCCCCAGGAAACGGGCTTCAAGCAGCTCAGCGTGCTGGGAAGCATGATACTGACGCTGCTGGCGCCGATGGCGTTGGGAAAGAAAAAAGGGATTCGTCTGTTTCTGTGGGCGCTGGCCTGTCATGCGCTGTTTCTGATGGGGTATGCGCTGTCCGTCGTTTCCCTGCTTTATAATGAAAGCGGAGCGCTATTGGACAATGCGAACTTTGGCTATTCCGTGCTCATGCGTTATCATTGTCCGCTGGTGATAGGGCTGACTGTGCTTTGGATGGTTCTGCTACGGGAAAACCGCAGATCCACAGAACGAACCGGACCTCTCACTTTGTCTGCTGCGGTGGGAATAGCGCTCACGGCAGTGGTCTTGCTCGGAGCTCCCTGGCGCGAGGTGGAGCAGACCTTTTTCGTTCGCAGCGATGAAGTCACACAGTTTGAGGACCGCACGGCAACCTATCTGGCGGAAAACTTCTGGACAGATATGCTGGAGGAACCGGAAAACTGCGTGGTTGCCTATGGCATAGCAAGCCTGGTGTCGCGGGTGGAATTTTTGCAGTATGCGCTTGCACCCGTAAAACTGGTGATGCCGCAGGAGGGGGAGCTGGACACGCAGCCCTTTGAAGAATGGCTTCGTGCCGTCGGGGCTACCCACGTGGTATGTATGGATGAGGATAATCCGATCTATGACAATGCTATTGCCTGCATGCCGGACGGTTGGCTGGATATCGCCATACCCTACGCCGTGCGCTGGGAAGATGGTTCCCTGATTCTGGAATGAAGTGCTGAAGGGAGAAATGTATTTGGAATCAAAAAGAGCACCTGCCGTCCGCGCATGTGGCCTTACAAGGCGCTTTGGTCGGGCTGTGGCGCTGGACGGCCTGGATTTTTCGGTGGCCGCAGGCCAGGTGGTGGGCCTTCTGGGCCGAAACGGCGCGGGAAAAAGTACATTGCTGCGCATTGTAAGCGGCCAGCTGCGACAGACGGGCGGAGAGGCCGAGCTGATGGGCGCGCCGGTAGGGATGGAAACGCTGGGCCGCCTGTGCCTGATCGGAGATACGCCGGACTTTGGAGGCTTGAGAAATGCCGCCGAGTTTCTCGCCGTGTGCCGATGCCTGTTTCCTTCCTGGCAGGAAGAACAGGCGGGACGGCTGATGACGCTGTTTGGGCTGCCGCTGAAAAAGCCGCTCAAGGGATACAGCCGCGGCATGCAGACGGCCTTGCTCCTGTGCGCGGGCCTGGCCTCCGGGGCGGAGCTGACCATATTTGACGAGCCGAGCCTCGGCCTGGACGCGGTGATGCGCGAACGGTTTTATGACGAGGTCGTGGCGGCGCACAGGAGGGAGCCGGGGCGCACCTTTCTGATCAGCACACACCTGATTGACGAGGTTGCACGCACGCTGGACTACGCCGTGATGATCGACGGCGGGCGGCTGCTGGCCCAGGGCTCGCCGGAGGAGATGACGCGGCTGTATCTGTGCGTATCGGGCTCGGCGGAGGAGGTGCGCGCCGCGACGGCGGGTCTTGCGGTCCTGCGGGAAGAAGAGGTGGCCGGGACTTTGGTGCGTTATACGCGCCTGAACGCGCCGGAGGAGGCCGAACGCATTCGGGCCTGCGGCCGGGTGCAGACCGCGCCGGTGAGCCTGCAGAGGCTGTTTGTGCTTTTGACCGAAGGAAAGGAGGCGGAGCGCGATGCCGGTTGAACATGCGGGATGGATGCGGCGCTCGCGCTTCCTGGGCGCCATGCGGTATCACCGGGCGTGGATGGGTCGGCTGATTGGATGGGGCCTGCTGGTTTTGCTGGCAGGCAACGCGATCGCGATTGCCGCGGCCCTGGCGGGCGCGGGCGATCTGAATATGGCCGGCGTGTCGTCCGATTTTTCCCTGACCATGGCGCTGCTGCTGGTATGCGCCTGCCTGGCGGCGCACAGCCGCACACGGTTTTTGCTCCGGTTTGGCACGGCGCGCTTCCCGGTGTGGCTGAGCAATGTGCTGGCGTTGTTTTTGGGCGCGGCGGCATTTTTGCTGGGCACGCTGCTGATTAACCTGGCGACGGGGGGAACGGTCCTGCTTCTCTCCCGCACGATGCCGGCCCGCTTCACCCTGACAGCCTATACGGACGCTCTGCCAACGGGCGCGGCGCTGCTGGGCCATACCCTGCGGGAGTCGCTGGAAGGGTTGCCGCAGCAGCTTTTGTGGCTTTTGGAGTGGACCAGCCTGTTCTATCTGCTGGCCTGCTGCCTCAGGCGCAGGCGCGGGCTGACGCTGGCGGTGGTGCTCGGCGTACCCTTCGTGTGCGTCATGCTCATGCTCATGCCTTTTGTCCGCGAGACAGCCGTTATCCTGGAAAGCGGTACGGAAACGGAGATCATGGCCATGGGTCTTGAGTGGATGCAGTGGCTGGCGCGGGTGGCGCAGTTCGTGGTGGAACAGTGGCAATGGATTCAGTTGGGTGCGGCGGCGGTTTCTCTGCCGCTGAGCTATCTGTGCATGCGCACGACTCCGCAGCCGTAGCGCACCATGATGGAAAGGATGACAAACGATGAGTTTTGAGCAGGTAAAGGCCTATCTGGCCGGGTTGGGGCTGAACGCTCTGGAATTTGACGTATCCAGCGCCACAGTGGAGCTGGCGGCGGTGGCCGTGGGGTGCGAACCGCGCCGCATCGCCAAGACGATGAGCTTTCTGGTGGACGGCGCGCCCGTTTTGATTGTGCTGGCGGGCGATGCCAAGGTGAACAACACAAAGTTTAAGGCGGCCTTTCATCAGAAGGCCAAAATGCTCGGCCACGAGCAGGTGGCCGAGCTGACGGGCTTCCCGGTGGGCGGCGTGTGTCCGTTTCTGGCTCCGGAGGGCGTGAAGGTCTATCTGGACGAATCGCTTAAGCGCTTCGATACGGTGTTCCCCGCCGCCGGTACCCCCAACAGCGCCGTGGAGGTTACGTTGCCCCAGTTGGAGGCAGCCTCGCACGCCGCGGGCTGGGTGGACGTGTCGCAGATCCTGGAGTAATCAGGTCTGAGCGGGCGATGCGGTTACTTCGGGCACGCCCTCCGCGGGGGTGGTCTGCGGGGCGGCGGTGGCCATTCCGCCGTCCTCGGTGGGGCCTGTATACGCCATTTGCTCCAGAATGCCTCTCATCGCGGCGAGAATGCTGTCGCTGGTGCCGGTCGCTCCTGCCACCGCGTCCACCCCGTCGATGGATTGCTTTTCCAGAATGGCCTTGGAAAGCCCCTCCTCAGCCTTGACGAAGTATTCGCTCTTTTCCCCGCCACGCCGGTTTTCGGCGGTCAGTTCGGTCATCTCGCCGCCGCGTACGGTGACGGTCACCACCACCTCGTCATTATACCCGGCCCCCAGGTCGCGGTAGACGCCGTCCTGGTACGGCTGAGCCAGGGCATAGGGGGCTGTGAACAGCATCAGGGCCAGAAGAAGGGCGATACGCTTTTTTGACATGTGGTTTTCCTCCTGCTTGCTTGACATTCCATACACGGTATAGTATAAAGAAAGATGGGGCATCAGCCCTGCTTCCGCGCCGCCGGGCGGCGTGGAAAAACCATCGGAAAGGGGATCATTTTTATGGTCCGTAGCATCGTAGGCGCAAACTGGGGCGACGAGGGCAAGGGCAAGATCACCGATATGCTGGCCTCCGAGTCCGACA
>OLOH01000988.1_pt1 | contig 17652 bp, 17 predicted proteins | sample 1673221 | NCBI WGS metagenome assembly OLOH01 (sample SAMEA3136767, study PRJEB25190) | human gut metagenome
CGTATTTTTGAGAATTGGATTTCGGCGCTCTGGGGCTGCCGTTGACGATCATGATTTTCTCCATGATTCCACCTCATTTCTCACGGTTTCTTCCAACGCGCTTTCCGGGACGAACAGGACCCGGTAACTTTCAAAATTCATGTTGTGGGCGTTGCGTTGGATCAGTTGGCGAAACACTTCCTGTTCTTCTGGGGAAGTGTCCCCATAGCCCACGATGACCGCCTGCTTCGGCACAACCCGGCGCTGAACGTGATGAGTTTCACCGTGCCATAAACGGATGAAAGCTTGCTGAATGGGGATGGCACGTTCCAGCATGGTTTTCATAGGCGTGTCATAGCTTCCATATTTGATTTTGCTGATATACAGGACTTTTTCGCTCTCGGCAATCAGTGGGTAGATTTTGATAGCGTCGTCACGGATCACGCATTTCCCAGGGGTTTTGGTCCAACATCCGAAACAACCCACGCAGTTGTGGATCTTTTGTTCTGAAAGATCCACAAACTTAATGGAAGAAGAATTTTCAATCTGGGGAATGTCCAATGGTCTGTCGCTTAAAATAAGTTTCATGGTTGTCTCCAGTCGTTTCTATTCATAGATTTGTTTCAAACTAGTATGCCCTCTCTGAAGGGAGGGCTATCCATTGAAAACGGAGAGTCCAAAAGAAACCCAGTCCAGGATTCTCTTGGTTTGTTGTAAGGCTCTTGTCTCTGTTTTCAAATTACGGTATAATGAAAAAAACTATCAGGGAATTTCCCTTTCGGAGGATGTGTACATATGGATCAATTTCGTGCAAAACTTGGTTACATCTGCGATATGGACGGTGTGATCTATCATGGGAACCGTCTGTTGCCTGGCGTGAAAGAATTTGTGGATTGGCTGTACCGTGAAAATAAGCGGTTTCTGTTTTTGACCAACAGCAGCAGCAAAACCCCGCGTGAGCTTCAGGACAAGCTTGCCCGGATGGGCTTGGAGGTGGACGAGAGCCATTTCTATACCAGTGCTCTTGCCACTGCGGAATTTATCGCGGCACAGCAGCCGGGGGCAAAAGCCTATGTTATCGGCGATCCCGGACTTTACAACGCTCTGTATGACAGAGGAATCACCTTGAGCGATGTAAATCCCGACTACGTGGTCATCGGCGAGTCTTCCAACTATACTTACGATTCCATTTGCAAAGCGGTCCACCTTGTGCAGAAGGGTGCCCGGCTGATTGGAAGCAACTCCGATTTGACCGGTCCCACAGAAGAGGGAATCGTGCCGGCTTGCCGCGCGTTGATCGCCCCCATTGAAATGACAACAGGGCAGAACGCCTATTTTATCGGCAAGCCCAATCCTTTGATGATGCGCACCGGCTTGAAGCTGCTGGGAGTCCATTCCCAGGAAGCAGCGATCATCGGCGACCGCATGGATACGGATATTGTAGCAGGCATTGAAACTGGCCTGGATACGCTGTTGGTCCTTTCCGGCGTTACCACGCGGGAAGAGATGGAGCGTTTCCCGTACCGTCCTCGCCTTGTCCTGAACGGAGTGGGGGAGATCCCGCCCCAGGAGTAACCCGAGAAAATACATGTATAAAGCGGAGCGACAACGTGTTGGCGGGTTGCTCCGCTTTTTCTATGGGCAGAAGTTGGAAAAGAAAAGCCCGCCGGTGACCGGTGGGCTGAACTGTATGGATACAATCAAGTTCTTATTTCTGGGAAGGTAGTTGTTCCGCCACATGGCGTTTGATTGCTTCAAACGTTTCTTTGCTCAGAACATGCTCAATGCGGCAAGCGTCCTGCGCAGCGATAGCGGGGTCCACCCCCAAAGAAACCAGCCACTGAGTAAACAACGTGTGGCGCTCGTATACATTTTCAGCAATGTGCAGACCTTTTTCCGTGAGGGAAATGAGACCGTCCTCGCCCATGGTGATACAGTCCTGTTCCCGCAAATTTTTCATGGCAACACTTACACTGGGCTTGCTGAATCCCATTTCTGCGGCAATGTCCACAGAACGTACGGTGCCGTTGCGGTCCTTTAGAATCAGGATCGTTTCAAGATAATTCTCAGCGGATTCCTGTATTTTCGGCAACTCCATCCCTCCAAAATAATAGTATTCCCATTATATATGGTTTTGGGTGGGATTGCAAGGCAAAAAGGGTTAAGAGGCGCGCTTCCCGTCGATCGTCTGCTGGATAATATTTTTCATAATGTCCTTTGTAAGCTGACCGGTTGCGTATCCAAAAATGTTGCCATCCTTGTCGATCATAAACGTGGTGGGGAAAGCGGAGATGTAATAACTTCCTCCAGCAATCACTCCATTCTCGTCCATAACCGTGGGATAAGTGTAGCCGTTTTCTTCCAAGAAAGCTTTGATTTCCTCGCTGGAGCCTTCGTCACCCACATTGGGTGTTGCAACGCCAAGAATGATCACATCGCCGCTATTTTCTCCGTATTCTTCATACAGCGCTTGAATGTCCGGCATTTCTGCACGGCAAGGCGGGCACCAAGTTCCCCAGAAATTGAGAAAGACAGTTTTGCCTTTGTAATCAGACAGGGTGTGGCTGTTTCCGAATTGATCGGTCAGCGTAAAATCAGGCGCAGAAACGGTTTCCTGAGAGGAGGTGGATTCCTCTGAACTGCTCTCTTCCACGCTGCTGACGGCGGAAGACTCCTCAGACAGAGATTCCTCAACCTGGCTGGAAGAACTGGATTCTTCCACCACAGAGGAGGATGTAGAGTTGGTAGTGGTGCCGCCGAAATTGGATAAATAGCCGGTCAAATGGTTCATCCAGCCGGTAAACATCATAACGCCCATAAATACCATCAGAGCGCCGCCAATCTTGACAGTGTACTTGACCACATTTCGGTGTTTGCGGAAGAGTTCCAGCAACGTGCCGGTAAATAACCCCACCGCCAGGAAGGGCAGTACAAAACCCAGTGTGTAAACGCCAATGAGTAAAAAGCCTTGGGCAGAAGCCGCAGAGGTAGCCATCAGCAGAACACTTGCCAATGTCGGGCCAACGCAGGGAGTCCAGGCAAAGCTGAACGTAAATCCTAGTACAAGGGCAACCAGGGGATTCATGGCCACCTTGTCAAGGCGGAAGGGCAGCCGGCGTTCTTGATTGAGCACCTTCACAGAACCGAAAAGCCCCAGCTGATATAGGCCGAATAAAATGACCAGGATGCCGCCGATCCGGCCCAGAAGCAGTCTGTTTTCCCGGAAGAACTGTCCCGCGGCAGTAAAGCCAAACCCCAATAGGAAAAAGGCGAAACTGATGCCCAGCACAAAGAAAACCGTGTTGAGCAGTACCCGGCTTTGTTTGTAGTGGACGTTTCCATTTTCGTCCACAGATTTACCGCCGCCTGAAAGGTAGCTGATATACATGGGGAGCAAGGGCAAAACGCAGGGAGAGAAAAAGCTGAGAAGGCCCTGAAGAAATACGGAAAAGACGGGAACGCTGGTTTCCAAAGAAAATCCCATAGAAATCCCTCCTGATCTACAACTTGTATGGATTACTTTAAAGGAAGGAATGAAAAAAGTCAAGAATTATTTTTAAAATTCCTAAGAAAGCTTGCCAAAACGGGAAAAACCGTGGTACACTCTTTGTGAAAAGACACAGGGAAAGGAGAAAAATGTATGACGCCAACCGTGTTGCTGTACAATTTGGAAAATGATAAAGGACGGAAGATCAAGACCTTGTGCTTGACATTAAAGCTTCGGTCCCGCTCTGTGGGGGTGGAAGATTTTGGCCAGCCTTTGGACAGCGTGCTGGGGCTTGAACCTGCGCTGGACACCCCTGGTCAAGGTGAGATGTTTTCCGACGAAATGATGGTGATGGCGGGCCTCTCTTCCCATCAGATGAACAGCTTGCTGCAAGGGTTTCGGAAGAAAAAGATTCCTCCGGTGGAGTTAAAAGCGGTGCTCACTGCCACCAACGGTCAGTGGGACGGGTATAAGCTTCGGGAAGAGCTGCATTTGGAACACCAGGCCATGCTGCGGGGAGAAAATCTCCATGAAGGGAGAACTCTGTGAAGCTGTTGATTTCTCCTGCGAAGAAAATGCGGGTGGACCGGGATTTCCTTCTGCCGGAAGCACAGCCTGCCTTGGTGGAGCGTTCCGCCCAACTGTTAGACTACCTTCGCCGGCTTTCCCTTGGGGAATTGCAGAAATTGCTGGCCTGCAATCAAGCTTTGGCGGAAGAAGCCTATAGGAATTTTCAGTCTATGGATTTGGAGCATGGAGAAACGCCAGCGGTTTTGGCTTACGATGGCATCCAGTATAAATACATGGCGCCTGGGCTTTTGACCCAAGAACAACTTGTTTATTTAGGGGACCATTTGCGGATTCTTTCCGGGTTTTACGGGGTGCTTCGTCCTTTTGACGGCGTATGCCCTTACCGTTTGGAGATGCAGGCAAAACTAAAGACAGATTTTTGTCGGAACCTGTATCAGTTCTGGGGAGATTCCCTGGGAAATTATCTGCTTGAAGAAGATGGGGTGTTTGTGAATTTAGCGTCCGAAGAGTATGGAAAAGCGGTGCGCCCCTATGTGAAAGACAAAGCGCGTTTTGTAACCTGCATCTTCGGGGAAGAGCAGCCCACAGGTCAGTTGGTGGAAAAAGGTGTGTATGTAAAGATGGCCCGAGGGGAAATGGTGCGGTACGCAGCAGAGCAGTGCGCCGCATCTCCGGAGGATTTGAAGGGATTTAACCGCTTGGGATATACTTTTGCGGAAGACCTTTCCGAAGAGGAAACCTATGTGTTCCGGCGGAAACAGGAAAGAAAGACGACTCGAAAGAAGCGGTAAAGCGGTAAGAAGATTTCAGTTAGTATAAAGATTGCCGTTAGAAATTTGCAAGAAATGGCTGATAAGATGATGTCATGGAAAAGGAACGCCGGGTCGCCCGGCATGGAGAAGAGGAACAGCCATGAAAATCTTGCGAATGGTGCGGAATTTGATCTTGTTGGTGTTTACCATCTGCCTTTGTGCAGTGTTGGCCCTTGTTTATATGGGGTGGCGTATGTATACGCAGGCGTTGGAAGCCATGCCATTGGATCAAAAGGTAAAGCAGGTGCAGTCCCAGGAGAGCTACACCAGCTTTGAGGAACTTCCGGAAACCTATGTGGATGCGGTGATCGCCGCGGAAGATCATCGGTTTTACGAACACAATGGGGTGGATGTGATCGCCCTTGGCCGGGCATTGGTCAATGACATCAAATCCATGTCATTTGTAGAAGGCGGGAGCACCATCACCCAGCAGCTTGCCAAGAACCTGTATTTTACCCAGGAAAAGGAGCTGACTCGGAAAATCGCAGAGGTATTCATGGCGTTCCACTTGGAAGCAAACTATTCCAAAAAGGAACTGTTGGAGCTGTACGTAAACAGCATCTATTTTGGAAATGGCTGCTATGATGTGGCTTCTGCCACCCGTTCTTATTTTGGGATAGAACCCAGTCAGATGGATGAAAACCAGTGTACGCTGCTTGCAGGAATTCCCAATGCGCCGTCCGTGTATGACCTAACTCAAAATCCGGATCTGGCGGCTCAGCGTCAGCGGCAGGTGTTGCATCTGATGGTGAAATATGAGTACTTAACAGCCACGGAAGCATCCACCATCCAGCCTGCTGCGTGACGCACAGAAGTGAAAATGGCATGGGATTATTGGAGAAAAGCGGGAAGAAGGGATTTCATTGCGGGAAGATCTAATGCGGGAACTCCGCCGGGTAACGGAAGAGGAGGAGCGGCTGCTTGCTGGCGGCCAGGTGGATAAAACACTGTACAGCTCTGGAGGCGGTTTCCAAATTGACAGTGAAAAGCTGCTTGTCAAAGGAAAATTGATAACCGTAAGACCCCATACCCGGTTTGCGGCATTTCCCGTTCACAGCCACAATTACGTGGAGATCATGTACATGTGTTCCGGACAGACCGTCCATACCATCGAGGGGCAGCCTCCCTTGACGCTTCGTGCAGGGGAGCTGCTGTTTTTGAACCAGCATGCTGCTCATGGGGTGGAACGGGCGGAAGAAGGGGACGTGGGCGTCAATTTTATTGTGCTTCCCCAGTTTTTTGACTACGCCCTGACCTTGATAGGAACGGACAATGTTTTGGGAAAGTTTCTCCTTGGGGGATTGCGCCAAGGGGGCGGGGAAATGAGCTGCCTGCATTTTCATGTGGCGGAAGTTCCCACCGTGCAAAACCTGGTGGAAAATTTGATTTGGGGATTGGTCCATCCCCAGCCAAATGCCCGAAGGATCAATCAAGCTACCATGGGCCTTTTGTTGTTACAGTTGCTGAACTACACGGGGGATTTGGAAGAGACTTCGGGGAACGGGGCGGTTTTGGCGGCCTTGCGTGAGATAGAAGAAAATTACCGGGCAGCGGATTTGACTCACTTGGCCAAAATGCTCCATGTGTCGTTGCCATATTTGAGCGCGGCGGTGCGCAGAGCCACGGGCCACACGTTTAAGGACCTTCTCTTGGAAAAGAGACTTTCCAAAGCGGCGCAGCTGCTTCGGGAAACACGGCTGACCACCCAGGATATCATCTTGGCGGTGGGGTATGAAAACACCAGCTATTTTTACCGTGTTTTCCGGGAGCGTTTTGGTGTCACTCCCAAGGATTACCGGAAAACATTGGGTAAGGAGTATTTTCCAAAAGAAGCTTAATTTGTTTGGACAATCAAAAAGTTAGGACGTATTTTCTCAAAAGTACGTCCTTCTTTTTTTGCCCCTTTCGCGGTATGCTGAAGAAAAGAAAGGGGGAGAGGACTTGGGAACGTATTTGGCAGTGGATATAGGAGCTTCTTCCGGCCGCCATATCCTGGGATGGGTAGAAGGCGGAAAGCTGCGGTTGGAGGAAATCTATCGGTTTGAGAATCATCTGACCCGAAAAAACGGACGGCTTTGCTGGAATATGGATGCGCTGACAGAAGAGATTCTGCGAGGGTTGGAACGTTGCCGGGAGCTTTCCAAAATTCCGGACAGTATGGGGATCGATACCTGGGCGGTGGATTTCGTCCTATTAGATGGTCAAGGGACTCCACTGGGGGACGCGGTTGCATATCGGGATAACCGCACCCGAGGAATGGACCGCGTTGTGGAAGAGCTTATCCCGTCTAGGGACCTGTATGCACGTACAGGGATTCAGAAACAGGAGTTCAATACCATTTACCAGCTGATGGCTATAAAGCGACAGGAACCGGAACTTTTGGAAATGGCCAGCCGCTTATTAATGGTCCCGGAATATTTGACATACCGTCTTACAGGAAGGATGGAAAACGAATATACCAACGCCACAACGACCGGCCTTGTAAATGCCAAAAGCAAAACATGGGACGAAGAGCTTCTTAAGAAACTGGGTTTTCCCAAAAAGCTGTTTGGAGAGCTTCAGCTGCCCGGATATCAAGTGGGAAGGTTTACTCAGGAAGTGCAGAAACGTGTGGGGTTCGACTGCCAGGTGTTGTTCCCGGCCACCCACGATACAGGGTCGGCCTTTTTGGCGGTTCCGGCCAAAGAAGGCGGGGTTTATCTTTCCAGCGGCACTTGGAGCCTGTTGGGCACGGAGCTATTCCATCCCATTACCACTGGGGAAAGCCAAAAACAAAATTTCACCAACGAGGGCGGTTTTCAATACCGGTTCCGTTACTTGAAAAATATTATGGGGCTGTGGATGCTGCAATCGCTTCGCCGGGAAGAGGGGGAAGGGACAACCTTTGCCCGGTTGGAACAGGAGGCCCGAAAGGCGAAGGAGTTCCCTTCCCGGGTGGATGTAAACGACGGGAGATTTTTAGCTCCGGACCATATGGGGGACGCGATTCGCGCATTTTGCCATGAAACGGGCCAGGATGTGCCGGAAACGTTGGGGGAGCTGGTAAGCTGTGTCTATTTCAGTTTGGCCCAGAGTTACGCCCAGGGGATCGAAGAACTTGCTGCCTTGACAGGAAGGACGTATACAGCGGTAAATATTGTGGGAGGGGGAAGCCGGGACGGATACCTAAACCAGCTTACCGCTAATGCCACAGGGTTGCCGGTCTATGCAGGTCCCACAGAAGGAACCGCCCTTGGAAACCTAATGGTGCAGATGCTCACATATGGAGAATTTCCCGACCTTGCCGCCATTCGAAAAGCGGAGCGGCAAAGTTTTCCCATCCAGGAGTATTGGCCTGAAACGTTGTAAGCCAAGGATAACATTGCAATAATCACGGAAAGGATGAGCAGTTTTGAATCAACGGTATGAGAGCGCAAAAAAACGATACGAAGACCTGGGGATCAATGTGGAAGCCGCCTTGGAGAAACTGGCCAGGATTCCCATCAGTGTTCATTGTTGGCAGGGCGACGACGTGATCGGATTGGAAGGATCTGGCCGGGCGTTGTCGGGAGGTATCCAGACAACGGGAAATTATCCGGGTCGGGCTCGCAATTTTCAAGAACTCACCTCCGATTTTGTCAAGGCGATGAGCTTGGTTCCTGGCAAAAAACGCATCAGCCTCCATGCAAGCTACGCTGTTTTTGAGGAAGGAGAGCAAGTTGACCGGGATCAGCTTCAGCCGCACCATTTTGACAAGTGGATCGAATTCGCAAAAGAACATGATCTGGGTATCGATTTCAATCCCACCTTTTTCAGCCATCCCATGGTCAAAGATAACCTGACCCTATCCTCCCCCGAAGAGGAAGTGCGCCAGTTTTGGGTGTGTCATGGAATCCAGTGCAGAAGGATCTCTTCCTATATCGCGGAGAAGCTGGGCAGCCCGGTGTTGTGCAACGTGTGGATTCCCGACGGATATAAAGATATTCCGGCAGACCGACTGGGACCCAGACTGCGGCTGAAAAAAAGCCTGGATGAAATTTTCCAGGAAAAACTTCCCGGCGTCATTGACTGTGTGGAGAGCAAAGTGTTTGGCATTGGCATGGAGGCCTATACGGTGGGTTCTTCCGAGTTCTATATCAGCTACGCCGCCAGCCATCCCGGTGTGTATGACTTGCTGGATAACGGCCATTATCATCCCACGGAAATGGTCAGTGATAAGATCCCCAGCTTGTTGGCCTTTTTTGACAAAGTGCCGTTGCATGTTACCCGGCCGGTCCGCTGGGACAGCGACCATGTGGTGCTGTACGAGGACGAGGTGAAAGAGATCGCGAAAGAGATCGTCCGGAATGACGCGCTGGACCGGGTGTTGATCGGCCTGGATTTCTTTGACGCTTCCATCAACCGGATCGCCGCTTGGGTGGTGGGGACCAGAAGTATGGAAAAGGCGTTGCTTTTCGCCCTGCTCCAACCCTGGGAAGAATTGAAAAAGTTACAGGATGCTTGTAGGTTCACAGAGTTGATGGTATGGAACGAGGAATTGAAAACCTTGCCTTTCGGGGACATTTGGGAGTATTACTGTGAAAGCCAAGGCGTGCCCGGAGGAAAAGAATGGTACGATACAGTTGCCCAGTACGAGCGGGATGTGTTGTCCCAGCGGGCATAAGGGAAGGAGAAGAATACCATGGCCATAACCGATGTTGAAGTGATGCAAAATTATATCCGCATGTGTGGCGACGGCTGGGACCAAGGCTGGCACGAACGCAACGGCGGTAACCTGACCTACCGGATGCGTCCGGAAGAGGTGGAACAGTGCCATCCCTATTTTAAAAAGACTCCTGGCCAGTGGGTGAATATGGGCGTAAAGGGAGAAAACTTGGCAGGGGAGTATTTCATCGCCACAGGAAGCGGGAAATATTTTCGCAATGTGCCCCTTGCCCCCCAAGACAACCTGTGCATTTTGGAAATCGACAGTGCAGGAGAGAGTTGGCGCATCGTTTGGGGACTGGAAAAGGGAGGCCGTCCTACCAGCGAGTTCCCCAGCCATTTTCTCAACCACAGCGTGCGAAAGACAGCCACTAACGGGGAAAATCGTGTGATCTATCATGCCCATCCTGCAAACCTGATTGCCATGACGTACATTCTCCCCTTGACAGCCCGGGATTTTACCCGTGCCCTATGGAAAAGCGCCACAGAATGTCCGGTGGTGTTTCCCGGCGGTGTGGGAGTCGTTCCATGGATGGTTCCCGGGGGCAGCGAAATAGCCTTGGCCACCAGCGAACTGATGAAAGAGTATGACGCGGCCGTGTGGGCCCATCATGGGTTGTTTGTGTCCGGCCCCGATTTTGACACCACCTTTGGATTGATGCACACCATTGAGAAAGCGGCGCAAATTTACATTTTGGCCCTTTCCGCCGGACAGGGGAAGATTCTCCAAACCATAGAGGATGATGGTCTGCGGGCCATCGCCAAAGATTTTGGCGTCACATTGCGGGAAGAATTTCTGGATTAAAGCGGTTTGCTAAAACAAAAGCGGACTCCCAGCAGGGAGCCCGCTTTTTCAGTTGAATGTTCAGGCGAACACAGTTTGAATGAGGATCATGTAGCAAATGGTGCCTGCCCCCACGCTTAACAGAGTATTTCGTTTCCAAAGGTGCAACACCACTACCAGGGCAATGGAGATCAATTCCGGGATGCCGCTGGGAAAATTCAGCAGATTGACGCCTTTTAAGCAGTAAATAATCAAAGTGGCAATGATGGCAGGAGGCAGTACGTTTCCCAAGAAAAGTACGATGCGGGGCACTTGCCGTTTCCGTCCGAACAGGGCGAAAGGTACCAAGCGAGTGAAAAATGTGCACACGGCTGCCACGGCGATCATGGCAATAGAATAACCCACACTCATTTGTTTTGCGCCTCCTTTGCCGTTTGGTCAGTTTCTTCCTGTTCAGAAGGGGTAGGTTCCTCCATTTTCTTTTGCACCAGGTTTTTGCAGGCCATCAGCACTGTGACCGTCACCAGCAACGAGGGCAGTATGAAATTGTCGGGCCCCAGCAGCACCAGGAAGATAAAAGAAATAAATAACCCTGTAATGGCAGGCAAATGGGATTTGAAATCCAGCCATTGCTCAATGAACAGCACCACAAACAAGGCGGTCATGGAAAAGTCAATGCCCGTAAAATCTATAGGGAGAAACTGGCCGAGCAATGCTCCCAGCACGCCGCCGGCGATCCAGTAAAGGTGGTTGAACAGCGCAATGAGAAACATGGCTTTTCCCTCGTCCACCTGCTTTTCCGGCTTGACAGAACACAAAACGGAGTAGGTTTCATCGGTAAGGGAGAAGATCATGTAAGGATATTTCCGCCCGGTTTTTTTGAACCGTTCCAAAAAGGACAGCCCATAAAACATGTGACGGCTGTTGATGAGAAGCGTCATGGCGGCATTCATGGCCAAGGACGCGCCTCCGCTGAGCAGGGATACCAGTAGGAATTGCCCCGATCCAGCGAATACCGTCAAACTGATGAAAAAAGCCCAAATAAAATTATACCCGGCATGTTGTAGCATTACCCCGAAAGCAGAACCTAGGAAGAGGTAGCCGAACATCACCGGAAGCGACTTGGTGAAAGCGTAGCGCAGCGTATTGCTTTCTTTCATGAGTCCATCTTCTTTCCCTGAGACAAAATGGTAGAAAATACGTTTCATTATACCCAGGTGTGACAGGAAAAGTCAAGCTTGATAAATTGTGCTAAGTGTGAAATAATAAGGACAAAGCAACCCAATATAAAGGAGGCTCATTCCATGGACGAGAAAGCATTGTACAAAATAACATATGGCCTGTATGTGGTGTCAGCTCAGGCGGACGGTCAGAGCAGCGGTTGTGTGGTGAATACGCTGCAGCAGGTCACGGCGGAACCGGTCCGTTTGGCTGTGACGGTGAATAAAGAAAATTTGACTTGTGAGCTTATGGAGAAATCGGGACATTTTGCCGCCGTAGCGCTGGATCAGCGGACGGATATGATGCTGATCGGCCGGTTTGGCTTCCGGAGCGGCAGAGATTTTGCCAAGTTTGAGGGCGTCGAGTCTGCAAAGGACGAAGCAGGTATGCCTTATCCTCTGCAAGCCGTGTGCGCTCACTACAGCTGCAAAATCGAGCAAACCTTGGATTTGGGCACGCACATGATGTTTGTGGGCGTGGCGGAAGAGTCGGAGATTCTTTCCGAGGAAGAGCCTTTGACGTACTCCTATTATCGGAACGTGATCAAAGGCAAAACTCCCAAAAGCGCCCCCTCTTATCAGGCTGGACATTGAAGAAACTCTTTTGCAAAAACTGTGGCCCCGCTTTGTGCGGGGCTTTTTGTTTACCGCATAAAGCGCTTCTCCCCAGCATAGACCTTATAAAAAAGCGGGGCAAAGGCCTTGCCGTCAAGGAGGAGCAAAAGGAATGGATTTTTTTAGTGTCAGCCGGGAGGAAGCCTTGGAAGCTTTGGGGACCGATTCCCGCCGTGGATTGGGACAGGCGGACTGTCAGCGCCGCTTGGGAAAATATGGCAGGAACGAGCTGCAAACAGCCAAACGGCAGGGCATCCTGTTACGATTCCTGGGCCAATTTCAAGATCTGATGGTGTTGATCCTTTTGGCGGCAGCGGCGGTATCCTTTGCCGTGTCCTGGATACAGGGCGATGGGGAGTATGTGGATTCCTTGATCATTTTGGCGATCGTAGTGTGCAATGCGGTGATCGGCACAGTCCAGGAACTTCGGGCGGATAAGGCCATCGAAGCGCTGAAAAAACTTTCCTCGCCCCATGCCCAGGTGCTCCGGGATGGCACGCGGAAAAGGGTGGAGAGCTGGGAACTTGTGCCAGGGGATATTGTCATCTTGCAGGCAGGAGATCTGGTCCCGGCGGATTTGCGCCTGCTGCGTTCTGTGGAATTGAAAGCGGAAGAATCGGCCTTGACAGGAGAATCTGTTCCCGCGGAAAAGGACGCCGACGCCCGATGCCCTAAAAATGCTCCCTTGGGAGAACGGCGGAATATGGTGTTTGCGTCAACCGGGGTGGCGTCCGGGGCAGGTGTGGGAGTGGTTACAGCCACGGGGATGGATACTGCCATGGGGAAAATTGCCCGGATGTTGGAAAGCGAAAAAGCTCCTCAGACCCCGTTGCAGCAGAAATTAAAACAAACCGGGAAAGTGTTGGGCGCAGGCGTGGTGATCATCTGCGCGGTGATTTTCCTGTTGGGGCTTTTCCAGCATATGGAGCCCCTGGAAATGTTTATGATTGCCATCAGCTTGGGAGTAGCGGCCATTCCGGAAGGGCTCACCGCCGTGGTGACGATTGTGCTTGCCATGGGTATCAAGCGGATGGCCCAAAAGCGAGCCATCGTCCGGCATCTTCCAGCAGTGGAAACCTTGGGCAGCACCCAGGTGATCTGTTCCGATAAAACCGGCACTCTGACACAGAACAAGATGACGGTAGTGGCTTTTTCGGGAGGAAATGGGGAAGAGCGCTTGGAAGCTTCCGCCCCCCAGTTCGCTCTTGAGCTGGCAAGCCTGTGCAACAATTCCCAGTTGGTGGGAAGGACCCTTACCGGCGATCCCACGGAAACAGCGTTTATTCGTGCCTGTAAACGGGATAAGGAAGAACTGGAAAAAGAGTATCCGCGGGTGGGAGAAATTCCCTTCACCTCCGCGCGGAAGATGATGACTACCGCCCACCGGCTGTCCCAGGGCGGTTACCGGGTGATTTCCAAAGGCGCCCCCGATGTGTTGATCGCCCGGTGTACAGGGATTCTCCAAAGCAGGGGCGTGCAGCCGTTCAGCGGGGCCATGAAGGCAAAGATTCTCTCCGACAATACGGCTCTGGCCCAGCGAGCTCTGCGGGTGTTGGCAGTGGCCTATAAAGATGTGAATACGCTTTCAGACGATGACCGGGAAACGGAAAGCGGATTGATATTTTGCGGGCTGATCGCCATGGAGGACCCGCCAAGACCCGGAGTGAAAGAAGCGGTGATCCAGTGCAAGCGAGCGGGGATTCTGCCGGTAATGATAACAGGTGACCATGCCGCCACTGCATTGGCTATCGGAAAGCGGTTGCAGATAGCCACCAGCCCTTCCCAGGTGATGACCGGTCAGGAGTTGGACCGGTTGAGCGACGGGGAACTGAGTCAAAAAATCTTTGACTACCGGATTTTCGCCCGTGTTTCTCCGGAGCACAAAGTGAAGATTGTGAAAGCGTTTCAGCGCCAAGGCATGGTGGTGGCCATGACAGGAGATGGTGTAAACGATGCCCCGGCCTTGAAAAGCGCGGATATTGGCTGTGCTATGGGTAAGAATGGCACGGAAGTTGCCCAGTCCGCAGCGGATATGGTCCTCACCGACGACGATTTTTCTACCATCGTGGCGGCTGTTCGGGAGGGGAGAGGCATCTATCAAAATATCCGAAAGACCATCCACTTTTTGCTTTCCTGCAATATTGGAGAGATCCTGGTGGTGTTTGTGGCTTTCTTGCTGCGAGTGCCCACACCGCTTTTGGCAATCCAGCTGTTGTGGGTGAATCTTGTCACCGATTCGTTTCCGGCTTTGGCTCTTGGCGTGGACCCCATCCAGAAAGACGTCATGGATGCTCCCCCACACAAGCGGGAAGAAGGTATCTTTTCCGGCGGTATGGGATTTTCTGTGGCGGTGGAAGGCTGTCTGGTGGGGGCTTTGGCTCTTTTGGCGTATACGCTGGGCCGCGTCTTTTTCGATTCCGACCCCTCCCAGCCTGTAATTGGACGTACAATGGCGTTTGCTGTGCTGAGCCTCTCCCAGTTGATTCACAGTTTCAATATGCGCTCGGATCATTCTGTGCTGCGGCTGGGACTGTTTTCCAACCGAAAGCTGGTATTGGCGTGCTGTGTGTGCGCATTTCTCATGGTGAGCGTGGTGTTGTTCCCGCCATTAGCGGCCCTGTTCAAGACCACTGCCTTGACCGGTTTCCAGTGGCTGCTGGTGGGGATACTGTCCCTGTGTCCCTTGTTGGTGGTGGAAGGGGAAAAAATCCTGCGGGATCGGTTTTCTCCCAGAAAGAAGGGAAAACAAATTACATGAAAAAAAGGGAGAGCTATTGGCTCTCCCTTTTCGTATTTTACCTTATTCCTGGTAAGCAGCCTTCATCATGGCAATCTCCCTGGCGTACCCTGCCAGGTCGTTAGGCGTTTCCAAGTAGAAGGGCAGATCCCGCAGCGCCGGGTGGTTGACGATCCTTTCTAGGGCTTCCATTCCCAAGGTTCCTTCGCCCAATTTTTGGTGACGGTCCCTGTGGCTTCCAAGAGGATTCATGGAGTCGTTCAAGTGAATGGCCTTCAACCGTCCCAGGCCAATGACCCGGTCAAATTCTTCCAAAACCCCGTCTAAGTCCGCCACAATGTCGTATCCACCGTCGGAGACATGGCAAGTATCCAAACAAACACCCATTTTTTCAGAAAGCTCTACCCGGTCCAAAATGGCGCGAAGCTCTTCAAAAGTCCTTCCCACTTCGGAACCTTTGCCTGCCATGGTTTCCAAAAGGACCGTGGTGTGGATTTCCGGTGTCAGGATAGCGTTTAGGTGTTCCGCAATCAACGCGATACCCGTTTCCGCACCTTGTTTTACGTGGCTGCCCGGATGGAAGTTGTACATACTTCCGGGAATATTCTCCAATCGGGCAAGGTCGTCCGCCATGGTTTCTCTGGCAAACGTGCGCAGACCCTCGTCAGCGGAACAGGCGTTCAGTGTGTAAGGGGCATGGGCCAAAATGGGGAAAAGGCCATGCTCTTTGGAAAAAGCGTTGTAGGCGGCAACATCTTCTAAGTCCAGTGGTTTTGCCTTGCCGCCCCGAGGATTCCTGGTGAAGAATTGAAATGTATTCGCTCCGATTTTTACAGCTTCTTTCCCCATGGCCAAGTATCCCTTGGAACTGGAAAGATGGCATCCGATTTTCAGCATAGATGGTGTAGCTCCTTTCGAAAAAACGCTGCTCAGTATATAATTACATTTGAGAATCAGTGGACTCCTATTTTTCCTTATATGAAAAGCCGCAGTTAGGACAGATGCTGCTGCTGACGCATAAAAGGCTGCCGCAGTGGGGGCAGGTCCACTTGATTTCCTCCCGTTTCAAAAACGCAGTCATTCCCAGTTTTTCGATAGTTTTTAGATTTTCGATGACACTAAGGTAACCGTCTGAGATTTTCTGGTAGCGCTGGTCAAACGCTTGCAAACGACGGCAAGGGAAAATTGCGCATCCAATGCAAAGTTGGGGAGTCTGCTCACGGACTCGGTCACAGTTTTTTATAATGCAAATTTGGCTTTTTCTTGTTGTGCGGGTACGGCAGCCTACACAAGAATTTTTGCTCTTTTGGTACTGTGCGCAAACCTGGCAGTTGAATCCGCAAGGTGCAATAAGCATTTCATCCATATACAATCCCATTTTTTAGCAAAGAGGGGTAGAATGGCGAGATAGTAGGACCACCGTCTCCACGTGACTTGTGGCAGGAAACATATCTACGGGTGTGGCTTCCACAGGCCCATAGCCCAACTGATCGAACAGCTTCAAATCCCTGGCCAAAGTTGCCGGGTCGCAGGAAACGTAGACCACTCGCTGGGGGGAGAATTCCACCACGGTGTGAATCAGGTCCGTGCTGCATCCTTTCCTGGGCGGATCAAGAATTACCACGTCGGGCCGTTCTCCGCGGTCAGCAAGCATCCGCGCGGCTTCTCCCGCGTCGCCACAGAAAAACTCAGCATTGTCAATGCCGTTTGCCATGGCGTTTTGTTTTGCGTTCTCAACGGCCTCAGGAATGATCTCCACCCCCAAAAGCCGCTGTGCATTTTTGGCCATGGATAGTCCGATTGTTCCTGTCCCACAGTACAGATCCAGCAGCAGCTCTTTGCCCGTCAGTCCGGCATATTGTCCCGCCAGTTGATATAACCTCTCCGCCTGAGTACGGTTGACCTGGTAAAAGGACAGGGGAGAAAGCTGAAACCGCAGGCCGCACAGAGTGTCCTCAATGGTATCGTTTCCGTAAACAGTCCGGCACTTTTGACCAAGAGCCACATTGGTTCGGTCCCGATTGGAGTTGATCACCACGCTGGAAAGACCGGGAACAGCCTGTTTTAAGCCTTCAACTAACTCGCGTTCGTGATGTAGCCCATTGCCGTTGACCACCACGCAGGCCATCACTTGGCCGGTCATTTCTCCCTGGCGCAGATAAAGCCGGCGCATTTTGCCGGAATGGGTCTCCTCGTTGTAGACAGGGTCCCCATATGCCTGAGCCCAATCCCGGAACGCTTCCATGGCCTTGTTAAATTTCTCGGGTTGCAAACGGCAATAAGGGCAGTCCACGATCCGATGGGAATTCACTGCGTAAAAACCCATGGTGAGCTTGCCCTCCCGGTTGAGTCCCAGAGGAAGAAGCGCTTTGTTCCGGTAGCCGTCCCGGGAATCTGCTCCCACAATGGGACGGATCGCGATTCCACGGAACCCGCCTATCCGTTCCAGAGAGTCCCTGACCCTGGCTTCCTTGATCCGGAGTTCCGCCTCATAGGAGATGTGCCGGTAGCAGCAGCCGCCGCATTGGGCAAAACAGGGGCAGTCGGGTTCCACACGGTCAGGGGAGGGAGAGAGAAGCGCTTCCAGCCGCCCAAACGCATAGTTCTTAGCCACTTTGACGATGCGAACTTTCGCCAAATCCCCTGGCGCGGTGAGGGGAGTGAACACAGCCAGCCCCTCCCAGTGTCCCACACCTGCCCCTTGCGCGGTCATGCCGGTAATTTCCATTTCAACAATATCGTTTTTTCGTATCAAAGCCATCCGGATCGTTCCTTTGCAGTAAACTGTCCATGATTGTAGCACA
>OLOH01000990.1_pt1 | contig 17636 bp, 16 predicted proteins | sample 1673221 | NCBI WGS metagenome assembly OLOH01 (sample SAMEA3136767, study PRJEB25190) | human gut metagenome
TTTTCTTCCAGGTGTACAAAAGCAGCCCCATCCCGGACACCCACTGGGAAAGGCAGGTGGCAAAGGCGGCCCCGGCCACGCCCCAGGGGATGCCCACCACAAAAGCCACGTCCAACACAATGTTCAGCACCGCGGAAATTCCCAAAAACAGCAGGGGTGCAGCAGAATTCCCCACCGCCCGCAGAAGGGACGCAAAGTAGTTGTAGAAAAAAGTGCCACCAATGCCGAAAAAGATCACCCACAGATAGGCGCGCATCAAGGGGTACACGTCGGCGGGAACGGAGAGCAGGGCCATCATGGGGTCGATGAGCAGAAACACCAGAAGATTGAGCACCAGGGTGAATCCGGCGATCATCACAAAGGACTGGACCATGCTGTTTTTCAGCCGGGGGATATCCCTCTCTCCGTACCGAATGGAGAACACCGCCCCGCTGCCCATGCACATTCCCAGCAGGATGGAGGTGAGAAAGGTCATCAGGGTGTAGGAGGACCCCACCGCCGCCAAAGCCCCCGCGCCCAGGAACTGACCTACAATAAAGGTGTCCGCCACATTATAGAATTGCTGCAACAGGTTGCCCAGGATCATGGGCAGGGCAAACCGCAGCATGGTAGCTGTGATGGGCCCGGTGGTCAGGTCCGCTTTTCGGGACATGGTGTCATTTCTCCTTTCTGCTCAGCCGCACCACGCACTCGATATGCTGGGTGTGGGGAAACATATCCACCGGCTGGATGGCCTCAATCTGATAGTGATTGGCCTTTAAAATGCCCAAATCCCGGGCCAGGGTCTCCGGGTCGCAGGAAATGTACACCACACGCTTTGGCCCGCAGGCGCACAGGGCTGTTAAAAACTCCCGGCTGGCTCCCGCACGGGGCGGGTCCATGAACACCACGTCCCAACGCTCCCCTTGCAGGGCGGCTTCTTCCAGAAATTCTCCCGCGTCCCCACAGGTGAAATAGGCGTTTTTCACCCCGTTTTCCTTGGCATTCTGGATGGCGTCCTTCACGGCGTCGGGGTTTACTTCCACCCCCAGCACCTGGCCCGCGCCCCGCTGGGAGGCCACCAGGCCAATGGTTCCAATGCCGCAGTAGGCGTCCAGGACTTTCTCCTTGCCGGAAAGCCCTGCAAACTCCATGGCCTTATTGTAGAGCACTTCCGTCTGGGTGGGGTTTATTTGGTAAAAGGACTTGGCGGAGATCCGGAACTTGCAGCCGCACAGCACATCGGTGATGGTCCCCGGGCCGTAAAGCACTTTTTCCCGGTCCCCCAGCACCATGGAAGTATACCGGTTATTCACGTTCTGCAAAATGGTGGTGATCTCCGGGTGGAGATCCAGCAAAGCTTTCACAAAATGCTTTTTGGCAGTGAACACCGGGGTCCCGGTGACCAGGACCACCATCACTTCCCCGGTGGAAAAGCCACGTTTCACCAGCACGTGGCGGAGAAATCCCCGGCCCGTGTTCTCATCGTAGGCGGTGAGCTTAAAGTCTTTCAGCAGCTTCCGCACGGAAACGATGATCCGGTCTGCCGTTTCGTCCTCGGTCTGGCAGGAGTCGATGGGCACGATCCGGTGGGTGCTGGACTGGTACACCCCGGAGATCAATTTCCCGTGGCGCTTGTCCCAGGCAAAAGCTGCCTGGACCTTATTCCGGTAATGGTACGGGTGCTCCATGCCCAAAATGGGGGAAACTTTCCCGAATTTCCCCAAAAGCTTCTGGCAGCGGTCCTGCTTCCAGGCAAGCTGCCGGGGATAGCTGAGATTTTGCAGCTGGCAGCCCCCGCATTTCCGGTAAACGGGGCAGGGGGTATGGGAGGACGCCCCTTCCGACAGGCTTTTTTGTGGGCTGGGAGCGTGGGGTCTCCGGCCTGGGGTGTGCTTTTTTTCCATAGTGTCTCCTTCCTTCCAAAGGCAGGAAAAGGCTCGCCGGGGGCATCCCCTGGGCGGGCCTTTTCACCGGCTTCCGGCAAACGGCGGAACATTCTGGCCGCCTGCCTATGGGCCGTTCTTTTAAAATTTCCGGAACCGCTGGTAGCGCTGGGAAAGCAGCTCTTCCACCGGCAACGCTTCCAACTGGGACAAGGTAGTTTCCAGCTCTTCCTGGATGTGGCTGTAAGTCAGGGAGAAATCCTTTTCCTCGGGGATGACCTGCTCCACCACGCCCAGCTCCATCATATCCTGGGCGGTGAGCCGCAAGCAATCGGCGGCGTCCTTCACCTTTTTGGAATCCTTCCACAGGATGCTGGCACACCCTTCCGGAGAAATGACGGAATACACCGCGTTCTCCAAGATCCACACCCGGTCGGCCACAGCCAGGGCCAAAGCCCCGCCGCTGCCTCCTTCGCCGATGAGCACGGACACGATGGGGGTTTTCAGTCCCGCCATGGCCACCAGGTTTTCGGCAATGGCCTGGCCTTGGCCACGCTCTTCGGCGCCCATGCCGCAGAACGCGCCGGCGGTATCCACAAAGCACACCACGGGGCGGTGGAATTTCTCCGCCTGCTCCATAAGCCGCAAGGCTTTCCGGTAGCCTTCCGGATTGGAGGAGCCAAAATTCCGTTTCACCCGCTCCCGCATATCCTTGCCCTTATCCATGGCAATGACGGTGACGGGTCTGCCGTTTAACGTGGCGATGCCTCCCACAATGGCCGGATCGTCGGCGAACCGACGGTCTCCGTGGAGCTCTATGAAATCTTCAAAGATGTTCTCAATGTAGGAAAGCCCGGTGGGGCGGTCCTTGGCCCGGGCAAGCAGTACCTTTTCGTAAGCGCTCATGCTTTGGCCCCCTTCCGGTGAAGTTTTAAAAGCTTCCCAATGGTTTCTTTCTGCTCCGTGCGGGGAACGATCAGATCCACAAAGCCGTGCTCCAGCAGGAACTCCGCTTTCTGGAAGCCCTGGGGCAGCTTCTTCCGGATGGTCTGCTCAATGACTCTGGCTCCGGCAAAGCCGATGGTGGCTCCCGGTTCTGCCATGATGATGTCCCCGTCCATGGCAAAGCTGGCGGTGACCCCTCCTGTGGTGGGGTCGGTGAGCACCGTCAGGTAGAAATTCCCGGCGTCCGAGTGCTTGCGCACTGCCGCGCTGGTTTTGGCCATCTGCATCAGGGACAGGATGCCTTCCTGCATCCGGGCGCCGCCGGACACGGTAAAGCCCACCACCGGCAGGCTGTGCTCCGTGGCGTACTCGAACAGGCGGGTGATCTTCTCACCCACTATGGTACCCATGCTGCCCATCATGAAATTGGGGTCCATGACGAACAGGGCGCAGGCTTCCCCGCCCACGCTGGCAGTACCGCACACCACGCCTTCCTTTTCACGGGAGGCCAGCTTGGCGTTGCGGAGTTTCTGGTCATAGCCGGGGAAATCCAGCACATCACGGCTTTTCATATCCCCGTACAGCTCGGAAAAACTCTCTTCGTCCGCCAGGTACACGATCCGGTCCCGGGGGCCGATGCGGAAATGATACCCGCAGGCCGTGCACACGTGAAGGTTATCCTGCAAATCGTTCAAGGGCAGCTGCACCCCGCAATGGGGACAGGTGGTGCGAATACCGGCATCCTCTTCCGGCACCGGCTTGCCGCCCTTTTCCAGCTCGTTCTGCGGCGAGCGGAACAGGCCCATCAAATTCATACCTTGCCATCACCCTTCTTTCAGCGGCTCAATTCCCCGCCTTGTGAAAATGCTTCATAAAATCCGTGTAGTAGTCGCCTTTCTTAAAGCGCTCGTCCCGGATGATCTCGATCTGGTCCTCGATATTGTTTTTCGTGCCTCCCACTACCAGCTCGCACAGGGCGGACTGCATCTTTCGGATGGCTTCCTCCCGGGTGGAAGAATACACGATCATCTTTCCCAGCATGGAATCGTAATAGGGCGGAATGTCGTACCCCTGGTACAGGAAGGTGTCAAACCGCACCCAAGGTCCGCCGGGGATGTGGAAAAAGTCCACCTTGCCCGGGCCCAGAGCGTTGATCCGGCACTCGATGGCCGCGCCCTGCACATGGATATCCTTCTGGGTAAAGTCCAAAGGCACTCCGGCGGCAATGCGGATCTGCCATTTCACAATGTCCACGCCGGTCACCAGCTCGGACACAGGATGCTCCACCTGCAGCCGGGTATTCATTTCCATAAAGTAGAAGTTCTTGTCCTTGTCCATGAGGAACTCCACCGTGCCGGCGTTCACATAGTGGGACGCTTTGGCGGCACGGGCGGCGGTTTCCATCAGCTTTTCCCGGATCTCCGGAGTCACCGCCGGTGAGGGGGATTCCTCAATGAGCTTCTGGTTATTCCGCTGGATGGAACACTCCCGCTCGCCCAGGCAAACGATATTCCCTTCCTCGTCGGCCAAGAGCTGCACCTCGATGTGCTTTACAGGGTCCAGGTATTTTTCCATATACATGCGGCCGTCGCCAAAGGCTTTTTCCGCCTCGCTGGAAGCGGTCTGGAACGCCCGTTCCATATCCTCGGCACGCTCCACCAGCCGGATGCCCTTGCCGCCGCCGCCGGCGCTGGCCTTGATCAGCACCGGGTAGCCGATCTTCTCCGCGGCTTCCACAGCCTCCTGGGCGTCCTTCAAAATGTCGGTGCCGGGGGTGGTGGGGACATTGTTTTCCTTCATCAGCCGCCGGGCGGCGTCCTTATCCCCCATCTTGGAAATAACTTCCGCCGACGGGCCGATAAACACCACCCCATACTGCTTGCACAGAGCGGCGAACTGGGCGTTTTCCGCCAGGAAACCGTAGCCCGGATGGATGGCCTGGGCATGGGTGGCCACTGCCGCGCTGACGATGCGCTGGGCGTTTAAGTAGCTGTCCTCCGCCCGGGCACTGCCAATGCAGATGGCTTCGTCAGCCAGGGCCACATGGAGGGATTCCCGGTCAGCCTCGGAATACACCGCCACGGTGGAGATGCCCATTTCCTTACAGGCACGAATGATCCGGATGGCGATCTCTCCCCGGTTGGCGATCAGAATTTTCGTGAACACATTGCTTCATTCCTTTCCGTAAAAGACGGCGCTCCTCTGGGCCGCCTTATTCGGATTTCACCAGGGCGAAGGAGAACTCCGCGCTGATACAAACTTTGCCGTTGACCAGGCCCTTGCCCTTGGCAAAGTAGAAATTCCCCCGCTGGCGGGTGATCTCACACTGGGTCTCCAAGGTATCGCCGGGCTTGACCTGGCCCCGGAACTTCACCTTGTCCAGACTGGTAAACATGGGGGTGGAACCCTCCGCAGCGCCATGGGCCAGCAGCACGCAGGCGGACTGGGCCAGCATTTCGCACTGGATCACACCGGGCACCACAGGATTGCCGGGGAAATGCCCCTGCAGAAAATACTCGTCGCCCTTGATATGGCACTTGCCGTGGGCCACGCCGTCGATCAATTCCACCTCATCCACCAGCAGCATGGGCTCCCGGTGGGGGAGGATCTTCTTGATTTCTTCTTTATTCATTGGGATTCCCCCTTATTTTAAGTTGCAAACGTAAAAAGTTTTCTGGTTGCACCAGAGGCAAGTCGCGAAACCCTGCGCTGCGCTTACTCACAGCCCGGGAAACCATTGGCCCGCAGTCCGCGAAGGTTCACGGCGCGGACGCGCGCCATCGTCCTACACAGGCGCGGCGTTAAGCCGCCGCCCCAAAGCACGACTTGGATCCAGCGTCACGCTGGTTAGATGATCCGGAACAGAGGCTGGTTATACTCTACCACCTGGCCGTTGCCCACGCAGATCTCCGCGATGGTGCCGTCCACTTCGGCAGGGATCTCGTTCATCAGTTTCATGGCTTCAATGATGCACAGGGTATCGCCCTTCTTTACCTGGTCGCCCACTTCCACAAAGGGACGGGCGTCCGGGGAGGGAGAAGCATAGAACACGCCCACCGTGGGAGAAAGCACCATGGTGCCCTCCTTCTGGGCCTGGGCAGGCTCTTCCTGGGAGACGACTCCCAGCATTTCCGGCCCAGCTACCGGCGCGCTTACCGCTGCCACAGGGGCCGCGGCGATCACTTCCTGTTTGCGCTCCAGCTTCAGCACGGTTTCCCCTTCCGACAGCTCCAACGCCGTCAGACCGGTTTCCTTCATCAGCTTTGCCAGACTTTCGATCTTTTTCACATCCATTGTCAAACCCTCCGGAAAGCAAGATAGGCGTTATGTCCGCCAAAGCCCAGGGACGCGGAAAGCGCCAAATCGATCTGGGCCTCACGGGCCTGATTGGGCACGTAATCCAGGTCGCACTCCGGGTCGGGCTCCTGATAGCCGATGGTGGGAGGCACAATGCCTTCCTTCACCGCCAGCACGCTGGCGATGGCTTCCACAGCTCCCGCCGCGCCCAGCATATGGCCTGTCATGGACTTGGTAGAAGATACCATGCACTTGTGGGCAGCCTCGTCGCCCAAAGCCTTCTTGATGGCCTTTGTCTCGCAGGAATCGTTCAAAGGCGTGCTGGTACCGTGAGCATTTATGTAGAGCTTGGAGGGGTCCTCACAGCCGCCGGCCTCTTCCAAGGCCATGGTCAGCGCCGCGGCGCCGCCCAGTCCTTCCGGATGGGGCGCGGTGATGTGGTGGGCGTCACAGGTGACGCCGTAGCCGCACAGTTCACCGTAAATCTTGGCTCCCCGTGCCTTGGCGTGCTCGTACTCTTCCAGCACCAGGGCACCGGAACCCTCGCCCATAACAAAGCCGTTGCGGCGGGCGTCAAAGGGCACGCAGGCGGCAGCCGGGTCCTCGGTGGTGGAGAGGGCCTTCATATTGGAGAAGCCCGCCACGCCGATGGGGATAATGGCCGCTTCCGCGCCGCCGGTGAGCACAGCGTCCAAATAGCCGTGCTTGATAGCCCGGTAAGCCTCGCCGATGGCGTTGTTGCCGGTGGCGCAGGCGGTGACGATGGGAATGGAAGCGCCCTGGAAATTGTATTTGATGGCGATCAAGCCGCCGGCCATATTGATGATCATGCCGGGGACGAAGAAGGGGGACACCCGGCGGGGGCCCTTCTCCATGAGGACTTTCTGCTCTTCGGCAAAGGTGCTCATGCCGCCGATGCCGGAACCGAAGTAGGTGCCGATCCGTTCGGGGGGCAGGGTATCCTTAATGCCGCTTTCTTCCACGGCCTGGGTGGCCGCGGCCATGGCGTACCAGCAGAACACGTCGTATTTCCGCAGGTCGGATTTTTCCAAATACTGCAAGGGGTCAAAGTCCTTCACCTCGCCGGCCACTTTCACCTTGTAATCGGTGGTGTCAAAGTGGGTGATGGGGCCGATGCCGCACTTGCCGTTTTTCAAGCTTTCCCAAAAGGTGGGCACGTCGTTGCCAATGGGGGTGACGCAGCCCATGCCGGTGATTACCACTCTTCTCATATGGCCAGTCCTCCGTCCACGCGAATGGTTTCCCCGGTGATGTAGTCAGACTCGGGAGAAGCCAGGAACAACGCCACATTGGCCACGTCCTCGGGGGTGCCCATCTTCTTCATGGGGACCTGCACCAGCAGGGGGTTGTCCTCCTTGATGTCCTTGGTCATGGCTGTCTCGATAAATCCGGGAGCGATGCAGTTGCAGCACACACCACGGCTGCCCAGCTCTTTGGCAACGCTCTTGGAAAGGCCGATCAGCCCAGCCTTGGAAGCGGCGTAGTTCACCTGGCCCACATTGCCCACCAAGCCCGCGATGGAGCTGATGTTGATGATCTTGCCGTACTTTTTCCGCATGAAATCCCGGTAGCATGCCCGGATCATGTGGAACGCGCCCTTCAGGTTGATGTCCAGAACCATGTCGTAATCCGCGTCTTTCATGGTGACCATCAGGCCGTCCCGGGTGACACCGGCGTTGTTCACCAGAATGTCCACCTTGCCCAGGTCCTTTTTCACCGCGGCCACCGTGTCCTCCACGGCCTTTTCATCCCGCACGTCGCACACATAGAGCTCCGCTCTCCGGCCCAGTGCCTCGATCTCCGCCTTGGTCTCCAAGGCAGGTCCTTCCGGCCCCACATAGATGACGGCCACGTCCGCGCCGTTTGCAGCCAGCTTCAAGGCGATAGCCTTGCCCAGACCCTGGGAAGCGCCGGTCACCAGCGCGATCTTTCCTTCCAGCTTCATATGTCTGACCTCCTATCCGTCCCCTTCCCTTGGGAACGGCTTCCTTCTTTGGTTTTTCTTTTGGTTTTATCTATGTCATCCCCCAAGGGCTCCTGCGTTCCCGCCGGATTCCCCTGTGGGGTAGTTCCCTGTTTGCCAGGTTTTCAGGCTCAGCCTTTCTCAGCCTTTCACGGCTTCCACCGCGGCTTGCAGGCTTTCTCCGTCCTGGACGTTCATCACTTTCACGCCCTTGACCGTCTTGCGGATCAACCCGCAAAGGGTTTTGCCAGGGCCGCACTCGATGAAGGTGTCCACGCCCAAGCTGTGGAGGGTCTCCACCGTCTCCTGCCAGCGCACAGGATTTTTCACCTGCTGGGTCAAAAGCTCTTTGGCGGTCTGGTCATAGGGTTGGGCGGTGTAGTTCGCGTACACCGGCACCTGGGGCGCGGAAAGCTCCATGGGCTCCAGCACCTGGGAAAGGGTCTGAGAAGCGCTTTCCATAAAGGGGGAATGGAACCCGCCGCTGACGGCCAGGGGCACTGCTTTTCCGCCAATCTCCGCCACTTTCTGGCAGAATTCCTCGATCTGGGATTTTTCCCCAGCGCACACCAGCTGTCCGGGGCAGTTGTAGTTCACGGGCCAGACTTTCTCAAATCCGGCGCAGAGCTCTTCCACCTGCTCGTTCTTCAGCTTCAACACCGCGGCCATGGCTCCGGGATTTTCCTCCCCGGCCTTCTGCATGGCTTCCGCGCGCTTGCACACAAAGGAAAATCCTTGCTCCTCTGAAAACACACCGGCATAGCTCAAAGCGGCGATCTCTCCCAGGGAGAAGCCCGCCACATAGTCCGGTTTCACCCCTGCTTCTTCCAGGGCCTTGGCAGCCGCCAGGTCCACGCAGTACAGGCAGGGCTGGGTGTTCTTGGTGATGGAAAGTTCTTCCGCGGTGCCGGTAAAGCACTGCTCACTAGTGCCGGGACGCAGCTTGTCCGCCGTGTCAAACACAGCCTTGGCGGCGGGGCTTGCCTCACACAAGGACTGGCCCATACCGCTGTACTGGGCGCCCTGTCCCGCGAAAACAAAGGCTATTTTACCCATTTGTCCGCTCCTTTCAGCACCTCTTCCGCCTGGGTGAACATCTCCTGGATGATCTCCGCCGCGGGCTGCTCTTTATGGATCATGCCGGAGATCTGGCCAGCCAGGAAGTCGCCGGTCTTTTCGTCGCCTTCCACCGCGGCCCGGTACAAAGCGCCCCGGCCCAGCTGTTCCAGCTCCTCGTCGCTCATAGTGCTGTATTCGGCCTTGGCGTACTCCTTGGCGAACTGGTTCTTGATCTGCCGCACAGGATGGCCCAGCCGCTTGCCGGTGACCATGGTGGCAATATCGTTTGCTTTCAGCACTTTTTTCTTATAGTTGGGATGAACCCCGCACTCCTCGGCTACCAGGAACCGGGTGCCCACCTGAACGCCCACAGCGCCCAGCATAAAGGCCGCGGCAATCCCCCGGCCGTCGCCGATGCCGCCGGCTGCCAGCACGGGCAGATTGGTGGCGTCCACCACCTGGGGCACCAGCACCATGGTGGTCAGGTCGCCCACATGGCCGCCGGACTCCCCGCCTTCCGCGATGATGGCGGCGGCGCCTGCCTTGGTCACCAGACGGGCCATGGCAACGCTGGCTACCACAGGCACCACCTTGATGCCGGCTTCCAGCCACATGGGCATGTACCGGGAGGGGTTGCCTGCGCCGGTGGTGACCACGGGCACTTTTTCTTCCGCCACCAGCTTGGCCACCTCTTCTGCGAAGGGGGACATGAGCATGATGTTCACGCCGAAGGGCTTATCGGTCAGGCTGCGGGCCAGATCGATCTGCTTTTTCAGGTACTCGGCGTTGGCGTTCATGGCGGAAATGATGCCCAGGCCGCCGCCGTTAGACACGGCTGCTGCCAGCTTGCCGTCGGAGATCCAGGCCATACCGCCCTGGAAAATGGGGTATTGGATGCCCAAAAGGTCGCAGATGGGCGTTTTAATCATAGGGCTTCAATCCTTTCTAAAACTTTTTCTTGCTTCTATATCATCAAGGCGGGCATGTCCCGCCATGTACTTTTCTCACCAACGAATAACGCAGGCCGCGGTGGACAACCCGCCGCCAAAGGCGGTGAGCACCACATAATCTCCCCGCTGGAGCAATCCCTGCCGGTTGGCCTCGTCCAGCAGGATGGGCTCGCTGGCGGAAGAGGTGTTGCCGTAACGGTCGATGTTCACCAGGAACTTCTCCGGGGCGATCTCCGGAATACGCCGCCGGGCCTCGTTGATGATCCGGTAGTTGGCCTGGTGGGGAATGACGGCTTTCACCTGTTCCCCGGTGATCCCGGCCTGCTCCATCACCATCCGCACGTCCCGCACCATGGAAGTGACAGCAAATTTATAAGTCTCCTGGCCTGCCATGAACACGCAGTTTTTCTTCAGCTCGTTCTCATAGAAGGGGGAATTGTCCCACTTGGTGGGAATGGAGATCACATCGTCCCCGCCCTTGGTGCTCAAGGTGGAGGAAAGGTAATTGTCCCCTTCGCCCAGCACGGCGGCTCCGGCGCCGTCGCCGAAGATGACGCAGGTGCTCCGGTCGGTCCAGTCGATCAGGCCGCTCATGCGCTCCGAGCTGACCACCAGCACCTTCTTCACCACTCCCCGGGCAAAGAACCCGGCGGCCACGTCCAGGGCGAACAGGAACCCAGGGCAAGCCACGTTCATGTCAAAACAGGGGCAATGGGCGCCGATGCGGTTCTGCACCATGCCAGCCAAGCCGGGGGAGATGGTGTCCGCGCTGATGGTGGCCCCGATGATCATATCCAGCTCCTCCGGGCGCACCCCGGCGTTCTCCAAGGCCGCCAGGGCCGCGGCCACGCCCATGTCCGTGTTGCTTTCGGTGGTGCACACGCGGCGTTCTTTCACACCCACCCGCTTTGTGATCCACTCGTCCGATGTCTCCACCATCTTGGAGAGGTCATCGTTTGTGACAACTCTTTCCGGAGCGAAACTGCCTGTACCCAGAATCTGAAAGCTCATATCACGATCTCCTGTCAAATTTCTTGTAATTTCTGCCGCTTTCCCCCGGTTTAACGCCCGGATTTCCGGCCTTTTTCCACCGGGGAGCTTAACCTCTTTATTTTATAAGAAAAGGGAGGATTTGTCAAACCCTCCCCTGCCGTTTCCAAAGGAATCATGCCCTTTCCCGTCCTCCCTCAGATCACCAATCCGCCGTTGAGCCCCAACACCTGACCGGTGAGAAACTCCTGTTCCAGCAAGAACGCCGCCGCTTTTGCCGTCTCCTCCGGGGTGCCGATCCGCTCCAAAGGCGTCTCTTCCCGCAAAGCGTCCAGGTCCTCCGGGGAAAGATCCCCGTTCATGGGGGTATCGATCACCCCGGGGGCCAGGCAGTTGACCCGCACCCCGGAAGGCCCCTCCTCCTTGGCCAAGGCTTTTGTCAGGCCGATGACGCCCGCTTTCGCCGCCGAATAGGCCGCTTCGCAGGAGGCGCCCACCTGGCCCCACATGGAGCTCACGTTCACAATACTCCCCCGCTTTTGCCGGATCATGGCGGGCAGAGCCCGGCGGCAGCACAAAAACACGCTGGTCAAGTCCGCGTCCATCACGCCCTGCCAATCCTGAAGGGTCATGTCGGTAAACAGCCCTTTCCAGGCCGAGCCGGCGTTGTTCACCAAGCCTTCCAAAAAGCCGAAATCCTTCTCCGCGGCGGAAAACAGCGCCTCCACCTGGGCTTCCTCAGTCAAGTCCGCCCGGTATATTTTGGCGTTGCCCCCCAGCTTGAGAATCTCCTCTTCCAGCTCCTGGGCAGCCTGTTGGTTCCGCCGGTACTGCAAGGCCACCCCCCAGCCACGGCGGGCAAGCTCCAGGGCAACCGCCCTGCCAATGCCTCCGGAAGCTCCGGTCACCAACGCGTTTTTCACGGCAGGTCCCTCCCTTCCAGTTCCATGTCTCCCCGCTCATAAAAGATGCAGGACAACGCCGCCAAAGGCGCGGTTTCCGTGCGGAGAATCCGGGGCCCCAGGGTGAGAAGTTTTCCGCCCAGGGACTGAGCCAAGGCCGCTTCCTCCGGGGAGAATCCCCCTTCCGGACCCACAAACACAAATAGCCTTTCTCCGGCGTTTTTCAAGGCAGCTTTCAGGGATTCCTCCCCCCGCTCGTAGAAAAACAGGATCTCCCCCTCTTTGGCGGCAGTCTCCAAGGCTTTTTTCAAGGGCGCCGGTTCCAACACCTGGGGGATGGCCCCCCGGCCGCTTTGCATGGCGGCTTCCCGGGCGATCTTTTGCAGCCGGGCGGTTTTCTTCGGGGCGGATTTCCCATCCAGCCGCACCACGCACCGGGAGCTTTCCACCGGCCAGATCTCCCAGGCGCCCAGCTCCACGGATTTCTGGGTGACGGTTTCCAGCTTGTCCCCTTTTGCCAAGCACTGGCACACGGTGACTTTCGTGTTCGGCTCCCCCCGGCTGGGACAGCTTTCCTCCACCTGGACCAGGGCTCCTTCCCCGTCGCAGGAGATCACCGTGCAGGCGTAGTCGGTGCCCTTGCCGTCGCACAGAGTCAAGGCTTCTCCCGGCCGCATCCGCAGGGATTTGGCAATGTGCCGGCCGTCCTCTCCGCCGATAAAATACTGCCCAACGGGCGTTTCCTCCACAAAAAATCTGGGCATGGTCCTCCCCCTTTCTTCCATGATTCTATCCCCCGCCCCTGGGTTTGTCAACGAGCAGTTGGTCCCGCCATACTTTATGGATGATTTTTTTCCAACAATATGCTATAATATGCCCAATGATTTTTGTAAGCGGTCCTCTCGGAAAGGGTTTTTCTTCCGGAGGTCCGGTTCGGGAAGGAGGAAGCCCGCAGCATGTTGAAACACTTTGGAAAAAAACTGGCGGCACTGGCCTTGGGAGCCACCCTGTGCCTGACACAGGCGGGCTGCTCCTTCTCCGGGCTGGACGCCCAAAACCTCATGTCCCCGCCCCGGGCCAATCTGGAACAACAGGGCATTTACGAGCTGCTCCAAGGGGACCAGCAAGAACTGACCTTTGTCTATCCCAAGCGGGGGGAATACCGTTCGGCCATCATTCTGCACGACTGGTCCGGGGACGGGATTTCCGACGTGGTGGGGTTTGTGACCCCTGACGCAGGGGGCGTGGAAGTGTACTTTTTGGAAAAACAGGACGACCGGTGGCGCACCGCGGCGTCCTTTGTGAATACCGCCACCCAGGTGGACCTGGTATGCTTTGGGGATGTGAACGGGGACGGCAAAGACGACGTGCTCATCGGCTGGGGCAGCGCCTCCGGCACCACGGGCCGCACCGCCGCCGTTTCCGCCTATTTGTACCAGGACGGCAACATGACCGAATACCCTCTGGGCACTTACGGGGAAATGACCGTCACCGATTTTGACGGGGACGGGGTCAGCGAAGTGTTCACCGTGGACAAGTATCTGGCGGCGGACGAGGAAGGGGCCGAGGCCCTTCCCGCTCTGGCCCGGGTCTACGCCTGGGAAGAGGATTCCCTCTACGAGCTCTATACCGCCAGCGCGGATAATTCCATCACCAGCTACACCTCCATCCAGTTCGGCAAACTGGGGGGCGGCCTTACCGGAGTGACGGTGGACGGCGCCAAAGCCGACGGCAGCATGACCACCCAGGTGTTCTACCTGGAAAACGGAATCTTGAAAAACGGTCCTCCCGGGGTGAACTCGGAGACCTACCAGAACCCCTTCTCCCGGTCCTCGGCGGCGGTGTTTGTGTCCCAGGACATCAACGGGGACGGGCTGCTGGAGATTCCTGTGACCACCAGGCTGCCCGGGCTTCCCGAGGGCGTGGTTCTGGACTCCACCTGCTACCTGGTGGAATGGAGCCATTTCCAGTCTCCCTCTGACTACAAACCCGTGCTGACCACCTTGATGAACGTGGGGGAAAATTATTGGTTTACCCTGCCCGACTCTCTTGTGGGGCAAATTTCCGCCTCCAACAACACCTCCACCCGGACCGTCACCTATACCCAGGTGGTCACCGGGGAGGACGGTTCCCAGCTTTTGGGGTCGCCCCTGTTTTCCATCCGGGTGTTTACCCGCTCCGCCTGGGACAGCCGGGGAGAGACCAGCGGCTATGAACAGCTTGCCGCCCAGGGTGACCTGGTCTACGGCATCCAAACTCTCACACAGGACGAAGCCCATCTGCGGGCTATCGCCCGGATTAAAAAGCAGTTTCACGTGACCGTGGAGTAAATGCTTTCCGGCAGCGCTTCACGTTTTACGGATTCAAATAGATTGCTGCGTTTGCAACCAAGAAAGGAGTATCTTCTCTATGCGGAAAATACTTGTTGCGGAAGACGAACAGAATATCCGGGAATTTGTGGTTATCAACCTGGAACGGGCAGGATATCAGACCTTCGAGGCCGAGACCGGCGACCAGGCTCTGGAACTCTATGACCGGGAAAACGGCGATTTTGACGTGGCCGTCCTGGACATTATGATGCCTGGAGAACACGACGGTCTGGCTGTGTGCAAAGAATTGCGGCGGAAAAATTCTTCCATCGGCATTATCCTTCTCTCCGCCCGCACCCAGGAAATGGACAAGGTCAGCGGCCTGATGATGGGCGCCGACGATTATGTGACAAAGCCCTTCTCCCCTTCGGAACTGGTGGCACGGGTGGACGCTGTTTACCGCCGGGTGGCTCTGGCTTCCGACAAGCGGGGCAGCGGCGTCCGGGACGAGCTGGTGTCCGGGGAATTTTGCCTGAATCTGCGCAACCGCTCTTTCCTGAAAGGCTCCCGTCCCATCGAGCTGACCCAGGTGGAGTTTCAAATCATGGAATATTTCTTCTCCCATCCAGGGGTGGCCCTGGCCAGAGGGGATATTTTGAAGCACGTGTGGGGCGCCGGGTACACCGGGGAAGAAAAAATCGTGGATGTGAATATCCGCCGCCTGCGCATGAAAGTGGAAGAGGAGCCTTCCAATCCCAAACATATCGTCACGGTCTGGGGTCTGGGCTACCGCTGGGACATCTAGGGGTTGCACCCCGGGCAAGCCGCGGGGGCTGCGCCCCGGGCAAGTCGCGGGGCCGTGCGCTGCGCTTACTTCCCTCGCGGGGATTCGTGAAAGCGCAGTCCGCGGGGTTTTACAGTGTGGGGGTCGTGCCCTCCCATTCGGTTGCCGTTGGCCTGCAGTAAATCAACGGCGCGGACGTGCATTGGTGCATAGAACAGCGCGCAGCGCAGCAAGCCGCCCAATGCGCGACTTGCCCCTGGTGCAACCAGTAAGAAAGCCAGGGGGAAAGGAGGAAAGCGTATGTTTGCAAAAGGCGTGTCACGCCGGTGGCTGATAAATACCATCGGCGTGGTGTTTCTCATTTTGGCCATCTCCATCACCACCCTGTCGCTGATGGTGCAAAGCTCCACCTACAACGGCATTGAGCTGGCTTTGGCCGGCCGGGCCGACGAGCTGTTGAACTGGCTTTCCTCCAGTTCCGGGGAAACCAACACTTCCTCAGGGTTTGTGGGCATTGTCCGGGACTACATCGAAGATTTCCCCGATAAAAACAATATGGAGATCATGGCCCTGGACCAAAGCGGCCAGGTGTTCATCACCTCCACCGGTTTTGAGCCGGACCACGACCAGGAAATGCCCGATTATGAGGAGGCTCTTTTAAGCTCCACCGGGGACGGCAAATGGGTGGGCAGGCTGAACACCGGAGAAAAAGCCATGGCCATCACCCGGGTGGTCCGGGATGAAAACGGCGGGCTCATCGGTTCGGTGCGGTATCTGGTCTCCATGGAGCAGGCCGACCGGCAGATCTCGTTGATCATCTTCATCCTGGTGGCGGCGGGTATTTTCATCATGCTGCTGCTCACCCTGTCCGGCGTGTATTTTATCCGCTCCATCTTGGTGCCGGTGCGGCAGCTGAGCCAAAGCGCCCGGCAGATCGCCCAGGGCGATTTCGCCGTGCGGATCGACAAGGCCAAGGACGACGAGATCGGCGAACTGTGCGACGCCATCAACGACATGGCGGGAGAATTGGGCGCTGCCGAGCAGATGAAAAACGACTTTATTTCCTCTGTTTCCCACGAGCTGCGCCCCCCCCTCACCGCCATCAAAGGCTGGGCGGAAACCCTTCAGGAGGGCGCCGATCCGGATACTGCCGACAAGGGCATGAAAGTCATCATCCGGGAATCGGAACGGCTTTCCGGACTGGTGGAGGAGCTGCTGGACTTCTCCCGGCTGCAAAACGGCCGGATGCGTCTGATGGTCTCCAAGCTGGACATTCTCTCGGAACTGGACCAGGCGGTGTATATGTTCACCGACCGGGCCCGCACCGAGCAGAAACAGCTCAATTATGAGGAAACTCCCGTGCTGCCCCCTGTCTACGGCGATGTGGACAGGCTTCGGCAGGTGTTTGTGAACATCATCGACAACGCGTTGAAATATACCAGCCCCGGCGGGACCATTGTGGTCTCTTCCCGGGAAGATTCCGGTTGGGTCCGGGTGGTCATCAGCGACAACGGCTGCGGCATCCCCGCCGAACACCTGCCCAACGTGAAAAAGAAATTCTACAAGGCCAACCAGCTGGTCCGGGGTTCGGGCATCGGGCTGGCCGTGGCCGACGAGATCGTCCGCCTGCACGGCGGCACTTTGGAGATCGAAAGCCAGGAAAACGTGGGCACCAGCGTGACCATCTCCCTGCCCACCTGCTCCCATTTGGAAGCCGATCCCCAACTGGCCCAACTGCCCGAAATTTCAAAATACATTCAGGAAAGGAATTCCAACGGACATGACTAAAAAAATCACCACCATCGGCGGCCAGGCCCTGATGGAAGGCATTATGATGGTTGGCCCCAAGCGCACGGTGGCCGCTTTCTGCGACGAGGACGGCAATATCTCCACCGAAGAGATCGCTGTTCCCCGGCTGACAAAAAAATATCCCATTCTGGGAAAACCCTTTATCCGGGGCATCTTTTCCCTGGCCGATTCCTTCCGCATGGGCTATCACGCCCTTTCCATGTCCGCCGACAAGCTCACCGACGGGGACGAAGAGGAAGAGCTGACCGGCATTGACAAGTGGCTCACCGAACACCTGGGGGATAAGATCACCGGGGTCATCATGACCATTGCTTCCGTTCTGGGAGTGGCCTTGGCCATTGTCCTGTTTTTCTTCCTCCCCACCGTGCTTTTTAACCTGCTCCAAACTTTGGTCCCCGCCAACATTGCCGGGTGGCGCTCCATTTTCGAGGGCGTCCTTCGGGTGGCCCTGTTTGTGGGCTATGTGGGAGTCATCGGCATGGTGCCGGACATCAAGCGCACCTTCCAATACCACGGCGCGGAACATAAAACCATCTTCTGCTATGAAAACGACCTGCCCCTTACCGTGGAAAACGTCCGGATACAGGGCCGGTTCCATCCCCGCTGCGGCACCAGCTTTTTGATCCTCATGTTGGTGCTGGGCATCATCGTGGGATTTTTCATCCCCTTCTCCAACCCCTTCCTGCGGACCTTTACCAAGCTTCTGTGCATCCCGGTGATCATGAACATCGGCTATGAACTG
>OLOH01000997.1_pt1 | contig 17515 bp, 15 predicted proteins | sample 1673221 | NCBI WGS metagenome assembly OLOH01 (sample SAMEA3136767, study PRJEB25190) | human gut metagenome
CCTGCCACGCCTTGACGATATCGCCGACCGCGGCGTTGTCTCTGTAGGTCAGGAAAATAGGTCCTGTGTTCGCGTCGCAATAATCGACATGATTTATTCTGTCCTGCTCCTTGTCGGCGCGGGTCAGCTCATGTTTCTTTATGACATTGTTCATATAGTCGTCTATCGACACGCAGCCGACGAGACCAGTCTGACTTCTGCCATCCATTATCTGACGGTATATGTACATGCAATCCGACTTGTCCTGCTTGCAGATGCCGTCGGTTTCGAGCTTTTGGAGATTTTCCGCCGCCTTGTTGTAGACAGCTTCGGAATAGAGCTCCGTGCCGACGGGCAAATCGACCTCCGCCTTGTCGACATGGAGGAACGAATAGGGATTGCCCTTTACCATCTCGCGGGCTTCGTCGCTGTTCATAACATCATAGGGAAGAGCCGCAACACGCGATGCATATTCGGGGATGGGTCTTACTGCTTTGAAGGGTCTGAATACTGCCATAATGAGACATCCTTTCTTGAGCTTAATTACATCTTGCCTGTCTTTTTGCCGCCGAGCTTTATGCCCGAGAGCACATTGGTGTCGAACGAATAGGTTATCGATTCGCGCTCGCGTTCACGCTTCATGGCGAGCGATATCATCTCGTCGATAAGCTCGGTATATTTGACTCCAAGAGGCTCCCAGAGGTAGAACGAGAGCGAGCCGGGAATCGTGTTTATCTCGTTGAGCCAGACCTTACCGGTCGTGGCGTCGATCATAAAATCTATACGCGACACGCCGCTGCAGCCGAGTACCCTGAACGCCCTGACTGCCATCTCGCGTATCTCGTTTTCGGTCTCTTTCGGGATGTCGGCGGGTATCCTGCGCTGAGTCGAAGCCATGCCCTTGGAGCCCGACTTCGAGGCGTTGCCGATATACTTATCCTCGTAGCTCAGTATGTCCGTAGCGTTGAGCGGTTCCTCGCAGACCGAGGCGCGCGCCGAATGTCTGTCGCCGAGGACGGAGCAGTTTATTTCGCGCAGGTTCTCTATCGCGGGCTCGACAAGGACTCTGTCCGCATAGTCGAACGCGTTCGAGAGCGAATTTTCAAGTCCGTCGGTGTCATGCGCCTTGCTGATGCCGATGCTCGAACCGAGGTTTATCGGCTTGACGATAACGGGATAGCTGAATTTCTTTTCGATATCCGCAATTATCTTTTCCGGGTCGGCGTCATAGTCCTCCGCATCGACGCAAACGCAGTCGAGCACGGGGATGCCGTTATCTTTAAAGACGGTCTTCATAACATATTTATCCATTCCGACCGCCGACGAGATAACATCACAGCCGACATACGGAAGATTGAGCATCTGGAGATAGCCCTGCAAAGTGCCGTCCTCGACATTCGTGCCGTGGACTATCGGGAACGCGACGTCGATATAATCAATAACATCCTTTGCAAAAGCCTTGTGCGGATATCTGACTATCAGCGTGCGGTCGCCGTCGTTGACGAGATTAACGCGCGTGCTCTCCGCGATAAGCGCATTGATATTTTTATAAGCTTCAATCTCGCCGATATGTTCGCCGACATACATCTCGTTGTTCTTTGTGATATAGATCGGGATAACATCGTATTTGTCTTTATCCACCGCGTGGATCGCCTGAATGGCGGAAATGACGGAAATCTCATGCTCAACGCTTCTGCCGCCGAACATGACTGCAAGCTTTATCTTCATAGGAATACCCCCATTAATAATTGTCGGGAAGGTCGTTTTCGAGCAGGACGATCTTCTTTTTATCCGTTCTTATCGCGCCAACCTTTGCGAGCGCATTGCCGAGCGCGGGAGACACAAATATGTGCGACTCGTCAAAGCCTGCCTCGATAAGACCTTTGTATATGCTCTTCGTCTGCCTTTCGCCGACAAGGGCAACGTAGTCGCAGACTGCGGCGGCGTTTCTGCCGAATTCGCAGTTGTATTCCTCCTGCTTGTCTCCGAGTTCGACCATGCCGGGCGTGACGAGAATCTTCTCGCCCTCGAAGAAGCTCAGAGTCTCAAGCGCCGCTTTCGTGCCGCTCGGGTTTGAGTTATACGAGTCGTCTATAAGCGTCATGCCGACGCGCTTTGAGAGCTCGAGGCGATGCGGTACGGATTCGAGGCGGCGCACCTGCGGGCGCAATTCAGTAATACCCACGTTAAGCTTGAAGGTTTTTCTTCCAGCAGGAAAGCAAATAAGCAAAAAAAGAATTGGGTAAGACTTGCAGAACATGGACGTATTCCAACAGATGTTAAATATATGAATCCGAGAATATCCTTTGATGGATTGAACTGGTGGATCAGTGTATGTGTAGAATTTCCTGACTGCAAGGAAACACTTAATGATGATGGAGTTGGCATAGACTTAGGAATTAAAGACTTAGCTGTCTGCTCTGATGCCGTTAAGTATAAGAACATCAATAAGAGTCAGAAAGTAAAGAAACTAGAAAAACAGAAACGCAGATTACAGCGTAGTATCTCTCGTTCTTACGAGAAAAATAAGAAAGGGGAAAGTTACTGTAAAACAAATAATGTAATCAAAAAGGAAAAACTTTTATTAAAACGAAATCACAGATTAACAAACATCCGTAAAAACTATTTGAATCAGACCATATCTGAGATCGTAAATCGAAAGCCAAGATTTATTTGTATTGAAGATCTGAATGTCAGCGGAATGATGAAAAATAGACATTTATCCAAAGCAGTACAGGAACAAGGATTTTTTTGGTTTAGAAAACAGCTTGAATACAAATGCAATGATAAAGGGATCCAGCTTATTGTGGCTGATCGGTTTTATCCATCATCAAAGCTTTGCAGCTGCTGTGGAAACATCAAAAAAGATTTGAAGTTATCTGACAGGGTTTATAGATGTGAATGTGGGAATATGATTGACAGAGATTTCCAGGCATCTATAAATCTCAAGGCTTATGGAGAACGATTTGCAAGCTAACACTGAAACGTTAATGCAAATATGTACGGATACGTTAGTCCGGAATTTACGCCTATGGAGAGTACAAGAACTTGTGAGTAGATAGATATTTATATCATCAAAAGCATACTCGTTGAAGTAGGAATGAAACATGGAAGTTTATAACTTTTTATAAGTTTTCAGTAACGGAGTGCGAGAATGTTTACAAAAAGAATTATCCCATGTCTGGATGTGAATGCCGGACGTGTTGTAAAAGGTGTGAATTTTGTTGATCTTCAGGATGCCGGAGACCCGGTGGAGATTGCAAAGGCATATGATAAGGCAGGGGCTGATGAACTTGTATTTCTGGATATCACAGCTTCTTCAGATGATAGAGGAACAGTTGTTGATATGGTACGAAAGGTTGCGGAATGTGTGTTTATTCCGTTTACTGTCGGCGGAGGAATCCGGACAGTTGATGATTTCCGTGCATTGTTAAGAGAAGGTGCGGATAAGATTTCAATCAATTCTTCTGCAATCAACAGACCGGAGCTGATCCGTGAAGCGGCAGAGAAGTTTGGAAGCCAGTGTGTAGTAGTGGCGATTGATGCAAAGAAAAGAGCAGACGGAACAGGATGGAATATTTATAAGAACGGTGGACGTCTGGATGTCGGTATCGATGCAGTTGAGTGGGCGAAGAAAGTAGAGTCCCTTGGTGCAGGTGAGATTCTTCTGACAAGTATGGACGGTGACGGAACGAAGGCTGGATATGATCTGGAACTGACACGTGCGATTGCTGACAGTGTATCGATTCCTGTAATCGCGTCCGGTGGAGCCGGAACGTTGGAGCATTTTAAAGAGGCACTGACAGACGGTGGTGCAGATGCGGCACTGGCAGCATCTTTGTTCCATTATAAGGAATTGGAAATTAAAGAAGTAAAAGAGTATTTAAGAAACGAAGGAATTTCTGTCAGATTGTAGAGAATGGTTGAAGCAGAAAGAAGAGGAGAGCAGGAACTATGAGTGGTTTGAATGGAGACTGGTATGAGGCATTGAAAGGAGAGTTTTCCAAGCCTTATTATAGAAAATTATTTGAGACGGTAAATGAGGAATACAGGACAAAATTGATCTTTCCACCGGCACAAGATATTTTCAATGCATTTCATCTGACTCCGCTGAAGGATGTGAAGGTTGTGATCCTTGGACAGGATCCTTATCATAATAACGGTCAGGCACATGGATTAAGCTTTTCCGTGCAGAAAGGTGTAGATATTCCACCGTCACTTGTGAACATTTATAAAGAACTTCATGATGATCTTGGATGTACGATTCCAAGTCATGGATGTTTGACAAAATGGGCCGAGCAGGGTGTATTAATGTTGAACACTGTGCTGACAGTACGAGCACATCAGGCGAACTCTCACAGAGGAATCGGATGGGAAGAATTCACAGATGCAGCGATTCTGGCACTGAACAGCCAGGACAGACCGATTGTCTTTATTCTGTGGGGAGCTCCTGCACAGAGGAAGAAGAGAATGCTTACGAATCCAAAGCATCTTATTCTGGAAGCACCGCATCCAAGCCCGCTGGCTGCTTACAGAGGTTTCTTTGGAAGCAAGCCATTCAGTCAGACAAATGCATTTCTGGAGAAGAATGGGATTGAGCCGATTGACTGGCAGATTGAGTAAATTACAGTAGCAAAGTATTAAAAAATAGACGTTTGCCGCCAAGCAAGGACGTCTATTTTTTTATGCATATTTATATTGACAAAACTAAAAACCTAGTGTACTATCTAACTATAGCACTGATACAGCAAATGCAAAAAAGATAAATGGAGGAATTACATGGAATATAATTCAGGAAGTCCAATCTATCTTCAGGTGATCAACGAGCTTAAGAAAAAGATGGTAAAGGGCGAGTTGAAACCGGGTGAGAAGATGCCATCGAACAGGGAGCTTGCAGTTTTGTATAAAGTGAATCAGAACACAGCGGCGAGAATCTACCGGGAGATGGAGATGGCAGGATATTGTTACACGAAGCGTGGAATCGGTACATTTGTGTCGGAGGAGGAGTATATGTTTGACAATGTGAAGAAGGAGATGGCAGAAGAGCTGTTGAAGAATTTTGTACACGAGATGCGTGATCTTGGATTTCAGAAAGGCGAGATTATTGAGCAGATTGCCGATTACGAGGAGGAGCAGAAATGATGTTAGAGTACAGAAATATCACAAAGAAATTCGGAAATAAAGAAGCAGTTAAAGAGCTTACTTTGAAGTTGAAAAAGGGCACGATTTATGGCCTTCTCGGAGAAAATGGAAGTGGTAAGACGACACTTATGAAGATGGCAGCGGGACTGACACAGCCAACAGAGGGAGAGATTTTATTTGAGGGACATCCGCTTAGCTATCAGGACAAAGCATCCATCGCATATATGTCAACGGAACCATTTTTCTATAGTTATATGAAGGTAAAAGATGTAGAAGAATATTATGCAGATTTCTTTGAGGATTTTGACAGAGAGCAGTTTAGAAAAACAATTGAACGCCTGGGCTTGAATGAAGAGATGAAAGCATCTGCAATGTCAAGCGGAATGAATGCCAAGCTGAAAGCGGCAGCGACATTGGCGAGAAAAGCAGATCTTCTCTTGTTAGATGAGCCTTTGAACGGTGTGGACTATAAAGCGAGAGAAGAGATCATTGCTTTGATCCTGGAAGAAGCAGATGAGAATCGTACAATGGTGATCTCTACTCATCTGATTGAAGAGGTAGAAAGCTTTATTGAGGATGCGATTTTTATAAAAGATGGACAGCTTGTGGATGTCGTGAATGTTGAGACAGAGAGAATGACAACGGGAAATTCACTTGCAGAGCTTTATCTGCAGAAGATGTAAGGAGGGAGTATCGATGGGAAAATTAATGAAATATGAATGGAAGAAACAGCGGACTTCGAGAATGATTGTTATGGTAGCTTTAGCTGTCTGTGTGCTTACATTTTTTGGAGGTATGCTGGTTGAAAAGGATGCATTGATGGGAATCAGTGCAACGCTTTTATTAGTCGGATCGTTTTTTGTAGTGTTCTATATGGGAATTGAGAGTATTCTGATTCTGAACAGAGATTTGAAAACAAAGCAAAGCTATATGATCTGGATGACTCCGAAATCCGTATGGGAAATTCTTGGAGCAAAATTTGTTGTAGCAATCGCACAGATGTTTTTCGTGTTTGCACTTTATGCGATTGCCGGACTGCTTTGTTTTGTAGGGACGATCCAGTATGTCGGAGAACTTGGAAATGTATTTGCAATCATAAGAGATAGTTTTATACGAGTGTCAGGCGAAGAGCAGCTGATCGCACAGATTATCTGGAATCTTCTCTGCATCTTTGTCAGATGGACAGAGGTTGTGATGGTTGGTTATCTTGCGGTAATCGTTTCTCGAACTGTTTTAAGGGATTCAAAATATGCAGGAGGAATCTCAATCGTAGCTTTCTTTGTGATTACATTTGTAATAGAAAAAATTTATAATTTGATCAGCAATGTACTTCCGAATGTAGAAGTAGCAGGAAATTCATTCTTTGGTGTCGGATATCTTGTATACTACATTATAATCTGTGTAGCGGTATTTTTACTTAGTGGATGGATGGCAGATAAGAAGCTTAGTGTATAAGAATATTCTTCATATCTTTCGGTAATTCCGCTGTGAATTCCATCGGCTCCTTTGTGATCGGATGAATAAAGGAGAGCTTCCAGGAATGTAATGCCTGGCGGTGGATGTATTCCATATCCGGATTATATAGATAATCACCGACAAGTGGGAATCCTAAATATTGCATATGGACACGGATCTGATGGGTACGGCCGGTCTCTAAGATAAGAGAGACAAGGCTGTGCCCGTTTTTTTCTTCTACAACTTTATAATGTGTGACTGCACGCTCTCCATGCTTGAAGTCTACTTTTCGCTCAATCATGGAACTGCCGGTGCGGGCGAGTGGTGCATCAATCGTGCCGGATGGAGGTGTTACACTGCCACGGACGATCGCGAGATATTCACGCTTAATCTCATGACGAGCCCCCATGGAAGATAGGATGCTGGAACTGATCAGGTGCTTGGCAATAACGGTCAGCCCTGAAGTGTCACGGTCCAGGCGGTTCGTGCAGCGGAAGATAAATGGCTTTCTTTGCTCTGTATAGTACCACATCAATCCATTTGCAAGAGAATTCTCATAATTATTCAGTGACGGATGGATCGGCATTCCGGCAGGTTTGTTGACAACAAGGATATCTTCGTCTTCATATATAATGCTAAGCGGCAGTTCGACAGGAGGAATATTCGGTGAACTTTCATTTTCCTGAATATGTACTGTGAGAATATCTCCAGTAGCAAGTAGTGAACGCATATATTCCCAGACTCCGTTTTTTAAAATGCTTTCCGGCATCTTTTTTAACTGAGTGATGTTCTGGTAGGAGTAGCCCTGGTGACGCAGGAACTGCTCGATACGCAGGCCGTCCGCTTCTTCTGTTATCTGATAGTTGATCGTACGATCCATCTTTTTCTATCCTGTCGTGTCTGATGGCATAAAAACAGACACATCCTTTCTGATTTGACTCTTTATGAACTCTTGTATCATACACAAAATCTTCAAAAATTACAATAATCTTGAAATAGTGTTATGTTTCTTGGAATTTTATTATATCTTATTTTGGCACTTTTTACTATAATAACACTATCAAGAAAAACAAAGACAAGTAGTAATAAAAGGAGGATTCTATTATGAAGAAGAAAAAGATTCTTGCACTTGTACTTGCAGCTTCAATGGCAGGCGGAATGCTTGCAGGATGTGGAAGCACATCAGGCGGAGATGAAACAGCAAAAGGAGATAAGTCATCCGGAAAAGTTTATTATCTGAACTTCAAACCAGAGCAGGCTGATCAGTGGGTAGAACTTGCTAAAGAGTACACAGATGAAACTGGCGTTAAGGTTGATGTACAGACAGCTGCATCAGGAACATACGAGTCACAGCTGAAATCAGAGATGGCAAAAGACGAGGCCCCAACATTGTTCCAGGTAAACGGACCGGTTGGACTTGCTACATGGAAGGATTATTGCTATGACCTTTCAAAAAGTGACGTTTACAAAGATGTTGAGTCTGATGACTATGTATTAAAAGATGGTGATGCAGTAGACGGAATCGCTTATGTTATTGAGACTTATGGTCTGATCTACAACAAAGCACTTCTGAACAAATACTTCGAACTGCCGGATGCAAGCATCAAATCCATCGATGAGCTGAATAACTTCCAGGCACTTAAGACAGCAGCAGAAGAGATTCAGGCACATAAAGATGATCTTGGAGTAGAAGGAGCTTTCACTTCAGCAGGAATGGATTCTTCTTCTGACTGGAGATTCAAGACTCACCTTGCAAACCTGCCAATTTACTATGAGTACAAGGCAGACGGAATTGATAGTACAGATGCTATCAAGGGAACATACCTTGACAACTACAAACAGATCTGGGATCTGTATCTGAACAACTCTACATGTGAGCCATCTATGATCTCTTCTAAGACAGGAGATGACGCAGCAAGCGAATTCTCACTTGGTGAAGCAGTATTCTATCAGAATGGTACATGGGCTTACAATGATATCAAAGATAACGAAGTAGCAGATGAAGATATGGGAATGCTTCCAATCTACATCGGAGTTGACGGAGAAGAGAACCAGGGACTTTGTACAGGATCAGAGAACTACTGGTGTGTAAATAAAAACGCTTCTGAAGAAGATATTCAGGCAACACTTGATTTCATGAAATGGGTAGTTGAGAGTGACGAAGGTCGTGACATGCTGGCAAATCAGATGGGATTCGTAACACCGTTTACAACATTCGCAGATTACCTTCCGGACAACCCGCTTGTAAAAGCAAATGCCGAGTACACAGAGGCTGGAAAGACACCAGTAAGCTGGAACTTTACAACAATGCCATCTGAGAACTGGAAGAACAATCTTGGTGGTGCTCTTCTGAACTATGCACAGGGCACAGGCACATGGGATAGTGTACAGACAGCATTCGTTGATGGATGGGCTGAAGAATACGCAGCAGCAAATGAATAAAAAAGGCTTTTCACAGGACCGACAGATAAAAAGGCTGTGAAATAGAGAAATAGTATGCAGCCTGCCAACGAGAATACCGGGGGCAGGCTGAAAGTGTGTTATTAGAAGTGTAAAAAGAGACAGACCTTTTTACAGAAAGAGAGACAGGAGGAGAAGAACATGCAAAAAGCTATAAAAAGATATTTTCCGGTATTTGTATTGCCGACGCTGATTGCATTCACGATAGGTTTCCTTGCACCATTCGTGTTAGGTGTATACCTTTCGTTCTGCAAGTTTACAACGGTAACAGATGCCAGATTTATTGGACTTGGCAACTATGCAAAGATACTGGGAGATGGGGATTTCCTTCACTCTCTCTGGTTTACTGCATTATTTACGATCGTAACAGTATTACTGATCAACATTTTCGCTTTTGCGGTAGCAATGCTTTTGACAAAGAAGATTAAGGGAACTAATATTTTCCGTACCGTATTCTTTATGCCAAATCTGATCGGTGGTATCGTACTTGGATATGTATGGCAGCTGTTATTAAACGGTATTCTGGCACATTTCCAGAAAACACTTACATATTCTTCAAAATATGGTTTCTGGGGATTAGTTATCCTGATGCTCTGGCAGCAGATTGGATACATGATGATCATCTACATCTCAGGTATTCAGAATATTCCTGGAGAGCTGATCGAGGCAGCGGAGATCGACGGAGCAAATAAAGTACAGCTTTTAAGATATGTTACAATTCCGATGGTTATGCCATCCATCACAATCTGTACTTTCCTGACACTTACAAACGGATTCAAACTTTTCGACCAGAACCTTGCATTGACAAACGGTGGACCGGACAAGATGTCAGAAATGCTTGCCCTGAATATTTATAATACATTCTATGGAAGAACCGGTTGGGAAGGTGTAGGACAGGCAAAAGCAGTTATCTTCTTCATTATTGTAGGAGTGATCGCATTAATTCAGAATAAAATGACAACATCAAAGGAGGTGCAGCAGTAATGAATAAAAAAGTAAAACATGGCACATTATTAACCGTTATTTTTACAGTACTCAGTCTGCTGTATCTGTATCCGATCGTACTGGTATTTATCAACTCCTTTAAGAAAAAAGCCTATATCAGTAAAGCCCCGTTCGAGATACCGACCGGAAAGATGTATGTCGGATTAGAGAACTATATCCGTGGTATTAAACAGACAGGATTGATTCAGGCATTTGGATGGAGTTTGTTTATCACAATCTTATCTGTAGCAGTGATCATCTTATGCTGCTCCATGTGTGCATGGTATATCTGTCGTGTGAAGACAAAGTTCACAAAAGTCTTATATATGCTTTGTCTGTTTGCAATGATCGTACCATTCCAGATGGAAATGTTTACATTATCTAAGATTGCAAATATGCTTCATATGGGAAATCCGTGGGGACTGATTGTGATCTATCTTGGATTTGGTGCAGGACTTTCCGTCTTTATGTTCACCGGATTCATGAAATCCATTCCACTGGAGATTGAAGAAGCTGCGATGATCGATGGATGTACACCAATCCAGACATTCTTCAAAGTTGTACTTCCGATTGCAAAGCCGACTTGTGTAACTGTTACAATTCTTCAGGCAATGTGGATCTGGAACGACTATCTGCTTCCATCACTTGTACTGGATCAGAGAAAATATAAGACAGTGCCGATGGCAGTCCAGTATCTGAAGGGTGGATATGGATCAGTTGATATGGGAGCAATGATGGGAACTCTGGTTCTTGCAATTGTGCCGATCATCTTCTTCTACCTGTTCTGCCAGAGATATATTATCGAAGGCGTTGTAGCAGGAGCAGTTAAAGGCTAGTTACTGTTCACTCCCGTGTCAATCACTCCGCTGATTGACACGGAGGATGCGTGTTTTGACTTGAATGCATCTCGCCCCATCGCCAAAGGCGATTTAAAATGGCGAGATGCGTTGCTGGTCGCACATCGTGTGAACAGTAACAAAGGCTAGTATAGACAATGGCTGAGAGATGAATTAAAATAGAATTATAAAAACTTAAAAAAGACAGCAGAGAGTGAGTGATCATTCCCTGCTGTTTTCGGACGTTATAAAAGAAATAGTGAAAATGTAAAATGAGCGTGTGGGAGGCGCGGGGGAATGATTACAATACTGATTGTAGATGATGAAAAACTGGAGAGAAGGGGAATCCGTTTTCTGCTGAAAAGAGAAGGAGACTTCCAGATTTTAGAAGCGGCGAATGGAAAGGATGCACTTGGTATACTGGCTTCGAATCATGTAGATATTTTATTTTCGGATGTAAAGATGCCTTACATGAACGGACTGGAACTGACAAAAGCAGTAAGAGAAGATCATCCGGAGATGGAAATCGTGATTTTCAGCGGATATAATGATTTTTCCTACGCGAGAGAGGCTCTGCGATATGGTGTCGTGGATTATGTCCTAAAGCCGGTCGATCCGAACGAATTTCATAAGACCTTTCAACGAGTGATGGAAAATATCTCATCTAAGGAAGAGAAGCAAAAGCAGCAGAACAGAAAAGAAGATTATCTGAAGAAATACTTCTTCCTGAGATATCTATATTCGGGAAAAGAAGAGGATTTTGTTCAACTTGAGAAATTAACGGATGAAACAGAAGACGATGTTTCACAGCTTTCGCGCATGGTTCTTGTCAGTGCATCCAATGGTTTTTTCGAGACGGAGGAGGAACATTTTCTGACAAGTCTGAAGGAAGAGGTGCAGAGAGAATTTTATTATGTGAATCTGAATTCAAATGAGTCCATCTTTCTGTTCGCGGAGAAGTATACAGACTATCATGTGGTTGTAGAGAAAATGTATCGGTTCTTTGCGTATCAGTTTGACAGTGAATGTTATTTTGCGGTCAGTAAAGAAATTGAGGATAGAAAGAATCTGGCAGAGGAGTTTAAAGCCCTGGAAGGAATGCTAGAAGAGCAGTTCTACCAGCCACATCAGCATTTATTTTTTCACGGAGAAAAGCAGGAAGAGAAGAAAGCAGACCCGGCAGAAGATTCTGAAATCATGGAACAGATCACGAATGATATTCAATATAAAGATCTGCCCCATCTCCGTCAGGATTTTCAGAAATTGGAAGATAAATACCGTGCCAATAAGCAGTTTTCAGATATGTATGTAAAGTTTGTATTTTCCGGAATTTTAAAAGAATTGCTTGATCAGATGGATGAAATGGATGAGAAAATGCTTTCGAAGAGAGTGGATCGGTTATATCGTTGCAAAAACCTGAAGGATGTGATCACTATAGTAGACGAAGCACTTCAGGAATATGAACACTGTATACAGGAACAGGAAGACGGATTCCGCTCAGAGATTACGAAAGTAAAAAGTTACATTTATCATCACTACCAGGAGAGGAATCTTGGAGCAGAGACGCTTTCAGCAATGGTATTTCTTTCTCCCGGATATTTGAGTGCTGTGTTCAAAGAAGAAACGGGAGTGACACTGAACCGCTTTATCCGTGAAGTGCGGATGGAAAAAGCGAAAGAACTTCTTGAGACAACGAATATGAAGATCTCCGGAATTGCAAAAGAAGTAGGATTTTCCAATAACTCATACTTCTGCAGAAGCTTCCGGGAATTTTTCGGAGACACACCGGAAGCATGCAGGAAAGGAACAGAGGCGGATGAAAAAACAAATACGGAAGCTGCTCCATCGATTTGAAAATCTGAAATTCCGTAAGAAACTGTCAGTTTTGATGTTGATTGCAGGATTGGTGCCGGTTGTATTCCTGGCTTTTTCTATGCAATATGGCATGACGAATCAGCTGAGAGAAAAGGAACAGTATAACCTGGAAAAAATACTGGAGCAGTCGGTGAACTCAATTGAGAACCAGTCACAGATTTATGAAAATCTGGTCGATTATTTATCCTATTCACAAAGTCTCAGGAATATTTTCGATACGGAAATGGAATCAGATTATGAGAAATATTTGAAATATGTGAAAGTAGCAGATCCGTTGCTTCAGATGCCGACCATCTATCACAAAGAGATTCGGAGTATTACGCTGTATTCTGACAATATAGAAGTGCCACATGGAGATACACTTCTTCCAATGTCAGAAGCGGAGAATCAACAGTGGTATTCCAGACTGAATGAAGGAACGCTGATGCAGTGGCGCATTACTCGTGGGGGAAATAAATCAATCATTGCCAGTCGAAAATTCTACGATAATGATACGATCAAAGCAGTATTGGAGATGCGTCTGGATTATGAAAAAGTTCTTGGTCCATTCATGAGTCAGATTACAGATAATACAGGTGGCATGATTATGGACGATAATGGAAATGTTGTTTATGCGGATTGTTCTATGGATAAAAAATATCGTCCAAAGAATATTGAGAATCTTAAGGATATCAGTGATAAGTATTATATTTCACAGAGAACAATGAAAGATACCGGATGGAATTTCTATATCTATCGTCCGAAGGCGGTAAGTGAAAATGCAATCCATAAGCTTTTGCTTAAAAATATTCCGTTAATTTTAATCAGTGTTCTCCTTTTGAGTCTTTTAGGGTATGTTTTCTCCATCCGTATGGTGTCACAGTTGGAATTATTGACAGAGAATATGAACCAGATCAATATGGGACTTCGCAAGGTTACGGTGCAGAGTAAGTCCAAGGATGAGGTTGGTGTGTTGATTCGGTCATTCCAGCGCATGATGGATCAGATGAACCATTTGATCTCAGAAGTATATGAGAGTAAGATCCAGCTTCAGAATAGTGAGATGAGAGCGCTGCAGGCACAGATCAATCCACATTTCCTTTACAATTCACTTTCTATCATCAACTGGAAAGCAATTGAAGCGGGGGAGGATGAAATCAGTTATGTGACATTGGCACTGTCTACTTATTATAGAACAAGCCTGAATCGTGGTGAAACAATGACTACAGTGGCAAAAGAAATTGATAATATCCGTGCATACCTCAAGATCCAGTTGGTTATGCATGATAACGAGTTCCGTGTGGTCGAACAGATTTCAGACGGTCTTAATGATTATATGATACCGAAGCTGATCCTGCAGCCGCTGGCAGAAAATGCAATCGATCACGGAATCGATGTGTCAGATAATGAGGATCCAACATTGTGGCTGACGATTCGTGAAGAAAATGAGCATATTTTCTTTGAAATCAGGGACAACGGAGCAGGAATGACGCAGGAAAAGGCAGATCAGATCCTGACCTATCAGTCGTCCGGTTATGGCGTGCGAAATGTCTGTGACAGAATCCATGTTCTTTACGGAGAGAAAGGTGAGATGAAGATAGAAAGCACTCCTGGAAAAGGAACGCGTGTCTTTATCCGGATTCCGAAGAAGACGGAGGCAAAGGTGCTATGAAAAACGATAGGAAAAAGCGAATTCTTTCAGCCCAGCTTGTATTAATTTTGTTGATGATACTTTGGTGCGGAACTTGTTTTGAATCAAAAGAAAGTCAAAGACAGATGGAACAGTCAGATGCATCTCAAAGTGAGTCTGGTGCAGGCGAAGCAGCTGAAGGAAAAAGAAAACAGATGTATGAAGCAATGCATACGCCGCTTGGAAAATATCCTGAGACAGTCACGTATACACTTGGCAAGATTGCAGGAGCAAATAATTCGAATCTCCCGGTGGGAAATACGTACGAAAACAATGCGTATACGAGATATCTGAAGAAAGTGCTTAATATTAAAAATGCAGATGTCTTTGAATTGCAGGATGGCAATACGTATGAAGAGGCAGTCAATGTAGCGATTGAAGATCGAGATATTCCGGATGTGCTTGTCGTGAAGGGAAGAGATAACCTGCTCCGCCTGATTGAAGCAGGTATGATTGAAGACCTCACAGAAACTTATGAAGAGTGTACGACAGATACAATCAAAGAAATGTATGACAGTTATGGAGATTCGCTTTTACAATCTGCAACAGTTGATGGAAAGTTGTATGCATTTCCGAATACGGTGATCGATGACGGAGCTCCACTTCTCTGGTTGAGGAAAGACTGGATTGAGAAGTTGGGATTGAAGGAACCGGAAACGGTAGAAGAAGCGTTGGAGATAGTGCGTGCATTTGTAGAACAAGATGCAGCAGGAGACGGTCAGACGATTGGTCTTGCCTGTAGTACAGATGTGATTGCCGGGGCGGACCAGACTTATGGAGTGGATTCAGCGTTTATACATGCAGGTGCAATGCCATGTCACTGGATTTTGGATGAAAGTGGAGATGTAGTTTATGGGTCAGTAACGCAGGAAACAAAAGAAGCACTTTCAAAGCTTCGTAATCTATATGAGGATGGGATACTCGACCAGAGATTCTTGTTGAGAAAGACGGAAAACATAGATAATCTGTTAAAAACCGGACATTGCGGAGCAATCTACGGACGTTGGTGGGCTCCGAATAATCCGCTTAGTGCGGCATATAGTGTCGATTCAAATGCAGAGTGGAAACCGTATCTTTTAGACAAAGAACAAGTGAATGAGACACAGAAGATATCAGTTTTTGAATCGTATGATCAGTGGATGTATGTGGTGGTACGCAAAGGATATGAGCATCCGGAAATTGTAGCAAAGTATGTGAGTGCTATTTTTGATCAGTCTAGATATGCAAATGATGCTTCAGCAAGAGAGGTGAATGACTATTTTTCCATTAATGTAGATCCGACGGCCCGTCCGCTGAATATTAATGTGGATTATGAGGATGCACTTTATCGGACAACGGAACATATTCAGGCAGCGTTGGACAAAACGCTTGATGTGTCGGAATTGAGTGGACTAGAAAAATCTTATTATGATACATGTAAATCATTTTTGAATGGACAGTTGACAACGGCAAATGGCTGGGCAGCTTATGCGTCAAGAATTGAGGCAGTAGGGGAACTGCAGAAAGCGGGAATACGAAGTGCACAGACACTGCCTTTGGAAAATGTAAATGCCGAAATCCCACAGGAATTACAGGAACTGGAGAATGAAGCGTTTCTTCAGATTATCAGTGGGGAGAAACCAGTGGATTACTTTGATACTTTTGTGGTAGAATGGTATGCGAACGGCGGAAAAGAGCTGACCGAACAGGTACAGAATGCCTATGAAAGTGGAAAGGACTAAAAAGAATGGATATTAATCAGAGACTGACAGAAGAACTGGATGTAAAACGCTGGCAGATCGATGCGGCAGTACAGCTGATCGATGAAGGTAATACGATTCCATTTATTTCAAGATATAGAAAAGAAGCAACCGGAGAACTGAATGACGAACAGTTGAGAAAGCTATATGAGCGTCTGGTGTATTTAAGAAATCTGGAAGAGAAGAAAGAACAGGTAATCTCAAGTATTGAAGAGCAGGGAAAACTGACAGAAGAATTAAAGAAACAGATTCTGGCAGCGGAAACACTTGTGGCAGTAGAAGACCTGTATCGTCCGTATCGTCCGAAACGACGTACCCGTGCGACAATCGCGAAGGAAAAGGGACTTGAGCCATTGGCTGCACTGATCACATTGCAGAAGACAAAAGAGCCGCTTGAGAAGACAGCGGAAGCGTATATTTCCGAAGAAAAAGGTGTGGAAAGTGCAAAGGATGCAATCAGCGGAGCATGTGATATTATTGCAGAAAGCATTTCAGATGAGGCAGCTTACAGAACCTGGATCCGAGAGACGACAATGAGAAAAGGAAAGGTTACTTCTCAGGCGAAGGACCCGGAGGCAGAGTCTGTTTACGAGATGTATTATGAGTTCGAGGAAGCGGTTGCGAAGCTTGCCGGACACAGAATCCTTGCATTGAATCGTGGAGAGAAAGAGAAATTCCTGACAGTGAAGGTGGAAGCACCGGAAGAAGATATTTTAAGATATCTTGAGCGTAAAGTGATCCGTACAGAAAATCCGTATACAACACCGGTGTTGAAAGAGACGATCGCAGACAGCTACAATCGCCTGATCGGCCCGGCTATTGAGCGTGAGGTCAGAAATGAACTGACAGAGAAGGCAGAGGATGGGGCAATCGAAGTGTTTGGAAAGAACCTTCATCAGCTCCTGATGCAGCCGCCGATTGCAGGCAAGGTTGTGCTTGGCTGGGATCCGGCTTTCCGTACGGGATGTAAGCTGGCAGTTGTTGATGAGACAGGAAAGGTAATCGGAACAACCGTTATTTATCCGACTGCACCGACAACAGAGAAGAAGATCCAGGCAAGTAAGGATCTGCTTAAGAAGATTATTCCGAAGTATCACGTTTCTCTGATCTCTCTTGGAAATGGTACTGCTTCCCGTGAATCAGAACAGTTTATCGTAGAGCTTCTGAAAGAGATTCCGGAGAAGGTACAGTATGTGATCGTTAATGAGGCGGGAGCATCTGTCTATTCTGCAAGTAAGCTGGCAACAGAAGAATTCCCGAAATTTGATGTGGGACAGAGAAGCGCGGCATCAATCGCACGCCGTCTGCAGGATCCGCTTGCAGAGCTTGTAAAGATTGACCCGAAATCAATTGGTGTCGGTCAGTATCAGATCGGA
>OLOH01001001.1_pt1 | contig 17458 bp, 19 predicted proteins | sample 1673221 | NCBI WGS metagenome assembly OLOH01 (sample SAMEA3136767, study PRJEB25190) | human gut metagenome
CGTCCGTCAGGCCACGCTTGGGCGGCGGCAGGGCGATGGCATTGGCGGGCGGCTTGTCCGGGTCAAGCCAGAGCTTGTCGGGGCGAGGCCCCTCCATCTTGCTGACGCAAGACCGCTCTGTCACTTGCAGTCCCCACTGGGGACTGCATTGCTTCGCAAACGCGAAGTCATTTATCAGCTTCTCGGCGGCTTGCCGGGGGTTCAGGTCGAACAGCTTGGCGGTGAGGTCGATGGCATCTCCATTGGCTCCACAGCCAAAGCAATAATAATAGGTGTCGTTCAGCTTCATGCTGGGGTCGCTGTCGGAATGGAACGGACAGCACACCATGCCATGGCGGTCGGGCTCCATGCCGTACATCTCTCCCACCTGCCGAACGGTGATGGCGGACTTGATCTTTTGATATAAACTCAAAATTTCTCCTTTGGTCAAAGGTTTTGGCACGGATCAATTTGATCCCTGCCACGTTCAAAGTCACCGGGGTTCCCCCAATGGGAACTTCGGTGAAGCCGGTCTCCCTTGCTGCCTCCCGACAGGAAATCTTTTTGGACTCTGTGTCGGCCCCATGCAGGGCGCTCGCTCCCCCGATGGGAGGTCTTGGCGGTCTGGGCAGTTCGGACGGTCATTCTGTTCTCAAGGTCCTGTTATGAAAGATATTTCAGAGGGCTTTCGCGGGAAGCCCTTAATATGTTCGCTGCTGGGGAGTTATATGTTTTCTTTCTGTCTATAGGATAGCACCGCAATGGCCGCTGTGCCGTATATCCATAATGTCGGAAAACAGGTGCAGAAACTGCAAAATTCCACGCTTATGGACAGGAACAGCCGGAAGTGGTATACTGTGCAAAAAAACATCGGAGGTGCGACCATGAACATCAAGCTGACACTGGGAGAACGGCTCAAAGACCTGCGTGTGGAGCGGAATCTGAAGTTGGAAACGCTGGCAGAGAAGACGGGTCTGTCCAAATCGGCGCTGTCGAAATACGAGAGCGACGATGTGACCGACCTCAGCATTTATGCGGTGACAACGCTGGCTGAGTTCTATGGCGTGACCACCGACTACCTGCTGGGTGTGACGGAAAACAAAAAACGCCCAGATGCAGTCCTTTCGGACTTGCATCTGAGCGATGGCGCAGTGGACGTATTAAGGAATGGAAAATTCAATCATCGGCTGCTGTGCGAACTGATCGTGCATGAGAATTTCCGGCGGTTCATGACCGATCTGGAAATCTATGTGGATGGATATGTCAGCGCAAACATTCAAAACCTCAATGCTGGTCTGGAAGCGACCCGGCAAATGCTGAAAAAGAAGTATGCAGCAGATGAAAACGATCTGTACATGAGCACCTTGAAGCTGGGGCAGATCGATGAAGATGAGTACTTTGGTCAGGTCTTGTATGACGAGTTGGTGGCTATCCTGAAGAACATCAAGACGGAACACCGCAAGGACAAGACCACTTCGGATGGTTCAATGATCGACAACCTGATGAAGGAACTGGAGGATGCACAGAAACTTGAAGGGTCTGCGGATGAAAAGAAGATCCGAACAGCATTGAAGGCAATCGGCATCAACTACGATAAGCTGACAGAGGATGAAAGAAAGCTGATAAAGAAGATTCTTTATAAAACGGCAATGCTGAAACCGGGGACACTTGCAGGCAACCGGGGCAAGCACAGACGCTGATCATTTGCCTTGCGCCTGATACCATTCATTGAAGTAACGGTCGCCTGCGTCTGAGTCACTGCCGGGAGTACTCTGCGATTTCAAGAATGCGTTGTATAGAGAACTGTACCCTCGCAAGGGTGTGATCTCCTGCACATCCTTGATGTTGCGATACTGGAGAACCTCGAACTCGTTGCGGTAATTGAGATACGCGATGATTTTATCGGCTTTGATCGTGGCCTGATAAACATGGACAGGCAGTTGGTAAAGGAAATTATTACGACGTGCGAACCACTCTGCAACATCGTAAGAGAGTGACCACGAGAGCGAGAGAGGCGCGCGGCTGATGTCGCTGCTAGAGCCACGGTAAATCGTAAAAGTGTCGAGATCGCGTACGCTTTCCGGCAGGGCATCGCGCCAATTTTCAGGGCGGATGATCCTTGCCCGGCGAACGTATTTCCGAATAATGGGAGAATGGTCGCCGTGGTTGTCGTAATGCTCCAAGGCAAAACGGCACTTGGCCTCCAACGGCATAAAATCCTCGCAAACATATAGCAGATCTTCCATCATTCGAGCATCATAGAACGAAGAATGCTCAAAGGTATCCCAGTCTTGGTTGTGGGCGGCTTGAACCGCTTTTTGGAACTGGGCATCAAGATAGGGGTCGTTCCGATAGATCATAACACGAGTCGCCTCCTTGTCGTTTTGATGGGGTGGATGGGCTATGAAAAAATAATACTACAAAAACTATGGGATGCATAGCCTTTGCAAGAAATATTCTTCGAAGAAACGACAAAGAGTGCTACTAATACAGGGCGGGGAGCGCTGCTGCGGCAGGACGGGAGAACGTACACCATTGGTTCCTCTGCAAGCCTGCGCTGGGTGGCAAAGAGCGTCAATAGCAACGCCCATCCGCGCATCCTTCTGCCGCAGAACAGGTGCTTGCCGGAGCCTCTCGCAGCCCCTTTTCCGCGTCAGCCGGAACCAAGGTGTAACACACTAGACTTTGTAACCAAAGTCGTGTGCCACGAAACCCCGGCGCGGTTTCTTTGGATTCTTCCGGCTATCGCGTTGCCTCCCGGCTTCAGGCAATAGCAGATGCGGGCGTCAACTCGTACACATGATCGAACTGAGCTTTGCGCTTATCACCAAAACATTCTGGTTGCCACAGCAATCAGGTTTCAGGGCAGAAGACATCTAAAGATGCTGAACTTCTGGATCGATCATACCGTCTTTTTTGAACGGCTTCATTCTAACTGGGGTTGAGGACGGTTAAGAGCCGCAGTACATTTTCCAATTTTCCCGTCGGGCCAGAATACAAGACGATTTGGACGGGAGACACAGTACATTTGATTATAACGCAGCATCCCGATTTTATCCAGATATGCAATATGCTTCGCAACCAACACCTCTTGAGTATCCTGGTGAAGGGGTGACAGATCGTGGGAGCCTTTGCCGCCCCAGTCACCAACTGCACAAACAAGTACATCGAAGCGTTTATCCTGTCCAAACAAACGGTAAAGGTAATCGTACCAACTGTAGTCCTCATCGCCGGCCAGAAGATTACGGCGTAGCGTGATATGGAAGGAGTACTCTTCCGGGGGCAACTTGGAAAGAGCGACCAGATTGTCAATGATGGTCCGCAGGGTTCCTTTGCCAGATACATGGGGCCGAGTCTTGTCATGGTTCCAACCATCAAGTGTAATTTGGTAGCTGGTAATTCCTGCCTGACAAAACTGACGGAACAGCTTTTCGTCCAGCAGATAACCATTGGTGGTCATCTTGGCAGTATACTGAAAGCCATGCTGTTTCTGCAAGTTCTGAATCATTTCAGAGACTTCCAATACAGTGTCTTTGCAAAGGATCGGTTCGCCTCCAAGCCATGCAAGCACAACCTGCTTATGCCGTGGGGCCTGCGCAGTGATATACTCTTCGATCTGATCCAGTGTGTCACGGGTCATACTGGCTGCCGGGTGGTTTTTGTGGCAGTATGAACACTGAAAATTACACCCTTCAGTAGGAATCAGTGTGGCCATGAAGACATCCCAATTGAATTTTTGAGGTAATATTGGCTTGGGTTGAATACAACTGAAATTTTCTCCTAGGCAATCGGAGATGTATCCAGACATCATATATAAGCCCTCTTGATATTGTAGACTAAAATTAGTTGCCGTTCTTTTTTTCTTGAAGTGAAAGCAACCATGCGCTCTTCACAGAAAGACAGATGCCAATTCCAACTACGGTCATAAAAGCACCGAGGATGACAAAACAAGCCGTTGACCCGGCGCTCACCAGTAGTGATGAGCCAAACAGATAAAAAATTTCAGTAACATTGACGCCCATGTTGAAGACGGAAAGCAGCTCGGCGCGATTGTCTTCCCTGCCGGCAGCATCTACAATGCTGTTTTGGACTTCTCCCAGCAGATAGGATGGAATATCCAAAAAAAGCGGAAGGATCAGCATAAATAGGATAGTCCAAACCGGCACATTGACCAAGCCCAACACACCAAGGGCTATTCCACTCAGAATGAAAAACAGTGCCATCATTTGATTATAGTGTTCAGGCTTGGTACGGGCGAGAATCCGTTCGGACAGCAACTGAATTGCAGAATAACCCATAATAATTGCGGCGAGCCAGGTTTCATTGATCCCGCACAACTGCAGCTTCTCCGCATAGAAGAAATTGATCAGAATGCGGCCAATGTTCAAAGCTGCCAAAATCATTAGAAGCATCCATATCTTTTTCTGCTGAAACAACTGCGGATAGGGAATGTTTTTCTTTTGGCGCGTTTCACTTCTGGGCTGCACTGTTTCCTTGGGGATTTTTAAAGAGGTAAAGACAGCAACAAGGTTTGCGGCAATCGTTGCCAGAAGCAGACCCTTGATGCCAATCAGCGTGTACAGGACCGCATAAGCTAGGGTACTGGCAAAAAATCCGACAGTTCCATAATTGGCGACATGTGCAGATTTTTCAGCGTAATGTTCCTTTGAAAACATAATATAAATATAGCCGCTCTGCGTCCCAGAAGAAAAGGAAGCCGCTGTGCCTTCGAGGATAGCCTGTAAAATAAACAGACTATAATTGCAGCTTACATGAGCCAGCAAGAGGCAGGTTCTCGAAATGAGCAGCGCGATCTGGTATAGTACCAACGTGGATTTATAGCCAATGCGATCGGTCAGCTTTCCGAGAGGAATCTCTGTGAGGAGGACCATAGTAGCCATAATTGCTTGCAAAATGAAGAATTGGCTGAGAGAGATTCCTGCAGTGGTTCGTACCAGTAGAGAGACTGGGGAGAAAAACACCAGCCCATTGAGCAGAGAGGTAAGGTCAAGTGCATCTGTTTTCAGCTTTGCGTTCATTTTGATTCACCTCGTTATATTTGGATTTAATATAAGGAATAAACAGTGTTTTCATGAAGTGAGAAAAAACTTCTTCTTCATATGTACAGCACTTTTTGAAATCGATTTGGTGGGACAGCTGACATCCGCCACCGCAGAAGCCACCGATTTTACAATCCTTACACTCCGCATAAGAATTGCAGGTTACAGCGACGGGCCGATAATTTGTTAAATTTTCATAGGAAAAATCAAAAAGGCTGTACCTAGATCTACCAACTGTGCAAGTACAACGATATGTTTTCAGATTCATATCAACATAAAAAACATTACTGGATGACGAAGTGCTCCAACAATAACTATGTGTTTGTTTATGCTCCCGCAAATTCAACTTTAGGCCCATTTTGTCGGCAAAGTTATAGCAGGTCTTTAAAAATGCCGCGTGAACATTGTCCGGGAGAGGCTTGCTTTGAAGCTCAGCGAGAATCTCACTTTCCATCATGATGTCAGGGAAATTTGTTTCATACAAACGATCATCTACTCGACCAATAGTCCACGCAAAGTTTTTATCCTGCAAAAGCTGTAACTTCTTCAAGTCATCCAGTGTATTCCAGATTTCTTTATGATTGTGCCTATCGATATTGGTTCCTAAGTCCACATGGATGCCGTAATGCAGAAGTGTCTTAATACAGCACAGGAGTTTGAAAGTTTCATTTGTATTGTTCCGGCTCGGATCAAGATCGTATCGCGTCATATAATTTAACGCCATACTGTCGATTGTGGGATAAATACCGCTGATGAAGCGACGATTGATGATAAATTTCTTCAAATAATACGAAAGGAAACTTCCGTTTGTGGTGATATGAACAGTGGTTTTGTGCTCTTTGCAAAATTGGAGAATTTTATCAATTACTTTCTCATTCTCGATCAGCAAGGGTTCGCCACCAAATAAACCCAGTCGAACGGTCTTGTTCGGATTTGCTTCCATATACTGTGCAATGATACTTAAAATTTTATCCAGAGTTTCATCACTGATAAGTTTCTTTTCCAAGGTTTTATCGTTTTGCTGATAGCAGTAAGTACAGTGCATGTTGCATTTATACGTAATTGTTAAGATGAAAGTGACTTCTTCGCTTGACTTGTTTGAGTCGGTTTCATCGCTATCCAGCATTTTGTGGTATACTTCTTCGCTCACACCATGGTGGAGGAGATCTTTTGAGATGAGGAAACATCTATTGCTGTACGTATCAACAATAACACATTTTTCGGAATCAACATCTTCTAAATATTTATTTCCAAGGACCTGTGTCAGATCAAAATTCCCCTGTGCGTCTTTGGTTTCCACAAGCGTTCCGTTTTTCAATTCATAAAACATGGTTCCATTATACAGAAAAATCCCAAGAAGCAAACATTTGCTCCTTGGGAAACCGTCACTGATCAGTAGAGGCGGTGCCCGTTGTCATCATCGCAGCTAACGATAACAACCGCGTCGTTTGCCTTCATCTCTTCCAGCTCTTCATTGGAAAAAGTTACGGTATACATTTTCTGTTTCTCCTTTCTTTTTTCAGCTCTGGATGTTTGGTTCATCGCTGTGACTATATTGTAGCAGCACGACGCACTTCTGAACATATCGTACCAAGTTACTTTCAAATAACACAAAACGATAAGTTGGATTCCAATGAACTTATTCCTTTTTGATTTCCAGCTATCAACGACTGGAAAATTAGCTTGATATCCTTTATAATTATAAGAACTCTTTATTCAATCTGGGGTGGTTTCAATGAAAAATGTTTTTCTTGGAGAATATATCAAACAGCGGCGGCTGGATCTGGGCCTGACCCAGGAGCAGCTTTGCGATGGAATCTGTGAACCGATGACCCTTTCCCGACTGGAAAATGGCAAACAGACTCCCAGCCGCAATCGGATCAATGCCCTTTTGCAGCGGCTGGGCCTGCCGGATGACCGCTATTTTGCACTGTTGAGTAAAAATGAGCTGGAAATGGAAGCCCTTCAAAAGGAGATTGTTGCATGCAATGCTAATCATCGCGTGGAGGAAGGCTTTGAAACCTTAAAAAAATTTGAGCAGATTGCAGACCATGACGATCAAATCGCGCAGCAGTTTATCTTACGCTCTAAGGTGTTGTTGGGGCGTTTGGATCAACGATATACACCACAAGAACAGATTGACCTGTTGATGCAAGCAATTCGGCTGACGGTTCCCCGCTTTAATTTGGATGAGATTGAGAGGTTTTTTTATTCGACAGACGAAATCAAGATCATCAATCAAATTGGAATTGCATACTCCGATGATGGACAAAATAAAAAAGCAGCTGATATCTATTACCAGCTGCTGAAATATGTCCGAAAGCATTTTGAAGAAACAATCACTTCGGTTGGTATCTTACCGATGGTTTATTTTAATTATGCCCGTGTTCTGGATTTGTGCGGTCGCTACGAGGATAGCGCAGAATGTGCAGAAGAAGGCAGGAAGGCTTGCCTCAAATATGGGCACTATCAATATTTACCACATTGTCTTGAAATCCAAGCTGAATGCGCTCATTTCATGGGAGATGACAAAAAAAGCGCGGATCTCTATCGTAAATGCTATTATCTGTGCCAGGTCATCGAATACCAGGAAGGATTGGAAATTACCAAAAAGGAAGCAAAAGAATATCTGGGCATGGAATTTGAAACTTAAAGAGCTTCACCGCCCCCCGGAAACGCGTCATATAACTGCATACCCGATTCGTCCGGGTCTTCGGGCTGTTCTGTTTCGGTCACGCCAGTCTGAGGCGTGGGCAAGTCTTCAGGTTCAGCGGCAAAGCAGGGGACAGCCAGCAGACTGGTGGCCAGAACAATAGAAGTAATCAGAGTAAAAAGACGTTTCATAATTTATTTTCCTTTCGTTTTATGTTGTTTTGGTGTTGGCAAAAGGATACCACTACAAGGCAGTACAGACCATATCGTGTCGTGTTGCTTTTTTCTAACATAAAACGATGGGTTTTCCTGAGAATAAGATCAGATGCTTTCCAATCGGCTTGTGATGCAGCAAGTACTAAAATAAGAGGATGGCCACCCAAAACAATGCCGTCAAGTCATTTGTGTGTGAATTGCTTCCGAGTTTCTAAAATTGTCCTGCACGGTTTCTGCACGGAATCTGCACGGTTTCACCCTGTACAATGGTTGACAACAGGTGCAAAATTTACCAGTGGACGTGAAACATGAATTCGGATAAATTACTTATTATCGATAAAATTTTATGTTTTACGGCAGGCGGCATAATGGAGGAATTACCCCTGACTTGCGCTACGAATCAGTAGGCCGGGGGTTCGAGTCCCTTCCATCGCACCAAGTAAAATCCCACGATTGACCGTTGAAAATGCGGTGTAAATCGTGGGATTTCTTGCTTTATATAGCTGTCAAAATGGCTGGAAAGTGCCTTGTTTGTGCCTTATTGCTCAAAAAATGCCTTGCCGGAGTGCCTTACAGCGTGCTTTGCGCTGGATGCCCGGCGGGTTATTCTTCAGCGGCTTGCTGCTCGTAGTCGTCCAGCCACGCCCTCACGGTTTCAAGGCTCATCGGAGGCGGGACGATAACGGTATTGGTTGCAACGTCTTTGATGAAATAAAGCTTCGTGGCCTTGTCCACATCCACGTCAAGGCCGAGTGCTTTTGCCCGTTCGCTCAGGCGCAGAAATTTAAGAAAGCGCTTGCGCTGTTCTTCGGACAGGCTGAGCACCTCTTCCACCAGATCAACCGCCATTTTACGATGTTCCGGGGTGCAGTGAGGGCAGTACACTTCAGCTTCCTTCATAAGCTGTTCGTGCAGCTGGTCTTTTGTCATGCTGTACACCCCCTCACAGATTGCCGCTGAACCAGCGTCATGTCGCGTTCCCGAATCATAGCACGAATATCGTTCATACCTCAACTCTCCTATCTGGGGCTGGATCGTGCCCCGCTCTACCCGGCGGGCTTCCATCTTCCCGCCGGGGATCCTCTGACTGTGTTACTGGGCTTCCAGCGGCTTCACCTGTGATGCACCGAAGAACGATGCCCGGTAGGTCTGGCCGTCTCCCCTGCTGCTGTGGATCAGCACCGCCTGAAATAGTGCCTTTGCGCCGTGCTCTACCATGTACCCGGCGGCTTTCCAGCCCGCCCATGTGTTCACAGGCTCAGTGATCCCGGCGGTCTGCTGAGCTTCCTCGATGCGCTGGGCGTTGACCGGGGCGGCCTTTGCGCTGTTCCATGCCCGGTGCAGGGCCTCGGCAAAGCTGCCCACGCCCTTGCGGTACAGCTTCCACGCCTTGTGCATGATCTCGGAGAGATTGTACTTCTTCATACTGTCCTCGCTTTACTTTGCGGGTCAGCCTTGTTATAATGGGCTTGACCCTGTGGGGTTTGCTCGGTGTTCTGGTTTGGCGACTAGCACCGGGCATTTTTCATATACAGCAGATGGGAGCGGGTTACTGTCTTAGCTGGCGTTACGCTCTTGCGCTCCCGGTACATCCTTCGCCCCTTGCCGGTTGCACTCCCTTGCTGTGATTATAGTATACACCAATCTTTGTGTATAATCCATTGACAGAATAGACAAAGATACACCAATATTTGTGTCTATATTATACACTTGCATTTGGTGTATCTTTCCTGTATAATAGGAAGTACCAAAGGGGGCGATATGATGCCGATAAAATATAAGATTGATGTGCTGGAAGCACTGAAAGCAGCCGGATACAGCACTTACAGGCTGCGAAAAGATAAACTAATCGGTGAAGCGACTATTCAACGGATAAGAAGCGGTGAGCCTGTGTCGTGGGAAAATATCTCCACGCTCTGTGCGCTGCTCAACTGCCAGCCGGGCGATCTGCTGGAACATGTGCCCACAGAGGACACCGCCGGGGCTGCCAGAGCGTAGATAAGACCACGGTAAGGAAAATTACCCACAAGCAACAAGAAAAGCCCACAGGCGCGCGCTGACGCGTTCTGTGGGCTTTGTTCAACCACACGATTTTGTTGAGGTCAACAAAATCGTGTGGTTGAAGTGCTGCGCCCGGCGGGTGCTGCACGGTCAAAGGGTTTGGGATGCTGCCCAACAAGTCCTTGCAAGGCAAGGGGCTTTGTACATACAAAGACACTGCTTGCTGCGGCTGTGTTGGTACCACAGCACCCTGCTTGCCGTGGTTTGGCGCTTCTTTTTTATAGCTGCCGGAAAATCCGGAAAATTTTGCAGACACGATATGTGCGAGATCGGGAGGCGCTTTATCACCGCTTTACCACCGCTTCACAGTTTGCATGAAACACTGTACTTTCACCGCGCGGTCGCTGCAAAACTGTCCAGCGCGCCCGGCGGGGTGCAGGTCAGATGATGGCAGAGATTCCGTACTTCTCGACCAGCTCGCGCACATGCTCCTCGTATTTCTTCACCTGTTCGTCCCAGTATTCCACCGTGCGCTCCTGAACGCTGCCGTAGCGGCTCCATGCGTTCCAACCAGTGCCGCGCCACGCTCTCGTTGTGATTACATCATCACGCCAGCGCTGGAGCTTGAGATTTCGGCTCAGAGCTATAAAGGCGGCTTGTTCGCGGTTCCGTGCCGCATTTAAGGTTGTGCCGTCCTCCTGCGAAATCTCTTTAAGGGTCCGACCCTCGAAATAGTGGCGGCGCACAACGTCGGCTTGCTTGGCCGCCAAGTGGCTGAGGGCTTCTTCCAGAGCATTGTGCAGCTCTTCGGTGTATAGATCATCCTCGGCGGTCTGGAATGCCTGTGTAGCCGCCGGGTCTTCGATGGTCTCCCCTTTGGTGCTGCTGCCCGCGTCGTCGGCGTCCAGCGGGGCGTCTAGGCTGCTGCATTCGTTCAGCGGGTTCGCGGATACCTGCACCCGTTTCCCGTTGTCGGTTTCGATGGATTTACAGTGCTCCCCACAAACAGCGTGTCTGATCTGAGATAGCACATAATAGGGCAACAGGCTTGTGAAAGAGCCTTTGGACGGGTCGTGGTGCTGCGCGGCTCTCTGGACGGCGAAGAAAGACTCTTGGTCGAAGTCTTCCAGCGTCAGCCCGGCGGCGTCTGCAACCGCTTTATTTTTGCTGTACCACTGCCAGAACAAGCGGTGCAGCAAGCCCTTGTTGATCTCCCAGAGCTGGCCCAGTGCGAAGCTGTTGCCCGCTGCGGCCAGTGCGGCAAGGGCTTCGTTTGTGGCTTGCTGGCCGGTCTGTTTTGGTCGATTCTGTTCCATTGTTGCACCTCTTTTTTTTGGTCAACTTTTTCCAACATTTGCTGTATTCAACTACAAAATAGCGGCCTTTTTTCGTGTGCATTTTTGTTCACAATGAGAGTTTATGGACACGATACGCGGGCGCGCGTGGCTGTGTGAACAAACTGCGCACCTCGCCTTTTTTAGTGCGCACTTTTGCGACTTTTGAGGTTCTTTTTTTAAGGCGCACAAATTCGCACAGACTTCTTTTTTAGGCTGCAAAAACTCGAATTTATATACACGATAACACGTGTCTATTGGAAATGTCAATAAAATGCTATAAAGTGCTATTTTTGTGCTGCAAAACATCCGCGTTGTGTTTGTGCCGCTCTCATTCATCACACGGCAACAACGAGAAAAGGCGCACAGGTTGCCCCATGCGCCCAGTGTGTCACGTGTTCAACCGTGGATCACTCGTTATTCCGCGTCTCTGTATCAGGAATATTTCTATCGACGCCCTCACAAAGAGGGTGACTTTTGCTCAGGCGTGAAACTGGATGCTCATGCCAGACAGATTACATTCCATAAAATTCAAGTATTCATTCCATGCTGCGTTCTTGTCGTACTTAGCCAGCAGGTCGATTGTGTTCAAGGCGGCCATCATCTGATCCGGGCCGCTGGAAACATCGTGCCCGAAGGATTCTAACTCTTCCGGCTTCATCATGTCGATGTACTCCCGCACAGCTGCGGTATACTCGCACACCTTCACACTCTCGTTGTTGTGGATCATTGTAAACTTTCTCATGGGGTTATCCTTTCTGTGCCCTTACTGGGCACGTTCAAAATCAACACCGCCGGGTTGCGGTCGGTGGTTCAGCTGTTCATGTACGGCAGCAGCATATGGTAGACCATCTGCAAAACGTGCACCGGGATGCTCTGGCCGTGCTGCAAGGCGGTTTCGATACAGGCGATATACTGTGCGCCGGTTGCATCGTAGTGGTACGGCTCCCGGCGGCGCGGTCGGTTTGGATTGTGTTCCATGGTTTCACCTTCTTTCCAGTTCGCTTGTGACAGCGAGAAAACGCTGTCGGGGCTTGTCGAAGGTCAAGGGAACTTCACCCACACGGCCCTCTTTGTTTTTCGCTAGAACGGCTTGATATTGCTCTCCATCGTCCGAAAGAAGCAGGATAGCATCTGCGTCCTGTTCCAGTTGCCCGGATTCCTTCAGATCTGCCGTGCTGGGGGCAGCGTGGGCGGCATTGCGGTTCAACTGGGCCAGTGCTACCACCAGAATGCCGGTAGTCTGTGCCAGCTCATGCAGGGCAATGGAAATGCCGGTGATCTGCTGATACCTGTCCTTGGCCTTGCCGTCTGCCAACAGCTGCAGATAGTCGATATAAACAGCCTGCGCCTTCATCCGCTGCGCCTGTGCCTTTACCCATCCAACACCCTTGCCGGACGCTGAACGGATGTACAGCGGCAATTTGTGCAGGTCTGCAAGGCCGTCAAGATCAGACTGCGGAACGGTCTTGCCCTTCACATCGGCCAGAGGGGCCGCCAGACGGTTCGCAATGATGCGGGCGGTCAAGGTGTCCGGGTCAGTTTCCAGCGAGAAATAACACACCCTCAGCCCCCGCCGGGCCTGTTCACAGGCCATTTGCAAGGATAAGGCTGTTTTGCCGGCGGACGGTCTGCCGCCGATGATGAACAGGTTACCGGGCGACAAATGCAGGTGCTTGTCCAGCACCGGGATACCGCTGGGGATGTACTTCGGCTTTTCATTCAACTTGCGGATATAGTTATCGACCAGTTCCCCGATGGGCTTAAAATCTTGTTCTTCCCGGTCGAGCGTCAGGGTTTCGCCCATCTGGCTATACAGATCGGGCAGGTCTGCAAACGTGGTCAGGTTGCTTCCAGCCTGAAGGGCTAAACTCTGGAATTGGGTCAAGGCAGCTTGTTCCCTGACAAGCTGTGTCCATCCTTCTACGCGGTCGCGGGTTATAGCGATATACTCGCCCTCGCATTCCTCTACGCACCCCATGATGGCCGTTCGCTGCTCTGGGTATCGGGCACAGGCTTCCACCGCGTCCAACTGGCCCTTTGCATTCCAAAGGCCGGACAGTGCAGCAAACACCGGTTGAAGGTCTGCCGGGAAGTGTTCAATCTCCAAATCCGGCAGAGAGTAGGGCGCAAGGTCTGGCTTGATGAGGATTGCACCCAACAAAACTTTGTGAATGTTCATGTCAGCACCTCAAACTTTCTTTCCTGCGGCTGTTCGGGCTTCTTTCGGGCTTCCCGGCGGGCTTCCACATCGCCCAGTGTACGCACACTATCAGCTTGCCAGCCTTTCAAAACGCCGTCAACGTACCTCCATTTTCGCACATTGTTCTCGGCGGCTTCGTCAATCGCGGCCCGGATGATCTCCGCCGGGTAGACTTCCCGCCAGCGTTGCAGCTTGTCCAGTGCAGAACGTGGAAACATACCTATCACTTCCTGAAAGTGCTGCACGATCTCGGCAAGGTCTGAGTCTGCGCGAGATTCGGCGGCTGCGGTGGCAACCCTATCTACTACTGCTCTATTCTCTTCTATTCTATACTGGGTTGTCACTTGGTTGTCAGTTGGTATACCAACGGTTGGCACTTGGTTGCCACTTTCTAAAACATAACGTTTGTTCGCTGTTTCCGTGAGCATTGAAAGCTCGTTTTGGAAAGTGGTTGGTTTATAGCGGTCACCGCGAAGATAATTGTTGACCTTCCAGTCACTTATCACGATAACACCAGATCGGAACGTGATGATGTACCCGCTTTCTGCGAGTGTTTTCAAGTCATTTTCATTACATCCGGTGACCCGCATAATAGAGCGCGGATTTGACACAAAACCATCGTCGTCACCTCTCATGGCAAGGTGAAAATACAGGGCCTGTGCAGTCAGCGGCATTTCCAGAAAAGTGTCTGTTTCGGTCACATCAATAGAAAACATCCTCTTGTTCGCCATTCTTTACCTCGCTACCCGGCGGATGCCGTTTGCGGCTTCATCCTGCCCCACGGGGCCGGGGTCGCCTTCCTCAAAGTATTTTGCGAGGCTGTCGAGGTTTACGAGCCAACGATGGCCCGCATTTACAAATCTTACTTTTCCTTCCCGGCACAGCCGCCGGATGTAGGCCGGTGACAGGCCGTAAAGTTCGGCGGCTCTTTTCACTGTGCCCATGTTCGGGTACCGAATGGTATCACCCATTTTATGCACCTCCTTGGTGTTGCTTGAAAGTTGCTTTTTGATGTCGTGCCAGCAGTAAAGCACAAAACGAAAATCTTTGCAATACCGCCAAAATTTGATTGAAAATTGATGCCATGAACCATTGTTGAAATGAAGTCCTTTGCGTCAAAATCCATCTGGTGTCATCTGGTGATATCCAGTGTCACGCTTTGCAACGGATTACCTTGTTTTGCAATAGATTTGCAGAGGGATGCCCACCTCGAAAATGGATTTTTGCTGCTGATTTTGCACATCGAAAATTATTGATGAAATTGGTTCGCATGAATGGTGAATTTTACTCACTGCTCAATCAGGCTTTCAACGGACACGCCCAAAGCGTCAGCGATATGGCGGGCTGTTTTTTCACTGATATTGCCGCCGTTGAATGCAGCACCTACCCACCGCCGGGACAATTCCAAGCTGTCAGCGAGGTCAGACTGTGTTTTGCCAGAAACAAGCAAGGCGGTTTTCGCCTTTACCTCATCAAAACGCATTTTCGTATTTCCCCTTTCTGCTAGATGTGTTGAAAATTCTCAAAAAAGAACTATCTTGATGCAATTATATTCCACTTTTAGAATTTCGTCAATACTTATTTGAGAATTTGTTCTTAATGTGGTATACTCAAACAAAGGAGGAATGCACAATGGGATCTGCTGCAATAATAGGAGAGATTGCGAAAGAAAGAGATATTTCGCTGAAAGAATTAAGCAGAAGAGTGGATATTCCGTATACGACACTTTACAATGCTGTAAAACGCGATAGCAAAATGGATTTTGAAACTGTCCAGAAGATAGCGCAAGCATTGCATATAGATGTTGGAATTCTGTACGGAGTAGCAGAAAATAAATGTGACCCACAACATCTGGAAAGACTTTATAGCAAGATTTCAGAAGTGGCAGAAAAATATGGCAGGTCAGAGGAAGAAATTGTAAATTGGATAAACGAATGCCTCTCTATGTCCGATGAATATGATATGAGCGAAGCGATGGCAAATAGGCTGGAGTTTTTATCAGAGGACATAGCCAAGAACATTTATGAACAGGTAAATAACCTTAGCGCTACTGATCAGTTGGAATTTGGGGAAATCGTTGATACATTTGGAAAATTTAGAAAAGAAGATCGTAGATATGTACTTGATACGGTTGGGATGATGCGCTTGCTAAACGCTACTGGATTAAAAGAGGCGTTTAAAAGAGTCTCTGAACTGGCGATGCTAGAGAGCTATAAGAAGCCACTTTCAGAATTTGCAAATGATTCAGAAGACTGAAAATGAAATTTGGAGAGTTTTCATAAAGCAGAAAGTGTGAGGCTATGGCGAAAATCATAAAGCGCACAAAGAAGGACGGCACCTGCTCCTACTGCATCCGGGTCTCCAACGGCTATGATCGGCAGGGCCGTCAGGTGCTGGTAAACCGCACCTTCACTCCCCCGCCGGGCATGACCGGGAAGAAGCTGGAAAAAGAGCTGAAGCGGCAGGCAGATGCCTTTGAACAGGAAGTCCACAGCGGCATTTCTCTGGATGCGTCCATGAAGCTGGATGAACTGATAGAACGCTGGTTCACCGAGTACGCAGACCGCCAGCTGAAGCCCAAGACGGCCACCGAATACAGAAAGCTGGTGCCGCGTGTGTCGGCGGCTCTGGGGCACATGAAGGTCAACCAGATACGCCCGGCGCACCTCATGGCGTTCTATGCGAACCTGTCCGAGGGCGGAGTGCGCCAAGATTCCACCTATACGGCAACGGCTGCCCTGCTGAAGCTGCTGCCCAAGGGCAAGCGGGCAAGGATCCGGGAGGCCGCCGGGATAGGTGAAGAAACCATGCGCGGCCTGTGCAGCGGCAAGCCTGTCAGCCGGAAAACCGCCGAGAAAGTAGCCGATGCCGCCGGGTTGCCCTTGTCCAAAGCCTTTACCGAGAAGGTCAGGGCGGGCGGTAAGCTGGGCGGCAACACGCAGCTGCACTATCACCGCTTCCTGTCCAGCGTGTTTGAAAAGGCGGTTAAGTGGCAGCTGATTGATGAAAACCCCTGTCGGCGCACAGAAGCCCCCAAAGCGGCAGAAATCGAAGTGGAAGCATTGCAGGAAGAGGACGTTGCAAAGCTGCTGGAAGCCCTGCAGGACGCGCCAGCGCAGTACAGCGTTATCACACAGCTGGCCTTGCTTACAGGTGCCCGCCGGGGCGAGATATGCGCTCTGCGCTGGTCAGACATTGACCTTGACGCGGGTGTGATCTCCATCAACAGGACGGTGCAGAACATCGCCGGGCGCGGCACGGTGTTCACGGCACCCAAAACAAAACGCTCCCGGCGGTGCATCAAGATAGGCCCGGAGTGTGTGCAGCTGCTGCGGGAGTACCGCCAGCACCAAAAGGCTGAACGGTTCAAAGTTGGTTCCGAGTGGGTGCGCCGGGTGGGGATCGAGAACGGCAAGACGGTGGACAATGACCTGCTGTTTACCCGCTGGAATGGTCAGCCGTTCGACCCCAATGCGGTTACAAGCTGGTTTCCGGGCTTTCTGGCCGCCCATGATCTCCCGGCGGTTCACTTCCACAGCCTGCGCCACACCAACGCCAGCTTGCTGATAGCGGCTCATGTGCCGGTTACAACGGTTTCGGGCAGACTTGGCCACGCAAAGACCAGCACCACAACGGACATTTACGCCGGGTTCATCCGTTCCAGCGATGCGGCGGCAGCGGATGCGCTGACGGACGTTTTCGGCCGTATCAAGGAAAAGACCCACGCATAACAAAAGACGGCTCACAGGGGCGTTTCTGCCGCCCTCGTGAGCCGTCTGCTTTTTGACTTTTTCATGGTGTCCGTTTTGTGGGATGATATGCCCTCTGGAATGTGCCTTATTTGTGCCTTATCGAATCGAAAAGAAGTGAAACGACAATGCACGAATAAACACAAAAACAACGATGAATCTATATAAACTGCAATGACCAAAAACGGCGAAACTCATATAAAGGCCCTCTACGAATCAGTAGGCCGGGGGTTCGAGTCCCTTCCATCGCACCAGAAAATGCCG
>OLOH01001004.1_pt1 | contig 17436 bp, 16 predicted proteins | sample 1673221 | NCBI WGS metagenome assembly OLOH01 (sample SAMEA3136767, study PRJEB25190) | human gut metagenome
CTCGAGCGTGATGCGGCCGAGCTTGCCGCCGCGGTATTCGTCCAACACGTTCACAGCTGCGCGCTCGGTATCGATTTCGCCGCCGGAAATGAGCATACCGCGCTTTCTGCCGATGCGCTCCAGAATTTCGTGGCCCTTAAGTTCTTCTTCGGGACGAATATCCGTTTTATAACGCGTGTTGACGGCTTCGGGATATAAGTCCTGCAAAAGCTCCAACAGGCGGTAAGAAAGTCCCTCAATGTCGAGAATTTCGTCGCGCACGGCACCGGTGAACGCTAAATGTTCGCCGACGACCGGATCTTCAAACTTCGGCCACAGCACGCCCGGTGTATCGAGCAGATCGAGGCCCTTGCCAATCGTGAACCACTGGTTGCGGCGCGTCACGCCCGGTTTATCCTGTACGGCAGCTTTGCCTGCGTTGCCGCCCTTGCAAAGGCGGTTGATGAGCGACGATTTCCCGACATTCGGCACACCGACGACCATGATGCGGATGGGTCTGCCCACCATGCCCTTGCGTTCCCACGCAGCAATCTGCTCACGCAGGATGTTTTTGATCTCCGGCAGCAAGCGGTTTAGGCCCTTGCCGGTCTTGCAGTCGATCGGGATGGCGACAGTTTTATGCTGTTTAAAATACTCCACCCACTCCGCCGTGCGGGCGGGATCTGCCATATCGGATTTATTCAGCAGCACGATTTTGGGCTTATTGCCGATGATACTTTTCAGCACCGGGTTGCGGCTGCTGACGGGGATGCGGGCATCGATAAGCTCCGCGACAATATCCACAAGCTTTAGACTGCTTTGGATGGCGCGGCGCGTTTTCGCCATGTGGCCCGGAAACCACTGTACCGATTGTACTTCACTCATACTATATCCTCTCTGGGTATCTTGTTTTCTTAGTTATCATTCGTTTTCACAAAACCGAAGCGATCGAACGGGTAAAGCGTGAACACGGCTTCGCCCATGATATGGCGCGTGTCGATCATGCCGATCTCCGCATAACGGCTGTCCCTTGATACGGTGCGGTTATCGCCCAAAACGAACACGCAGCCCTTCGGCACGGTCTGCGGGAACACGAGCGCTTCATACCCGTCATACGGATGGAACGTGATGCCGTTTTCAATGCCGAACTGCGTTTCGTTCAACGCTTCGCCGTCAATATACACGGTGCCGGTGTCGTAATCGATATTGACCGTCTGCCCCTCCGTTGCGATGACGCGCTTGATGATGGGTTCCTCCAAAACGTTCGTGACAACGACCACGGTGCCCTGCTCGATGTCGTGCCCGAGGTTCGTGACAACGACCTTTTCGCCCTCTACAAAATTCGGCAGCATCGACTTGCCCGTGACGGTAACAACACGGAACAGGAACGTGAACACAAGGATGACGGCCACAAGCGCAAAGACGATCTCCTCCAGCCACTCATACATGGAGCGGACGCCTTTAGACGCGGTTTTGATGTTTTTTTCCATGCAGCTTTCACCAATTTCTGTTTTTACAGTGTATTATTTCTATATAAAGTAAAAAAGGGACAAAGCATTGCCCCTTTTACTCCGTTTGCTATTTGATTTAGCGAACCTGGCTCTTGACCTTAGCAGCCTTACCGACGCGGTCACGCAGATAGTAGAGCTTTGCACGGCGAACACGGCCCTTACGGACAACGACAATGTTCTTCACGTTCGGGGAATGCAGCGGGAATACACGCTCCACGCCTACGCCGTAGGAAACACGGCGAACCGTGAAGGTCTCGCCTACGCCGGAACCCTTGCGGGCAATAACTGTGCCTTCGAACTGCTGAATTCTTTCACGCTCACCCTCGCGGATGTTTACGTCGATACGGATGGTATCGCCAACGTTGAACTCAGGTGCCTGCTCCTTAACGGAATCGGCAGCAATAAGCTTTAATGCGTCCATTTGATCTTCCTCCTGATAATTTTTCAGACATTCATGCGGTACGCGCCGCAGAGGACTGTCCGCTTCAATGACGCGGTTTGCACCGTGCATTGATCCCCATTGGCAGCGTTTGAGGGCCAACGGATTTCAAATGCTTAAATAGTTTATCACAACATGCGGAAAAAAGCAAGTGTTTTTTAACGGAAACCCGCACAAAGATCGCGAAAAAATGCAGATAAACTGCGCATTACGCGAAAAACAGACGTGATTTTCCGCTGTTTTACTTAAATTCGCGAAACGCGCTGTCGAAAAGCCGTGTGCGCTCCACGCGGACAAGCAACTCGCGGTTCAGTACGCGCTCTGCGGCGTCCACAAAGAGCGTCGGGTTAATACCGCCCTGGTTGCCCGCGGGCAGGCGCACCGTCATTTCAAGGCAGTTTGGTTTTTCTTCAAACGTCATGTTTTCAAAGTACGGCTTGATATCGACGATCTTTTCGCCCTTTTTGGAGTGCTTCTTTACCGTAAGCTCCGGCTCGGCAAGCACGCGCTGCATCTCGCTTTTTTCAAACGCCGGGTCTTCGCACTCCAGACGCAGGATGTACTCGGCGTTTGCGACATCGTTGCCCTTCATTTCGGGTTCCGTCACCGCCCACACGCGGATATCATGCGGCAGGCCGGCGTTCAATTTTTCGATGAGCTCCGGATACGGCATGTCCTCGATGAGGCGAATGTCCATCGATTCGTGACGGCCTTCAAAGCCGAGCGAAAGCGGGGCCGCGAACGTCAAGAACACGTGCGGGTTAAAGCCCTCCGTGTACCACAGCGGCAGCTTTGCTTTGTGGAACGCGCGGGACATGCAGCGGTTTAAATCAAGGTGCGAAATGTACCGTGCCGTGCCGGTTTTGGAAAACCAGACTCTAACATCTTTTCTCAACGCAAAGACCTCCTTTAGAGCAGGATGCACCGCAGGCAGAGCATTTTTCGCGGCAGTTCGGCGTCGTCTCAGACGCATAGGCGCGCTTACATTCTTCGATGAGAAATTCCTTTTTAATGCCGTAATCGAGGTGATCCCACGGGAAGACCTCATCAAAGCTGCGCTGGCGGTTTGCGTAGAACGCAGGGTCTATGCCGAGATCTTTAAAGACCTGCATCCACGCGTCAAAATCGAAGCAGTCCGCCCAGCCGTCAAAGCGCATGCCGCGCTTATGGGCCTCCAGAATAACGGCGTTCAGTTTGCGGTCACCGCGCGCGAACACGGCTTCGAGAAAACTTGTCTCCGCGCCGTGGTAGTTGACTGTAAGCTTACGGGAGAATGTGGACTCACGCAGGAGCTTCTGCTTTCTCTCGAGCATTTCGATGGTATCCTGCCCGAACCACTGGAACGGCGTGAACGGCTTCGGCACGAATGCCGCGGCGCTGACCGTAACGGCGACCTTTCTTCCCTTCTGACGGTTTTCCGTCTCGTAGTACCAATCGATAACCTTCTGACCGAGGCCCGGAATGCCCACGACGTCTTCATCGGTCTCGGTCGGCAGACCGATCATAAAATAGAGCTTCACCTTCGACCAACCGTTGTTGAACGCGATCTGCACGGTGCGTTTGAGCTCTTCTTCCGTGACGTTTTTGTTGATGACGTCACGCATGCGCTGCGTGCCGGCTTCCGGCGCGAACGTCAGACCGCTTTTGCGCACGGACGCAATTTTATCGATGAGCTCCGTGGAGAAGTTATCGACGCGCAGGGACGGCAGAGAAACGCTGACGCGCTCGTCCTCCGACCACGTGTGCAGTGTGTCGAGCAGCTCGAAAAGTCGGCTGTAATCGCTGGTGCTGAGCGAAGAAAGGGAGATTTCATCGTAGCCGGTCGTTTCACACAACCGCTTTGCCTGCCGGTTGATGGTCTCCACGCTCTTTTCGCGGAACGGGCGATAGAGGAAGCCTGCCTGGCAGAAGCGGCAGCCGCGAATGCACCCGCGCAGCACTTCAACGACGGCGCGGTCGTGCACGATGTCGAGAAACGGCACAACGAAATTTTCCGGGAAATACATGTTGTCCACATCGTTACAAACGCGCTTGCGGATGGTCTTCGGCACGCCGGCGTGCGGGATATAGGCTTTCACGGTGCCGTCTTCGTTGTATTCCACATCGTAAAGCGACGGCACGTACACGCCTTCAATCTGCGCCGCTTCCATTAAGAATTCCTGCTTCGTTTTGCCCTCTTTGCGGCACTTGCGGAACAGCTCGATGACCTCCAAATCCACCTCTTCGCCATCACCGAGGAACAGAATGTCAAAGAAATCCGCGATGGGCTCCGGGTTGCAGGCGCACGGGCCGCCGCCGACCACGATGTTTTTGAGTTCCGTGCGGTCACGGCTCAAAAGCGGCACGCCGGAAAGCTTTAACATATTGAGGATGTTTGTGAAGCTCAGCTCATATTGCAGCGTAAAGCCGATGAAATCGAACTCGCTGACGGGGTCGCCGCTCTCTAAGCCGTAGAGCGGAATGTCGTTTTCGATCATCGCCTGCTCCATGTCGATCCACGGCGCAAACACGCGCTCGCACCAAATGTAATCGACGTTATTGAAGATCGAATACAGAATCTTGATGCCGAGGTGTGACATGCCGATCTCATACGTATCGGGAAAGCAGAACGCAAAGCGTACGTCCACGTCCTCTTTATTTTTAATGACCGAATTCAGCTCGCCGCCGACGTAACGTCCCGGCTTCTGCACCTTCGGCAGGATCTTGTCCAGTTTTTTATTCAGCATAAAATTACCTTTCGTTTTGACCTTTGCATAACTTATCTATTTTATTATAACCGAACAGCGGGGGAATTTCAACACATGTTCCCCCGCTGTTTCAGAATTAAGTAAAATAAGATGTAAACTGCCAAAAACAAAAGCGTAAAGTTGTAGCCCGTAGAAATCAAAACCGAAAACCCGAGCGTGCCGAGGGTAAGCGCCAGAAGAACGGACGACACGGTTATTGTGCGCTCGGCCGTTTTTTCACTAAATGTGCCGCACAACAGACAGTAAAGCGCGGTGCCGCCGTCCAACGGTACGGCGGGCAGCACGTGGAACGCGAACAGCGTGAGCTGCACGGCAGAATAGGCGCGCGGCAGCGGCAAAAGCAGCAGGAAGCTAAGCAGATTTGCAAGCGGTCCCGCAAGCGACACGACGGCGCGACGAAAATCGCCGACGCTTGCCGTCTCCCCCGCCATGTGAATGCCGAGTGCGCCGAACGTGACCGATTTGATCTGCATGCCGCACAGCTTTGCTGCCAGAATGTGCCCTGTCTCATGCACCGCCACCGCCAAAAGCGCGGGCAGCACATGCACACCGCCGTCTAATGTGAGCAGCACGGCCAGCACCGCAAAAAAGCCGAAGCGCAGCGTGAGTACCGTATTATGAATACGGAACGTCATCCTGCAAAATCAAAACAGAGCGGTTCAGCTCCGCATCGTATTTGGCACGCAGCTCGCCGTATAGCTCCGGCAGAAAGCCGCGCAGGAAAAACGCCGCAAGCAAAATGAGCACGCATACAAGCGTTTGGAACACGGTAAGGCAAAAGCCGCCGCTTATGGCTTTCTTTGCGGCGGCTCTGTCCTTCGGCACTTGCGCTTCTGTTGTTTCGGCAGGTATCGGCTCGGACGGCTTTTCCTCGTCGTTTGGCGTAGGCGCTTCGTAAAACTGCATGGTTCCCTCCGCTACAAAATGATGCAGATAAGCCCGTTGCAGCCATCGTTGATGATGCGCTCAATGGTCTCTCGCACCTTGCCGCGCGCGTCCTCCGGCATACGGGCGAGCTTATTGTGCATGCCCTCGTTCACAAGCTCATGCAGCGATTTGCCGAAAATGTTGGAGCTCCAGATTTGCGACGGATTTTCCTCAAATTCTTTCAGCAAGTACAGCACAAGATCTTCGGACTGCTGCTCCGAGCCGACGATGGGCGTAACCTCCGTGCGGATGCATGTGCGCATCATATGGATGGACGGTGCGGCCGCTTTCAGGCGAATGCCGAACTTGCCGTTTTGCTTGATGATCTCCGGCTCCTCGAGCGTCAGCTCCTCCATATCGGGCATGACGATGCCGTAACCCGTCTGCATTACGTCGTCATAGGCGCTTTGCAGCTTTGCGAATTTCTTTTTGATCTCGTTCATCTCGATGAGCTTTGTGAGCAGGGCGGTTTCGTCTGCGACCTCCATGCCGGTCTTTTCGCCGAGAATTTTGAAAAACAGCGACGGCATGGGGGTAAGCTCCAGCACGCACGCGCCGCTGCCGAGATCCATGCGCGCGCAGCGGACGGTTTTGAGGTCCTCGCATGCGGCGAGACTACCCGAGACCTGCTGTACCTCGCAGACCCTATGGATATCGCATGCGCCTTTCAGGGTATCGAAAATCTCTTTTTTGAGCCAGTGGTCATCGTCAAGGTCGATGATCCAGCCGGGAATGTCGAGTCGAATTTCCCGCACGGGGAACTGATATAAAAGCTTCCCCAAAATGCCCTGAATGTCCTGCTCCGTGATGTCCATGCAGTTCACGGGCAGAACCGGCACGTTATAACGCTCGGAAAGCTCGTTTGCAAGCGCACGGGCTTCGTTCGTATTCGGGTAAACGCAGTTTAAAAGCACAATGTATGGGCGGTTCGTGGACTTTAATTCTGCAATGACACGCGCTTCCGCTTCCTCGTATTCCTCGCGCGGTATGTCGCTGATGCTTCCGTCCGTCGTGATGACGAGCCCGATGGTCGAATGCTCCGTGATCACCTTCTGCGTACCGATCTCCGCCGCCATGTTGAACGGGATGGGGTCCTCAAACCACGGGGTGCGCACCATGCGCGGCTGCTCCTCTTCTATGTATCCGAGGGCGCTCGGCACGATGAAGCCCACGCAGTCGATGAGCCGCACCTTAAACTCCGCCGTATCATCCATTTTTACGGTGACGGCCTGTTCGGGGATAAACTTCGGCTCGGTCGTCATGATGGTTCGGCCCGAGGCGGACTGCGGCAGCTCGTCGACGGCACGGTCGCGCGCGGCCTCATCTTCGATGTTCGGGATGACCGTCGTATCCATAAATTTCTTGATGAAGGTCGATTTGCCCGTGCGCACTGGGCCGACGACGCCGATGTAAATTTCGCCGTTCGTGCGCGACTGCATATCTTTATATACGCTGAATGCTTCCATAGCCATATCCTTTCCGCTGTCTTATTTTCGGCAGATGATCACGGGGCGGTCTTCGCTCAAAACGTCTTCCATACAGTCGTTATGCGTGCGGATGGCGCTGACGCGGGCGTGGTAGCGTTTTGCGATGTCCCAGACCTTTTCGCCGCTTGAAGCGTAATACACCGCCGCGCAGCAGGGCTCCGGCTCGGTGGTCTCATCGAGCTCCGCGCTTTCGAGTGACCGCGCGGCGTATACCACGCGCACCTGTTCTTCCATGCGCAGCTCGGCGGTGCACTCCACCGTGCTGCTGTCCGTAATGACATACTGCACGGATGTGATCTCGCCGCGCACACTGCGGCGTCCGACGATTTCTGCGGTATGGACATCGGTGAAATCGAGCATGCGCTCCGTGTAAGCAATCTGCTTCTCTTTCGTGCGGTATAAAAGGCACACGGTGAATTTGCCGCGCACGGCGGCGTTTTCTTTTTCGGTAAACGCCGTCAGCGTGAGGCCCTCACACCAAATGTCGAGCACCTGCTCGAGGTCGTTTTCGGGAACGAGTACGTTCTCCTTCACGCGCACGCTGCGCGGCGGCAGCACCTCACAGCGCTCCAGCGAGAGATTCTTGTATTTCGCCGCCCACGCGCCCTTTATGGAATACGCGTCGCACACGGTGCGCACGGTACACGACTTTGTAAACTGCACGCAGAATGTGGGCTTTAGGTAAAGATTCAACACGGTATACTCACCCACGCTGTCCTCACGCGGCTGTACGGTGCATTCGCCGCCAAGCACGGAGATTTGTACGGTGCAGTCCTCACCCGCGCCGGCGCACTCCACCGTCTGCGTAAACGGCAATATGCACGAAAAGCGCTCCGGCATGGCGGTATCGGAAAACGTGCGGTATAAGATTTCCACACACGCCTTTCCCGTGACGACCGCGCCGCCCGCCTGTGGCTGCACCGTATCGATCTGATACCGCACACTGCAGCGCAAAACGGTCTCAATAGGCGACTTGCCGTTTGGCAGCTCTGCGTTCTGCTCCAAAATAAACGCGTGCATCACGCAGCCCACGGCACGAGTAACATCGTATTCTTCGCACTTTGTTTCCACACGGTCATCCGAAATGCAGTCTGCAATTTCAAGCTGCCGCACGGCGTAAGCGCGCACGGAAAGTCCCAAAGTAATGTGCAGATCGACCCTGCGGGCGTTCATGGCGCGGCAGGTCATGTGCTGCACAAACGGCTCCGCTTCCGCCGTCACGTTTTCCGCCTGTGCACGCAGCCGCACCGAACAGGTGAACTCCTTTTTCGTATCGAATCCGCGCACGCAGCCGCCTTTTGCATCAAGATATAAAACATGCATGGAAGCGCAGCCGTCGATCGTAAGGCTGTCCCCTGCCGTCGAAACAGACGTGACCTCCGGTGTGACGATACACTTTAAAATCTTCTGGATATCCGCACAGTAATCCGGCAGGGTGTATTCCGTATCTACGGGACACTCCTGCACGCCGTCAAAAATCTGTTCAAAGCCATCATAGCGCTCTGTGTTTGTTTCCATCCGCATAAACTCTGTAACCTTCCTTTCGCTGCCCTTTGTTTCGCTACATTGTATGAGCGGAAAGCGGACAATATGACCGCCCCTTTAAACGGAAAGTTCACAGTCTGTTCCTTGAAATTAAGGACCTTTCGTGGTATATTCGTGTAGAAGAAAGAAAAAACTGCCGGAGGTTTACTATGTCTCAGGTCACAAAGCGTGCGCTTGTCGCTTCGCTTAAAAATCAGTTGCTTAAAAAGCCGCTCGATAAAGTCACCATCAGCGATATTACAGATGACTGCGGCATCAGCCGCATGACGTTTTACTATCACTTTAAGGATATTTACGACCTCATTGAATGGGCATTTGAGGAAGAAGCCAGTCGCATTTTGGAGGGCAAAAAGGACTACGATACTTGGCAGCAAGGCTACCTGCGCATTTTTGAAGATTTGAACGCAAACAAGCCGTTTATCATGAATGTTTACCGTTCCATCAGCCGTGAAAAGGTGGAAAACTACCTGTACCGCATCACCTATGATCTTCTTATACACGTGATAAACGAAAAAGCCAAAGGCATGAACGTGCGCGACGAAGACAAGAAGTTCCTTGCGAATTTCTACAAATACGCTTTTGTGGGGCTTGTGTTGGACTGGATCAAGCACGACATGAAGGATGACCCAAATATAATCGTCGCCGATCTTTCCGTTGCAATACACGGCAGTGTCTCTGCCGCGCTGGAACGGTACAGAAACGCTTAAATTTGAAATCATACGGGCAGCGCTGTTTGAGAGTATGGCGCTGCCCTTTTTTATCAAAACGCCGTTCGTGATAAAAATTTATACGCATTTGCCTCCGTGTTTAAAAACTGAACACGGAGGCTTTTCTGTATATTGTTTCGCACAAAAAGACATGCTAAGATGTAGACACAAAAACAAAAGAAACACTTTAGGAGGTTTTTTATATGTATTATGCAAGCGGCAACTATGAAGCATTTGCAAGACCGAAGAAGCCGGAGGGCGTAGACCAAAAATCGGCGTATATCGTCGGCAGCGGTCTGGCAGCCCTTACAGCAGCGTGCTACCTGGTGCGCGACGGCCAGATGAAAGGCGAGCATGTGCACATCCTCGAAAAAGAGCAGCTCGCGGGCGGCGCATGCGACGGCTGGAAGTTTGAAAACGTCGGCTACGTGATGCGCGGCGGCCGTGAAATGGACAACCACTTTGAAGTCATGTGGGACCTGTTCCGTTCCATTCCGTCCATAGAGACCGAGGGCGTTTCCGTTTTGGACGAATATTACTGGCTTAACAAAGAAGACCCGAACTATTCCTTGTGCCGCGCGACCGTGAACCGCGGCGAGGACGCCCACACGGACGGTAAGTTTGATATTTCCGATAAGGGCGCTATGGAAATCATGAAGCTGTTCTTTACGCCGAACGAAGATTTGCAGAACAAGCGCATCACGGACGTATTCGACGACGAGGTGCTGAACTCCAACTTCTGGCTCTACTGGCGCACGATGTTCGCCTTTGAAAACTGGCACTCCGCACTCGAGATGAAGCTGTACATTCAGCGCTTTATCCACCACATCGGCGGTCTGCCGGATTTCAAGGCACTGCGCTTTACAAAGTACAACCAGTATGAGTCCATGATTCTGCCGATGGTGAAGTACCTTGAAAGCTACGGCGTGCAGTTTCACTTCGGCGTGAAGGTCACAAACGTCGAGTTTGACTGTAACGAACAGCGCAAGCTTGCAACGCGCATCGACACGCTGCGTGACGGCAAGGAAGAGCACATCGACCTCACCGAAAACGACCTTGTGTTCATCACAAACGGCGGCTGCGTGGAGAATTCCTCTATCGGTGACCAGAACACGCCGGCTAAGTTCAATACCGAAATCCGAGAGAGCGGCGGCTGGGATATGTGGCGCAAAATTGCCGCGCAGGACCCCTCTTTCGGTCACCCGGATAAGTTCTGCAGCGATCCTGAGCAGTCGAACTGGATGAGCGCCACCGTTGAGACGCTTGACGACCGCATCATTCCGTATATCAAGAACATCTGCAAGCGCGACCCGTTCACCGGCAAGGTCGTCACCGGCGGCATTGTTTCCGTAAAGGATTCCTCCTGGCTTTTAAGCTGGACCATCAACCGCCAGCCGCAGTTCAAAGCACAGCCGAAGGGTCACTGCCTTGTGTGGGTCTATGGCCTGTTCTCCGACAAACCCGGCGATTATGTCAAAAAGCCGATGCGCGAGTGCACCGGCAAGGAGATCTGCATGGAATGGCTGTATCACATCGGTGTACCGGAGGATCAGATTGAAGAGCTTGCGGAGACGAGCGCCAACACCGTGCCGTGCATGATGCCGTATATCACCGCATTCTTCATGCCTCGCGCATACGGCGACCGCCCGGACGTTGTGCCTGCGGGCGCTGTGAACTTCGCGTTCCTCGGTCAGTTCGCCGAAACGAAGCGCGACACCATTTTCACGACGGAATACTCCATGCGTACCGGCATGGAGGCCGTATACACGCTGCTGAACGTAGACCGTGGCGTGCCGGAGGTCTGGGGCAGCGTATACGATTTACGCGCACTACTGGATGCCACCGTTAAACTCCGCGACGGCAAGAAAGTGACCGATATGGACCTCGGTCTCATCGAGCGCCTTGTTCTGAAAGAAGCGCTGAAGAAAATTGAGCATACGGACATTGAAAAGCTGCTCAAGGAATATAACGTGATCTAAGCTTTCCTAAATTCAATCATAACGTAATACGCAAAAGGCTCACTGTTCCCCGCAGTGAGCCTTTTTGTTATGTGCAGTTTTGTGTTATGTCTCTTGCGGCAGCTTTCTGATGCCGAACATATGCCGCAGCATGAAGCCGATGAACCCTTTGCCGTTGACGATGACGACCTTCATAAAATACCGTTCCTTTCCGAGATCATAATGTGCGCAGCACCGCTACGCCGAGTGCGACAAGAATCACGGCGGCGATGAACAGCACGAGCCCCTCCGGGGAGATCTGTGCAAGCACCATGCCGAGCCCGAATGAAACGGTGCACAGTGCGCGCAGTTTTCGGTCCCGAAAGCATGGATTATTGCAGCATTTCGGCATTCGCATAGAAAAGCACCTCCGTTTACCGAAGCTCCCTTACGGGGTCATTCCAGTATATACGGAGGTGCATCATTTGGTTACGGATTATTTTTCGGTATCTTTTTTGTCTTCCGTTTCGGGCAGGCGACTTTGAATCTCGCTTTGCGGCGGTTCTGCCGGCATATCCTTCGGCGTGTAGACAATGACGAGCGCACAGCCGATGTTCACGCGAATTTCCGCGCGGTCGGAGATGATACAGTTGCTCACGCCCATTAAAGACGAACCCGCAGAGAGGTCTTTTTTCTCCAGCGGATACTGAAGGCCCTCATACGTCAGGTTGCAGGAAGAGCCGTCAAACGGGAACACGGAGACCGTGGCGCCTTTCAGCTCCGTCAGCACAATGCGCCCGCAGCGCACAACGAACACCTTGGTGTCTTCCGTACACAGCACCGCGCTGCCGCCGTGCTTGGAGATATACAAAAGCACATCGAGGTTCGCCATGGAGTGATCGAAGCGGTCGCCGCCGAGGCCGCCGATAAGCACAAATGTCTTGTAGCCGAGCTTCTGCCCCACCATGACGGCGCCCATCATATCGGTAACGTCCTTTTCAACGGGGAGCTTAATGGTGCGGATTGTCTCCGGCGGGCGCTTTGCGGCGGAGTCAAAATCGCCGATGACAAGGTCGGGGCGAACGCCGTACTGCACAGCGGTGTCGTAGCCCGCATCCGCACAGATGACGTAGTGCTCTTTCGGATCGAATTCTTCAAAAACGGCGCCGGACACCAGCGGAGCCGCGCCGATGATCATACATTTTTTGTCTTTGATAACTGCCATTCCTTTATGTCCTTCACTTCGTTATACATTGTAATGTAACTGTCTATGCGGGAGCGGGAAATTTTTCCCTCTTCCACAGCCTTCAATACCGCGCAGCCTTTTTCGCAGGTATGCGAGCAGGAGGTAAATTTGCATTCGCCGAGGTACGGCGCAAACTCCCTGAATCCCTCCGGCAGCTCTTCCTTGCGGAACAACTCGTAACGCTCGATATCCATGGTGGAAAAGCCGGGCGTATCGGCCACATAGCCGCCCTCTACGGGGTACAGCTCCACGTGACGCGTGGTGTGGCGGCCGCGGCCGAGCTTTTTGCTGGTCTCACCCGTTGCAAGCTCCAGCTCCGGCACAAGCAGGTTCAAAAGCGTGGATTTGCCCACGCCGGAGTTACCCGTAAATGCGGAGATGCAGCCCGTAAGCTCCGGGCGCAGGTCATCCACGCCCACGCCGTCCGCCGCCGAGACGAAGTAGCACCGAATGCCGATGCTGCCGTAAATGTCTTTCAGCTCCGTCGTATCGCTTAGGTCGGTCTTTGTGAACACGAGCACAGGCTCGATGCCCTTTAGCTCCGCCGCGGCGATGGTTTTATCGATGATGAGGGTGCTGGGCTGTGGGTCGCAGACGGAAGACACGACAAACAGCTTATCGAGGTTTGCAAGCGGCGGGCGCACAAGAAAGTTTTTGCGCGGCAAAATCTCCTGCACGTAGCCCTCATCGTTCGCGTCCACTTCAATGCGGACGCGGTCGCCGGCATACGGCGAAATTTTATCTTTACGGAACTTGCCTCTTGCGCGGCAGGCGTGCAGCACATCGCCGCACTGCCCGTAGTAAAACCCACCGATGCCCTTGATGACCAGCCCTTCTTTCATTTCGCCCATCTTAATCTTCGTGCGCCGTGACCGAGCCGTCGGATTCACTCATGTCGTCGCCGTTGTCCGGCGTCGGGGTCGGTTCCGGCTCCGGCGTTGCATACGACTGCTGCGAGGTCACGTTGATGCTCTGCGTGGTGTAATCAATCTCCGCCGTGATATACTGCTGGTCGTTCAGCGTGATGACGAGGTTCGCGCGGCCTTTGCCCGTGAACGTCATGTTGGAGTACGGAGAAGTTGAGGGGTTCACCGTGCGCGTCTCAATGAGCGTACCGTCCACGTAGATCTTCATCGTAAGATCATCCGATACGCCGCCGGGCAACGGAATATCGTAATAGACATCTTTCTGTGCGCCCTTGCCGGAGCTGACCGTTACGGTGACGACCGAGCCCTTCTTCGCCTTTTCGCCCTCGTTCGGGGAAACGGAAAGCACGGTGTTTTCGTCCTTGTCACTCTCGTCGTCGTATTCCGCTGTGGCCACAAAACCCGCGGCCTCCAGCTCCTCTTTTGCGGCGCTGTACTGGTAGCCGACGATGTTCGGGATCACGGCGCTTTCCGTAGACGGGCCGGAGCTGACGTAGATTGTGACCGTGGTGCCGGTAGAAACGGTAGAGCCTGCCGCCGGGTCGGTCTTGACGACGTAACCGACTGCGGTGTCGTCATCGGCGACTGCCTGAATCTTCGGCGAAAGGTTCAGTGCCTTCAGCGCGTCATACGCATCCTGCTGCTTATATCCCTTCACGTCTTCCACAACGACCTGCTCGGCCTCGCCGTTAACGGTGAGCGAAACGGTCTTGCCCTTTTTCACGGTCATGCCGGCCGCCGGGGTCTGGCGCAGCACCTCGCCCGGCTGCTTGCTGGGCACATTGCCGTAGGTAATTTCAAACGTGAGATCGGCGTAATCCGGGTTATCCTTAATGTCGGTGTCATAGATCATGCCGACAAAGTTCGGCAGGATGATTTCATCGGAGGTCTTGTTTGTGGAGGTCGTCAGATTCTGAAGATACCGCCAACCGAAAATGCCGCCTGCCACAAGAGCAACAACGATGACGGCTGCCACGATGCCCTTGATGATATTGGAAGCGCGCGCACCGTTTTGGGAACGCACATATTCTTCTTCGTACTCGTAGTTGTCGTTATACTTCTGCGGCGCTGCGTTCTGCTGCACGTTGCCGTAAATATCCGCAGAGGTGCCCGCATACGCGCGGTCTATCTGCTCGCCGTAGTGGAACACAATTTCCGGGTTGCGGCGGAAGCGCTCCACGTCCTCCAGCATATCCGCTGCCGAGGGGAAGCGCTGCGCCGGGTTTTTCTCCATGGCGTGCATCGTAATCTCTTCGAGGCCCTTCGGAATGGACGGGTTGATGCGCGAGGGCGGTGTGGGCTCTGCCTGCATCTGCATGATGGCGACGGAGACCGCGTTATCCGCAACGAACGGCAGCTGACCCGTGAGCATTTCATACAGCATGACGCCTACGGAATAAATATCGGCCTTATCGTTGATATAACCGCCGCGCGCCTGCTCCGGCGCAATATAGTGCACAGAGCCGATGGCCTTGTCGGTCATGGTCTGCGTTTCTGCCTGCGAGAAGCGTGCGATGCCGAAATCCGTCACCTTAATGGTGCCGTCCTCGAGCAGCATGATGTTCTGCGGCTTGATGTCTCTGTGAATGATGCCCTTTTCGTGGGCGTGCTGCAAAGCGCGGAGGATCTGCACCGTAAAGTACAGCGCCTCTCTCCATTTGATCTCGCCCTGCTGCTCAATATACTGCTTCAAGGTGATGCCATCGATATACTCCATGACGATGTACTGAATGCGGTCACCAAAGCTGACATCATAGACCTTGACGATATTCGGGTGCGAAAGCACCGCAATGGCTTTCGATTCATTGCGGAAACGGCGCAGAAAATCGCTGTTGCCCGCAAGCTCTTCCTTTAAAATTTTAATGGCAACCCAACGCTTTTCAATATTGTCATACGCCTTGTACACATACGCCATACCGCCTACGCCGAGAAGCTCGTGGATCTCATAGCGGCCGTCTAAACGTTTACCAATATATTTATCCATTCTTTTTCATCCTTTCTCAGCGGTTCTCGATCACCGCGACGGTCACATTATCGCTGCCGCCCTTGCTGTTTGCATAGCGGATCAGCTCATCGGCGAGTTCTTCTCCCTGATAGTTGCTGATGAAAAGCAGCAGCGTGTCGCGCTCTAAGTAATTGCTCAGGCCGTCTGTGCAGGAAAGCGCCAGATCGCCGGGCTCGAATTTATAGCAGCCGTAATCGCACTCCACCTCGGGGTGCACGCCCACAACGCGCGTGATGAGGTTGCGCTGCGGGTGCACGCGCGCCTCGTCCTCCGTGATGGCGCCGCTTTCCACAAGCTGCTGCACAAAGGAATGGTCGGTCGTAACCTGTTTTACGCCAAGCGCCGTCTTTAAGTAGCAGCGGCTGTCGCCTGCGTGGGCAATGTGCAGCACGCCGCCCGCCGCAATGCTGACGACAACCGTAGTGCCCATACCGTTTAAGGCCGGGTCTTCCTGCGCGCGGTGCAGCACCGCCGCGTTCGCGTCATTGATTGCATGCAGCATTATGTCGCGCACTGCGTCTTCTTCCATATCCGGCGTGTAGTTTTCCGTGATCGCTTTGCAGATGGCGTCGCAGGCAACACTGCTTGCAATGTTGCCGCCGTTTACGCCGCCCATGCCGTCGCAAACCACGGTCCACGCGCTGCCGTCCGAAAAAGTGCCACAGCGGCAGATGTCCTGGTTAGAGCTGCGCACCTGTCCGATATCCGTTTTGCATACCGCGTACATTAGACTGTACCTCCCTGTTCATTGCGTCGACGGAGCTGTCCGCAGGACGCTTCTATATCCGATCCGAGCGTGCGCCGGACGGTAGCGGTGATGCCTCGTTTTTCGAGGATCGCCGTGAATTTTCTGAATCTCTCCTCCCCGCTTTTGCGGTAGCCCGTGCCGGTGACGTCATTTACCGGAATGAGGTTCACGTGGGCGATGATGCCACGCAGGCGGGATGCAAGCTCGTTTGCACAGGCATCGCTGTCGTTCACACCGCTGATCATAGCGTATTCAAAGGAGATGCGACGGCCCGTTACGTCGGAATAATAGCGGCAGGCTTTTAAGAGCTGCTCCACGTTCCACTTGCGGTTGACCGGCATGGTGCGGCTTCGGATCTCGTCGTTCGGCGCATGCAGCGAAACGGAAAGCGTCAGCTGCAACTTGCGGTCGGCAAGGTCGTAAATTTTTTCGACAAGCCCGCAAGTTGAAAGCGAAATATGCCGCATACCTATATTAAGCCCGTTTTCTGACGAAACAAGCTCCAAAAATCTTAAAACATTCTTATAATTGTCGAGCGGCTCGCCCATGCCCATCAAAACGACATTCGAGATGCGCTCGCCGATGTCCTTCTGCGCCGTTTGGATTTCCGAAATCATCTCGCTCGGCAAAAGATTGCGCGAAAAGCCGCTTTTGCCCGTGGCACAGAACGTGCAGCCCATTTTGCAGCCCACCTGTGTGGAAATGCAAATGGAGTAGCCGTGTTTATATTTCATGAGGACGGATTCAATCATCTCACCGTCGTTCAAGCGGAAAAGATACTTTTTGGTGCCGTCTATTTTGGAAACGCGCCGAATGGCGATCTCCGTATTTCGTATTTCAAAGCTTTCTTTTAAAGCAACGCGCAGGTCTTTGGAAAGGTCTGTCATCTCGTCAAACGAGGTCGCGCCGCGCTGATGCAGCCAGTGGTATACCTGCGCTGCGCGGAATTTTTGCAAGCCGCGCAAGGCAAAGTCCTCCTGCAGCTCCGAAAGCAGCATGGATTTTATATCGGTCAACGCTTCGTCTCCTTCCCTGTTTCTGTTTTTCTGCGCATGGCAGCGGCGAAAAAGCCGTCTCCGCCGTGGTCCATGGGCATCATGGTGCGCATGAATTTCGGTTCGTTCACCGTGTGGGATATGCCCTCCGTTTCGGGCAGATCATACGGTTCAAATTCCGGATGGCACTTTAAAAATTCAGTCACCACCGCGCCGTTTTCCGCATTGCGCAACGTG
>OLOH01001012.1_pt1 | contig 17332 bp, 10 predicted proteins | sample 1673221 | NCBI WGS metagenome assembly OLOH01 (sample SAMEA3136767, study PRJEB25190) | human gut metagenome
ATCTGCCTGTTCCTTACCATGCAGTCCATTCAGAAGAGACGCTGGAACTAGGGGGTGAATGGAAATGAAATTCAGTGAGAAGTTTAAGAAAAATAAAGGCGAGGCAGCCGTACCGGAGACCGCACAGGACTCCGGCAAAAAGAAACATAAACCGGATCCGAAAAAGCTGGTAGGCACCATCAGCAAAAAACATATCAAAAATGGTTCCTACAGCATGGCTATGGCAGCTGTCTTTATCGTGATCGTGGTTGTGATCAATATGATCGTCGGTGCGATCCCATCCAAATATTCACAGCTGGATGTAAGCTCATCCAAGCTTTACACCATCGGTGATGAAACAAAGAAGGTACTGAAGGCACTGGATAAGGATGTTACCATTTATCAGATCGCGGCAAGCGGTTCTGAGGACGACACGATCTCCAATCTGCTTTCACGTTATAAAGATGAGTCCAAGCATGTTAAAGTTGAGGTGAAAGACCCTGTTGTAAATCCGAAATTTGCATCGGAATATACAACCGATGATCTTGCGTCAAACAGCCTGATCGTAGTCTGCGGCGACAGAAACAAGGTTATCAATTACAACGATATGTATTCCTCTTCAGTAGACTATAATACCTGGCAGCAGACTACTACCGGATTTGATGGAGAAGGACAGATCACAAGTGCGATCGGCTATGTGACATCCGAGGATCTTCCGATCATGTACACCTTATCCGGACACGGAGAAAAAGATCTGGATTCCAGCTTTAAAGAAGATATCCAGAAAGCAAACATTGATATCAAGGAGCTGAACCTTCTCACAGAGGGAAAGGTTCCGGATGATGCAGACTGCCTGATGATCGTATCTCCGACCAGCGATATTTCCGAGGAAGAAAAAACAGAGCTCCTAGATTATCTGGAAGCAGGCGGAAAAGCTATGATCTTCTCGGATTATACACAGGATGATCTGCCGAACTTTGATGCGGTTCTTGAAAACTATGGTGTAAAGTGTGCAGAGGGAATCGTATTTGAGGGTGATAATCAGCATTATGGAATGCAGATGCCATATTATCTTGTACCAACAGTCAACAGCACAGATGCAAGCTCTGAGACAGCTTCTGCAGGCTCCTACGTACTGGCACCGTATGCGCAGGGCATTCAGAAAACAGATGATGTAAGAGATACCGTAACCATCGACAGTATCCTGACAACCTCTGACAAGGCTTACTCCAAAACAAATATGCAGAGCAGCAATATCGAAAAGGAAGACGGAGATGTAGACGGACCGTTTGATCTTGGTGTTGCCATCACTGAGAAACTGGATGATGATAAGGAAACACAGATCGTTTACTACTCCACAGCAAATCTGATGGAGAGCCAGATAAACCAGATGGTATCCGGCGGAAATGAAAAGCTCCTTCTGGAGTCCTTAAACTGGATGACCAGCACAGACGACAGTAATTCCGTTTCTATTCCATCCAAGAGCCTTGAGTCCACAAGCCTGACAGTAACCGATTATGATGCAGCCTTCTGGAAGATTTGTACCATTGGTCTGATCCCGGGAGTATTCCTTGTTGCAGGATTCTTGATCTGGCTTAAGAGGAGAAAAGCATAATGAAAAAATCGACCAAACTTGTTTCAGCAGTTGTTGTTCTGGCAGTTCTCGGCGGCGTTTATGTGGGACTGAACACCTACGTATCCAAAGAAGAAAAGACAGAGAGCAGCGAAGAGGAAAGCAAAACAGAAGTGTTTTCCGTGAAAACGGATGACATTAAATCCCTGGAATTTATCGTAGACAAGAAGGAAGTGACCTTTGAGAAAAAAGATGATTCCTGGGTGAAAAAGGATGAGACTGCTTTTCCTGTAAATCAGACAACTCTGGATTCCGCAGCTTCCGCCATCGAAACGGTGGAAGCAGACAGAGTCCTGGAGGATGTGGAGGATCTTACGGAATACGGACTGGATTCTCCATCTAACACAGTAACCGTTGATACCGCTGATGGGACAACGAAGCTCAACATCGGAGATGAGAATACGTCTACGAATCAGTATTACATTTCCAAGGATGATGATGACAGCACGGTATATGTAGTGGCAGCGGACACAGTGTCTCCGTTTATGGATTCCCTTTACGATTATGCACAGGGAGAAGATTTCCCAACAATTGATTCTTCCACAGTGAAAAAGGTTCAGGTCAGCGAGGATAAAGATTCCTATGTCCTAGAAGAAAATTCCGACGGAGCTACCTGGAATGTTTCCGGTGACGGAAGCAGCGATAAAGAGTCTGCCGATACAACGGCAGCAGGAAACGTAACCTCCGGACTTGGAAGCTTTGCATTTGACCAGTTTGTAAACTACAATGCAGAGGATCTTTCCCAGTATGGCCTTGATAAGCCCTATGCGACGATTACAGTGGATTATAAGGAAGAGGTGAAGGATGACAGCACAGACAGTACAGAATCCGGAGAAAACGATTCTACGGCCTCTGAGAGCGATTCTGAGAGCAGTGACACTACTGACACGGACAGCAGCTCAGAAGATGCAGACAGCAAGACAACCACAGTGGATAAACAGCTTGTCATTTACGTTGGTGATGAGGCAGGAGATGGCAGCAGATATGTAACGGTAGATAACAAACAGATCTATACAATGTCAACGGATACATTGAGTGCAGTTATTGACAAGACGCCGTCAGATCTCTGGTCACTGATCGTCAATTATCTGTCTGTAAAAAATCTGGATCAGCTCCAGGTTACTTACGGTGAAACAACAAGTACTGTAAATGTTTCACGTGAAACATCCACAGATGATGACGGAAACGAAAAAGAAACAACAACCTATCAGCTGGATGGTAAGGAAATAGAAAGTACAACCTTTACCACCTTCTACAACAAGCTGATAAACATGGCAGGACAGAAGAGACTGACAGACGCTTATACACCGGCTGCAGATCCGGAGATGACCGCTGTATTCACAGACTCTGACAAGAACCAGACAACCGTTACCTTCTACACATATGACACAAACTATTATGCAGCTGTCGTTGGAGACAAGGTATTTCTTGTAAACAAAATGACAGTAAAAGAAATGTTCAATGCATATGAAACCATGGTAAACGGTGAAACAGAGACAGAAGCCACAGCAACACCAACAGCTGAGGCGGAAAAATAAAATATTAAGAAAATAAATAAAAACACCTCGGAGATCCGCAAACAATAAGGTGATCTCCGAATATCCGCTTGATGATCAGATATTCGGAGACACCACACAGATCAGGATTTTCCGGGGTGTTTTTATGTTGCTGTTATTTTACGGTCCTTACAGATGAATAAGGTCCGTATATTTTTTTACCGTTTGTGATGCGGTATGCACGGATACAGTATTTGGTTGCGGTGCCTGGCTTTTTATCGGTGTAGGTTGTATTTTTTGTATTGCCGATAGCTTTCCAGGTTTTACCCTGAAGACGGTAAATGGTGTAGCATAGGTGATGATTCCGTCTGTTTTTGCGGTCAGTGGATTAGATGCATACCAGGTTGCTTTTCCATTGAAAACCGCAGGCTTGCAGTCAGAAAGAGCTCCGGTTTGTGAGTAGATCTGAGAAGTCATATTGCCGCTTCTTCTGAATCTGACAGGAGTGTTTCTGAACTGAAATCTGCTGCATAGGTCAGGCACGGTGTACTGGCGAGCTTGATTTTCTATAACTGCTATAATTATAGCGTGGAGAATTGACGAGGACAATATAAAAAAACTGTACAGAAGCTCATCTGAGCAACTGTACAGTTTTAATTTTTCTATATCTAACAGAAGGTTCGGGGGAGCTTCTGTCAGTAACTAAGTATTATGCAAGACCTCTTTCTTCCAGCCAGTCGAAGAGAACAACTTTTTCTGCTTTCTTTCTCTTGGTCATGTGATTGAACTGAAGGATCGTCAGGATTGTGAAGATCACTAACAGTGCAACCATTACAATAATGGAAGTGGTAATGCTCCGGCCACCGCTGATCGTTGCACGGAATGCGTCGACCGTATAAGTAAACGGAACGTATGCATGGATCTTTGCAACGAATGAAGGTGAAACCTCAACCGGATAAGTTCCGGCAGATCCTGCAAGCTGAACGACCATGAATACCAGCATCAGGAAGCTTCCTACTTTACCAAGAGTAATGTTGAAGAAGTACATGATAGAGGTAAAGGTCATTGATGTCAGGCAGGCGAAGAGTACGGTTTTGCCCATCTCTGCAGGTGTGAATCCGTTAAATGCACGTAACAGCAGGATCAGGCAGATTCCCTGAAGGATCGCTACTGGATAAAGGACGGAAGCCTTGCTTGCCCACCATGCGAAACCGGATTTCAGTTTGCCCTTATACTGAGCCAGAGGATACATCAGGCAGAATGCCAGTGCGCCGACCCAGAGGCCTACAGACATCATGTAAGGTGCCATTGCGTGTCCGTTATTCGGGACATCGGTAAGTTTTGTTTCATCGTTTACAACAGGAGTTGCGAACATTTTGATCGTTTCATCACTTGCTGAATTGTCTTTTACAGTGGTAGCTCCATCGCTGAGGCTTGTGGTCAGTGTCTTGGAACCGTCTTTCAGTTCTTTCATACCGCTTCCAAGCTTCTTGGAGCCATCATACAGCTGAGAGGAACCGCTCTGGATCTGGGCAGCGCCATCTGCAAGCTGTTTTGCACCATTGTTAAGTGTGCTGTTGTTGCTTACAAGCTTTTCGGTACCGCTGAGAAGTGTTGAGGTACCGTTTGCTAATGTCTTAGTTCCGTTTGCAAGAGTAGTAGCACCGCTGGAAAGGGTTTGGGCTCCTGTTGAGAGCTTTTTGGTACCGTCTGTAAGAGCGGAGCTGTTTTCGGAAAGCTTAGCAACACCATCGGTGTAGGTTGTGATTCCGGTTGTCAGTGTTCCGGAACCATCGGCTAATGCTTTTGTTCCATCTGCAAGAGTAGCAGCACCGCTGGAAAGAGCATTGGCTCCTGTTGCCAGTTTCTTGGTGCCGTCTGTAAGAGCAGCACTGTTTTCGGAAAGCTTTGCAATACCATCGGTGTAAGTTGTGATTCCATTTGTCAGTGCCTTAGAACCATCTGCCAGCTGACCTGCACCGGATTTGATATCCGGAAGTGCGTCAGTGATCTGTTTGCCGGCTGTTTTCAGATTTTTTGCACCGTCATTGAGCTGCTTATCATAAGATGTCAGTTGGTCAAATCCATCGTTCAGAGCTTTGATTCCTGCTGCTGCTGCCGGGAAGGCTTTGGCAGTGCCGTCTTCCAGAGACTGAAGTCCTGCGGAAACGTTCTTGGTTCCTGTGTTTACAGCCTGTGCACCCTGATACAGCTGGGTAACACCTGCAGAAAGCTGAGCGATCAGATCTGTAGGAAGCTGACTTGTAGCTGCAGATAAATGCTCTGCACCTGCGCTCATGGTTGTTGCACCTGCACTCATCTGGTTTGCACCATCTGTCATGGTTGTGGCACCCTCAGAAAGTGTGCCGGCACCCTGAGTCAGTCCTCCGGAGATCTGACTCAGTCCGGAAGCTGCTTCGTTAAGCTTGGAAGCAACAGCATTCAGATTTTCCTGAGTAGAAGAGAGCTGACCGGATACACCAGCTGCAAGCTGTGAAACCTGATCAGAATAGCTGCTCATGTAAGAACCGTCCACGCCAGTCATTCCACCGGCTACGCTGTTTAAAGCGTTGATCACATCATTCAGAGCTGCTGCGGAAATGGTTCCGTCCTCAGAAGCGGTTGCCTGAATCGCCTGAAGCTGTGCTGCTAAATCGGTCATTGTCTGTCCGGCAGTACCGATCTTGGTATTTGCATCAGTAAGTGCCTCCGTTGTCTGCTGTCCGTATCCTGTAAGGATGTTGCTGACCTGATCACCTACCTGTGAGAACTGTGTGCCTGCATTCTGGAGAGCAGGGATCAGACTGTCTGTGATACTGCTGCTGGTCTGACTTGTGATGCCTGCGGCCTGAGTGATATATCCGGCTGCGTTGTTGATTCCGTCTGCCGCATTGTTCATACCAGCTGCAGCACTGTTCATACCAGCTGCGGCTGTGTCCATACCATCCTTTGCGGAAGTAAGGCCGGCTGCAAGCTTGTTGATGGATTCCTGTGTTGTTCCCTCTTTCAGAGCAGAAACCTTATCGTTCAGGGCTTTCAGTCCGTTTTCCAGCTGCTGTGTTCCGGATATCAGTGACTGTGAGTCATCGGTTCCTTTGGTAACACCGGTATTCAGCTGAGAGATACCATTGGAAACTGTTGTGAGTCCGTCTTCAAGTTTTGCAAGCTCTTTGGCACCGGCTGCGAGTTTGCCAGCACCAGCCACATAGGTGGTAGTTCCATCTGCAAGAGTGTCAGCACCAGCTACATACTGTGTTGTTCCGTCGGAAAGAGTATCAATACCTGCACTTAATGCATTTGCACCGGATTCCAGGCTGCTTGCACCGGATTTCAGTGCATCAGAATTTTTATTAAGCTCATCCACACCAGCGGTGTACTGCTGAACACCTTTATCCAGAGTATCCACACCGGTTGTCAGCTCCGGAACCTTTTCTGTGAGGGTTGCAACGCCGCTGTTCAGCTGATCTGCACCATTGTCCAGGCTCTTTGCGCCATCGTTAACCTTTGCAACACCATCGGTGTAGGTCTTAAGACCTTCGGTGAGACTGTCAGCACCGCTTACGAAAGTAAGAGTACTGGTGGAAAGCTTCTTAAGGTTTTTGGTAATTGTTTTGTTACCATCAGCTGCTGTATTCAGTCCGTCTTCGATCTTTCCGGATCCGTCTGCAGCTTCCTGCATTCCGTCACCTGCTTCTGAGATAGAATCAAAAACGGTTTCTGTATAGGTTTCCGTAACCTTGGAAGCAATGTTATCACGAAGCTTCAGCATTGCTGTTTCACTGAGCTTGGAGGCGATATAGTTGGTTCCAGGGTTTGTCTCATAGGATAGCTCCATTTGCTTTGGCTCGTTGTCCATTACAGTGGCTGCGTTTGCGGAGAAATTTTCCGGAATTTTGATAACCATGTAATAGGTTCCATTGGCCAGACCGTCCTCTGCTGTCTTGCTGTCTACAATGTTAAATGCCATTGAGTCGTTGTCTTTCAGCTCATCCGTCATGTCCTTACCTATGCTTAAGGTCTTGCCATTATACTCGACAGGTTTGTCTTCGTTTACCACGGCCACTGGCAGGCTGTCTACGTTTCCGTAAGGATCCCACATGGATTTCAGAAACAGACCTGCATCGATAATGGCGATTACGACGATAAGCATGAGCTTGTTACGAAGTAAGCTTTTCCATTCGTTTTTGATCATATTACCTATCCCTTTCTTATTAAATTGTATTATCAAACATAGTTGATTAATCAAACTTTATTCCAGTAATGGCGACGAGATCTATTAATCATATTAAAATCTATTAATAGCTTTATATTCCATTATCAAACAAAGTGTTGATTTTCTTTACGTGATGTATTATACTAAACACATACCACAGATACAACCATTAAATCTTTACTGAATGTATATTAATAGACGGAAATAATGGAAGTGTCTATTACAAATAAAAAACTGCATAATAGACAAAAAGTACGTTATTTCCTTTGAATTTATGTGCAGTTGGTAATATTAAATGCAGACAGGATTCCTATGTTTCAACACAAATATGCAGCAGATATCTGGTATCGTGTAGGTCGGCGTCGTTAACAATTTTGATCTTGTCAATTCTTAACAACAGCAGATATCTGGTATCATACAGATCGGCGTAGAGAAAGCGAATGCTTTTATTCGTTTGAAGGATGCATTATCATTGTATGACAGTTGCAGAGTATCGTAAGTGACAGGTGATTGAGGCGGAGGAAACGTGCTTGCTTTTTTGAATTGCAGGGGGAATTAAGATGGCGGAAAAAGTTGACAGAAGAGTACGTAAGACCAAGGCACAGTTGCGAGCGGGGCTTGCCCGTCTTATGCAGAAGAAGAGCATTAAGGAGATTACGGTAAAGGAACTGGTGGAAGAAGTTGATATCAACCGCTCCACATTTTATCTTCACTATACAGATATCTATCAGATGCTGGAATCCATTGAGGCTGAATTGATGGAGGAAATCACGCATCTGGTGGCAGACTATCCTCTGGATCCTCTTAATAATAAGGAGAGCTCGTATCCTTTTATTGAGCAGATATTTACGATCCTGGATCATAATAAGGATATTTGTATCGCACTTCTTGGAAAGAATGGAGATATGGCTTTTGTGAATCGTATAGAAAAACTGATCGCAGATACAGTGCTGCATCGCTTGTCAATTCGTCTGCCGAAAGACAACCGTGATATTGAGTATGCGTATGCGTTTTGTCTGAATGGATGCGTGGGAATGATCAAGACATGGCTGTCTTCTGAGAATCAGGAGAGTACACAGCATATGGCAGAGCTGACACATAAGCTGATCGATAATACAACACACATGTATCTGGAGCAGGCACTTAGATAAGAGAAATGTCCGGATGCATGCTGTGAGTCTGGTAAAAAATAAAGAGTATTGTTTCACGTTTGTTTGAGGGAAAACTCATGTTTCACGTGAAACAGTACTCTTTTTTTATTGGCTTTTTGTTGGTTTATAGCATTTCCACAAATTACTGCATGAAGCTCAACGGCTCCGAACATGAACAATGTTCTTTTGATACGTTGATTTCCAAAATTACTATAGATAAATTTTGTTTTTGGTGCCGGATCATAAGCTGTTTTTACAGGAAAATAGCTACCTGTTCCAGGAAATGTTCCGGATCTTCCAGATGAGGAAGATGTCTGGTTTCCGGGATCACAGCGGTTTCAATGGAAGAATTCAGCTTTTGATATTCCTCTGCGATAAGAGAAGCGGAAGCTTCTTTTTCTCCGGAAATAATATAGATGCATGCATCGGAAGATTCTACGGCATTATTAATGCTGATATTCAGGTATTTGCCAATGTAGCTGGAATACAGATATTTGGCGTTGGAACCGCCCTTGTGAGCGGATTCATAATAGGTGTCTACCAGTGTATCTGTTACATGGAAGGGATTGTAGAACAGCTTTTCCATAAACAGACTGCTGATGGATTCGCGGGAAGCTACCATATGATAGATCAGAGTTCCGAAAATCGGAAGCTCGATAAAATACTTAAAGAGCTTGTTGTCTTTACAAGGTGCCTGCTTCAGGGAACTGAAGCTTGGTGGATTGACCAGCATGATCTTGCGGAAATGGTCGGAATTGTTACGGTAAGCCATGATCGCAAAAGAACCTGAGAAACCACTGGCAATAACATCGGTTTCCTCACGAATCACATTCTTGGCAAAATCACAGAGTAACTGAGCAAATACAAAATTGGTATAAGTAATATCCGGTTTTTCGGAACGTCCACATCCAAGAAGATCAATGGTGTAAACGGTATGTTCGGTTGCGAGCTGCTTCTCTATGGCATTCCATTCATAACCGGAAGCACCTGGCATGATATCATGAATAAGAAGAATAGGGGTGCCATGTCCCTGCTTTGTATAAAAAATCTTTCCAAAACGCCAGTCATAGGTTTTGCTGTGTGGCTGTTCCAGCATATCTTTAAGCTGAGATGTGGCATCTATGAAACGGTTAGCAATATGAATAACACCTGCGGCAGTTCCGACTAAAGCTGCAAGAGTAAGTAGTCTGTGTCCATTTTTCTTCATTAAAAAGCCTCCTGGAATTCGTAAAAATAATCAGGACAGATGTAACGTAATTCAGGTATCTGATCTGATTTTTTCTGAATATTTCTTTGCTTTATTATACGACAGGAACGAAAAATTTACAATGCTTTTGTGGGAACCCTAACCTTGTTATTGTATGCTGACGCTACTGTCCATTCTGTTCTTGACGATGATCGCTAAGTTGCTGTTCGTTCTGCTTTCAGTAACGCACTTCGTAATGCAAAGAATTTATGTTGATCGCATAAATTGGTGCGGTATGGCTTCGGGCTTTCTGCGACCTTCGTTTATAAAAAAAACTTACGGAATATTATCAGTGAACAGTAGCATCGCCAATACGCTTCATGATACATAGAAATCAGATTTCGAACCGAATCAAGTAAATCCCCTGCTTTAATTGCGAAGAGCAATAAGCAGAGGACTTACTTGTATCAGGAGAAGGAAAAGCTCCTTCTGATAAACTGCGAAGCAGTTATTTGGTTATGAGCAAGTAGCGAAGAGGATGCTGTTATCCGCTGGAATGCTTTTATACTTCAGTAGAATACCAAGTGTTTCACGTGAAACATTGGACTTGTTATCCGACAGAGCTGATGCTATACAGGATTGCCGAGGATGATGTTGATAAGGGTTTTGTTCAGCATCAGTGTGCGGTTCCATGGATTGAGAATTACTCCCTCAACAGACGGCTCTTGCAATGCAGAAGAAAAAATCTTATCAATATCTGCGGTAAATGTGGACATGATCTTATCACTGCCTTTTAACTCTTCGTCAAAGCTGGTAAATGCAGCCCACCATTGCTTTCCATCGTTGGTTTTGATCGCATGAAGAGAAATTTTTCCATCACCTTTTGGAGGTTCTACAGCAATGATCAGCTGTGCCTGCTCCTGCATTCTGTGACGGATCACGGTGAGAGTATGAGCAAGCATTTCTTCGGTTGCTTCTTTTTGGAGTGCTGCAATGGCAGTTTCGATCTTTTCATTGCCATTTAAAGTCTTGTCTAATTGTTCTTTATAGAAATCGTTGCGATTATTTGTGGTGTTCATGTATAAAATATTCCTTTCAATCAGATGATAAATGACTAGTACATTGTTTTCGAAATACCTATACCAATTACTTGTTGGTGAATCCGACTGCACAGATCTAAAAGCCTCAGCATAGCCAGCTACGCCTGCATTTTTATACCTGCACACTCGAATCCACATCCCACGCGATTGGTATAGTTATTTACGAAACAATGTATTAGCCGCAAACTGCAAGGAGTTTGCGAATGCTTTCTTTATGGATTATAGCATTTCAGGGGAAAATGAGGCAAGAGAAGAAGTGTTTTTAACTGAATCAAATAAGTCCCCTGGTTCGATTTCGAAAAGCAATAATCAGGGGAACTTGCTTGCATCAGGAGAAGTGCAGGCTCCTTCGGATAAACTGCGAAGCACTTATTCGGTTATGAGCAAGTAGTGAAGCGGATGCTTTTATCTGCTTGAATTAAATCAAAAAGTTTCCTGATTACTGATCACTCCGTTCTTGGTAATACACTTCGCGATGCACAGAAATTATGCTAATCACATAAATTTGCATGGTATGTCCAGGGCTTTCAGTGGTCTTTGCGCACAAAAAAACTCGGAGGATAATATTACCAGTTAACAGTAAGTCCCCTGCTTCAATTACGAAAAAGTAATAAGTAATAAGCAGTGGGTGGCGTGTATTAGGAAGAATGCAACGGCGTTTAGAAGCAGGGAAAGGAATAGTGGGCATGTCTGAAAACAAGGTACTGCACTAATTCATGTGGCCACTGTTATGGGTACATTGTAAGCCGGTCCTGATAAATTGCAAAGTAGCTATTGGGTGTAGAACTGCGTAGCGAATACGGGTATTTTTATTCGTTTGATTCCAAATTGGATAGATATGTTTGCACACTTGAAGGTGAGTTGCCAGATACTGTCATCAGTATTCTCCATGATTTCGGTCAGATGCTTTTGTGAACTGGATGGGGAATTAACAAGTTAAGTGAATGTAGTAAAAATGTGTATTTATATGAAAAAATGGAGGGTAAGGCGGAAAATATGGAGGATTTTATAGAAAAACGATATAAGAGTAAGGATGAAATAAAGAGAAATAAGAGATTATTTCTGCGAAGAGAACACTATGATAATGACAATAACACAAATGTTAAGTACGATAAAAAGGACTTTATAAAAGAAAATACTGGCAAATAAATAGAAATAATAGGATGTTTACGAATGAAAAAGCATTAAAGTACGAATTATAGTACTTTAAATGAAAAGGTACGATAAAACGTACTTTGAATGTATACACATATAAAAAAACCTAAAAATACAAAATGTGCACCCGCACACATGCGGCAAAAAGATAAAATATAGATCCGTTCCTACTTTAAACATGCAAAATTTTGATTGATCGAATAAAAGAAAGCAGCTGCTTCGATTACAAAAAAACAATAAGCTGTGGGTGGGAAAATACTTGTACTCTTCCTGATAAACTGTAAAACAGCTATTTTGTGTAAAACTATGATCGAATGCAAAAATTTTTGTCCGCATGACTGGGATAAAGGGAAGACAGGGAAGTGTTTTACGGCTTGATTTAGAAGAAAAAGCCTATTAAGTGAAATTTATTTTATGCCAGTTCTATGCCGGAACCTTATTCAGATACATTTTATATTGGATATTACAAAATGAAACTATGCTTGAAAAAGTCTTTAGTTAACATGTACATAACGAATATATAACAGGACTGAAAGAAAAATGAAATAAATACGCAAATCTTTCGTAAACATAATAAAATAAACAAAAATCGAAAATTCCAGTTTCATAATATTATATTTTTTTCACGAGAGATACATGTATTTCACACTATAAAAACATTCCGGGAAAAGAAGTTTCCATTTGCTATATATAGATGTTTTTGGAGAATATAAAGATAACAGCCACATTATTTTGAGGATGGAGCTTCTTGTATTTTTTACATGCTTTCGTGATACAGATAATGCCAGAGAGAATATATCGGAGTATTTTTTTGATATTTCTCATTGATTTTATAATGTGTTCGTAACTGTTCAGTACCCTTGCAGTTACAAGTCAAACCGTGTCCTGGATCGATTTCGTTGATGGCATTTTTAACCGGATCGAGGAAGTCACTTGCTTCAATTATGAATATTGGTTTGATAATCTGTCTTCGGATGTTTCACGTGAAACATCCGAAGATAGATTAAGAATAAAGAGTCATAACCCCATCTTTGACAATTGCAGAAATAAAAAACAGCTGTAGTTCGTGCTTATGTGTTTTATGGTAGGTTTAATATAGATTTTAATCGAATCAAGTAATTCACCTGCTTCAATTGTGAACTACAATAAGCAGTGGTTGGGGACTTGCTTGTATCAGGAGAAGTATAGTCTCCTTCTGATAAACTGCGAAGCATTTATTAAGCTATGAGCAGTAGTGAAGAGGATGTTTTTATCCGCTTGACTTAAAAAATGTTTCGCAACAACGACAACTCATATGCGCTTTACGGTAGCGTGATATAGTTTTTAATCGAGTCAGGAGGTCCCCTGCTTCAAGTGTAAGAAGCAATAAGCAGCGGTTGGTGACTTGCTTGTATCAGGAAGAGTACAAGCAAGTTTTGATAAACTGCGGAGCAGTTATTCGGTGTAAAGCTGCGTAGCAACTGCGGATGCTTTTGTTTGTATGACTCGAATCAGGAGGTCCCACTGTTTTTGATTTCAATTGTAAGAAACGATAAGCAGTGGTTGAAGAACTGCTTCTTATCAGGGAAGAGTAGCTTGTAGTCCTTTTGGTAAATCGCGAAGCAGTTATTCAGTGTAGAACTGCGAATGTGTTTACAGATGCTTTTATTCGCTTGATAATAATAGTAATGTTTTTAGTGTTCAGATAAAATTTGAAAATGCTATAAATGCTGTAAAAGAAAGGGATTTCGATGCCTATGTAGCAGTGTGCAAGGTTCCATAAAAGATAATATATCTATACCGAGAAAATCGAATTATTTTCGAGATTACGATAAATCAGAACAATTTCAGCAAAATATCTATAAATGGGAACTTCATTTCTGGTACGTTTTTATGGCGTAAAATATATAGTCTGATTGACAGCAAATAAAACTGGAAGTTTATGCGGAGTTGATGGACTTTATAATCGATGTACTGTTACTGTCAAACTTCTGTTTAGTCCGGAATGAGTTTGGGTATACTACACAATAAATAAAATAATTCAAAACCTATTTTCTATTGTTTCACGTGAAACATTATGTGGCAGTTTAAAAATAAAAGTGTTATAATGATATCCAATGAGTAAAAATCCCTTAAAAAAATAAAAAGGAGGGGTACAATGGGACGAATCATTGCAGTTGCCAATCAGAAAGGCGGGGTTGGAAAATCAACGACAGCCATCAATCTATCGGCCTGCCTTGCTGAAAAAGGGAAAAAGGTTCTTGCCATCGACATTGATCCGCAGGGAAATACGACCAGTGGACTTGGCGCAGACAAGAATGCAGTAGAAAACACCCTTTATGAGCTGCTGCTTGGAGAAGCAGAGACCAAGGATACCATTATAAAGAACGTTGTAGATAATGTTGACCTGATACCATCGAATATGAATCTTTCCGGTGCAGAAATTGAACTGGTTGATCTTGAGGATAAAGAATTTATTCTGAAAAAGATCACGGATAAACTTCGCCGGAAATATGATTACATAATCATGGATTGTCCGCCGTCACTGAGTATGCTTACAATTAATGCTTTGACAGCCGCAACCTCCGTTCTGGTGCCGATTCAGTGTGAGTATTATGCATTGGAAGGTTTGTCACAGTTGATACATACCATCGAACTGGTAAGAGACCGATTGAATAAGAGATTGAAGATCGAAGGCGTGGTCTTTACTATGTATGATGCCAGAACAAATCTGTCACTTCAGGTTGTAGAAAATGTAAAAGAAAACCTGGACCAGAATATATACAAAACGATCATACCGAGAAATGTACGACTTGCAGAGGCACCAAGCTATGGAAAACCGATCAATCTGTACGATTCACGATCTACAGGAGCAGAGAGTTATCGCCTCCTGGCAGAAGAAGTTATAGGCAGGGAGGACGAGTGATGGCTGGAAGAAGAACAGGAGGCCTTGGAAAGGGTCTTGACGCACTGATCCCGAACAAAGCAGGCGGTCCGTCAAAGGAACCTGCAAAAAAGACAAGATCTGCAGTTGTAAAAAAAGACAAACCAACTGAAAAAGATAATCCGGCCGCAGAACGACTTGTGAAAATTTCCAGCGTAGAACCAAATCTGAATCAGCCCAGAAGACATTTTGATGAGGATGCGCTGCTGGAACTTTCGGAATCCATTAAACAGTACGGTGTTCTTCAGCCGTTGTTGGTATCCGATAAGAAGGATTATTTTGAGATCATTGCAGGCGAACGCCGCTGGAGAGCTGCCAAGATGGCAGGGCTCAAGGAAGTTCCTGTTGTTGTAAAAGAGTTTACAGACCAGGAAATCGTAGAAATTTCCCTGATCGAGAACATTCAGCGGGAAGACCTGAATCCTATAGAGGAAGCGATGGCATACAAACGTCTGATGGAAGAGTTTCACCTGAAACAGGATGAAATCGCAGACAGAGTTGCCAAAAGCAGAACTGCAGTAACTAATTCCATGCGTCTTCTGAAGCTTTCCTCAAAAGTTCAGGAAATGGTAATTGCAGATATGATCTCAGCTGGTCATGCGAGAGCACTTCTGGGAATTTCTGATGAAGCTCTTCAGGAAACAACAGCCATGAAGGTTTTTGATGAAAAACTCAGTGTTCGTGAGACGGAAAAACTTGTAAAGAATCTGGTTTCTCCTGCGAAAAAAGTAAAAACAGAGAAAAACACAGCAGAAGATGCCATTTATGAGAGCCTGGAAGAAAAAATGAAAGGTATCATGGGAACAAAGGTATCCATTCAGCGAAAGAAGAACAACAAAGGTAAAATTGAAATTGAATATTATTCCAGAGATGAACTGGAGAGGATCATTGATCTGTTCGAATCTATCAGATAGGAGGCAGAATGAGCGGGATTTTTGAAAGCATGGGAATTGATTCCGGGATTGTGATCATTGTTTTGCTGATCCTTACCATCATTCTTCTGATCAATGTGGTGAGTAGCAATATGCGTCTCAGCCGTTTGGAACGGAAGTACAAGATGTTTATGAGAGGCGGAGATGCACAGTCACTGGAAAAAGTTTTTGTAAGAAAATTTGCACAGATCGACCGGCTGTATGAAGCAAAGGAAGATCATGATCATGACATCAGCTTTATCAAAAAAAATATGAATGTAATGTTCAGCAAATATGGCGTTGAAAAGTATGATGCATTTGATGATGTAGGTGGAAAACTCAGCTTTGCACTGGCGCTTCTTGATAAAAACAATACGGGTCTGATCTTGAATGCGGTTCACAGCCGCGATAACTGTTTCCTTTATTTAAAGGAGATCGTAAAAGGTGAGTCCTATGTTGTACTTAGTCAGGAAGAAGTGGAAGCTTTGAGAAAAGCAGTAAACTTTGGCCTTGGTGAGATTGAGAAGGAATAAAAAACTGCAAAGAGTAAGAATATTTTTAATACAGGAGGAATATCATGTTAGACATTAAGTTTGTGAGAGAGAATCCGGAGGTTGTAAAGCAGAATATCCGCAACAAATTTCAGGATCAGAAACTGCCGCTGGTGGATGAGTTCCAGGACAGCAAACTGGAGCTGGTTGACAAGGTTCTCGAACTTGATAAAGAAAACAGAGAGATCAAGCAGGAGGTTGAGGCTCTCCGTGCTGAGAGAAACAAGATCTCCAAACAGATCGGTGCTCTTATGGGCCAGGGAAAAAGAGAAGAGGCAGAAGAGGTTAAAAAACAGGTTGCTGCATCCGGAACTCGTATTGAGGAACTTTCTCAGAGAGAGAAAGAGGTTGAGGAAGAGCTTCTGAAAGATATGATGGTGATCCCGAACATCATCGATCCTTCTGTACCGATCGGTAAAGACGACAGCCAGAACGTAGAGATTGAGAAATTTGGTGAGCCGGTTGTTCCGGATTTTGAAGTTCCGTATCATACAGATATCATGGAGAATTTTGATGGAATCGATCTTGACAGCGCAAGACGTGTTGCCGGTAACGGATTCTATTATCTGATGGGTGATATCGCACGCCTTCATTCCGCAGTAATTTCCTATGCAAGAGATTTCATGATCAACCGGGGATTTACTTACTGCGTACCGCCTTTCATGATCAGAAGCAACGTTGTTACAGGCGTTATGAGCTTTGCGGAGATGGATGCTATGATGTACAAGATCGAAGGTGAGGATCTTTACCTGATCGGAACAAGTGAGCATTCCATGATCGGTAAATTCATTGACCAGATTATTCCGGAGGAAGAGCTTCCGAAGACACTTACAAGCTATTCTCCGTGCTTCCGTAAAGAGAAAGGTGCTCATGGACTTGAGGAGAGAGGTGTTTACCGTATCCATCAGTTCGAGAAACAGGAGATGATCGTTGTCTGCAAGCCAGAGGAGAGTAAGATGTGGTTCGACAAGCTGTGGCAGAATACAGTAGATCTGTTCCGTTCTCTTGATATTCCGGTTCGTACGCTTGAGTGC
>OLOH01001014.1_pt1 | contig 17296 bp, 16 predicted proteins | sample 1673221 | NCBI WGS metagenome assembly OLOH01 (sample SAMEA3136767, study PRJEB25190) | human gut metagenome
AACCGCATCTACACGAACATGACTGTTAACAGATTCCAAATGTGTTTTTAATGCTATTGCTTTGCAATGCCCTGTATCTTTTATAGTCAATGTATGTCTTGAAAGATTTCCTACTGATAAAATATCTCCATCTACAATCATTAGCTTCCAAACACCAGAGCGCACAAGTAATTCTGCTATTACAGCTCCTATTGCTCCTGCCCCTATTATAGCATATCTTTTTTGTGTTACCTTTTTTTCAAACATTCCCCTATTCAGAATTTGTTTCTGATTCCAATTTTCAGAATAACTCCATTCAACCTGATTATTATCTTTCAGTAGAAAACGAGAATCTCTTAAATTCCACCCTTTTTTTCCGGGACGAAATCCCTTATATACTTTATTATGATGAGACAATACAGGAAGAATCCAAGACCACCAATGATAATTTCTAGTGTCCCCATAAAATTTCTCTGGTATTGGAAACCCGATTAAAAATGGATGTCTTTTACCATCTCTGATTTTATTTAAAAGTGGTACAATATCCTTTTCCCATAATATTCCACTTTTTTTTAAAACATTTTTTAATTCTGAAATTGTATTAGGTGCCTGCCACATATTAATTACCGGAATCTTATCTAGGAGAATCCATATTCCTGTTATCAAATCTTCTTTCTGCGAATCAACATATCCACCCCATGCATTTTCAACGCATATATTACCCTTTAAATCCAAAAATGTTTCAACAAAATATTGTTTATTTCCCTTAAATCTCAATTTAACTATTCCAGATTTTGCACCAGCATCCTCCCATTGCATGCACGAAATTTCATCTTCATCAAAGATAATTGTTAAAGCATTGGTTTTTTTTACATCTGGAAGTTCAAACCAATCTTTACTTGTAATCAAGGAATTTTTCTCTGCTTTAGAAATCCACTCTAACAGCCTTTCTATATTCCAACATATTCGATTCTCTGGATTTGTCGGTTCACGATTAATATCTGCTATATCCTCTAATGGATCTCTAAGACACACATCTCCTTTTCGCCATAATCCATTTTCAGCTATTATTCCATTATTAGATTGATGGTAATAAGTCTTTGAGATTCCACCCTGTACTGCTGGAAAAATTTTTATTTTTCCTTCCGGAAACACATCCTCCATAGTTACATACCATATAGAATTAAAAAAATCACTTTTGGCTTCATTTGTTTCACAAATTTTAACAGAAAAATACCAAACACACTCTACTTCATCCCATTTCAAGTCTGTTAATAACTCTATTTGCTGAAACTCATCTACACACCTTCTACCCTCTAACAAATATTTATTGGGATTTTTCAAGCGAATCTCCCTCCAGCCAAATTAATGCTTGCTGCTTCTCTTTTAGTAAATACAGCCTCTTTTTGCTTAGCTTCCGGAAACTTATTTCCTAATAATTGTCTCCACAAACTTGCACTCTCATAAACTGTTTCTGCGTCATATGCCTTTCTTGCTATTACTGCAGCATCGCAGACGTCATCATAAAATGCTTCATAATCTTCATCAGACAATCTTCCAAAAACATCATGTTCTGGAACGCCTCTATCTTCCAATACTGGTTTTTCTGAATAATCTGAAACAATTTTTTCCAAAGTTAAAACAATTCCTTCTGCAACCGATTCAATACCATCAGGACAGCAATCACCTATCAAATGTTCCAACGGATAACTTTTTGGATGCTTTACATCCGGAAACTTCTCTTTTCTCCACCATTTTAAGCATTTTACAACATTAATATAATGTGTATTGCACTTTGAATTTTTTTCTTGTGTCCAGCGAATCTGTTCTAATGGATGTGTTTTGTCCCAAAATTCCGCCTCTCTATCCGGTATATACAATGGTTCTTTTTTCCAATCTGCATTTTCATCTGCTTTCATAAATTCTGCATATGCACAATTCCATAAGTCGGAAGAATAATTTTTTTCAACACTTGCTAGCTTTTCGCTCATTTCTTCCAAATCATCATCTGAAAGAACTGCCATATTCTCTAATAGTCCCTGTTCCGCCAGCGCTGGTGCAGATGTTGGCACTACGTCTAAATCTACATGGGTCATTTCTATTCCCCATGATCTTCCCTGTTTTCTGTATTTTCCATCATAATATTTTTTCAAAAACGGTTCAAAAATATCCAACGCTTCTTCTGGTGTGACTTCCTCTTTATCAAGCCTTGTCACTACCACAATATCGACATCCGAACGCTTTCCTTGTTTCGGTCTTACTGCTGTTGACCTCCTATAACTGCCCTGTAAAAATGTTGTCTCTATTATATCTTTCAAATCCTTATCTGATTTCAATCTTGTTCTAAGTGTTGTATGAGCTGTTTTTAATTCATTCACCTGATTTTCTGTTAAACGAATATTTTTTAAAAAATCATTAAAATAAGTTGTCATTTTCTGTGCCATCAAACTTCTCCTCTCTGTGGAAATAAAATCGTTGGATAATATGAATGGGTTATAACATCGTATTCGTATAATTGAACTTTACCGTACATCATAGATTGTATTCCCAAATAAAACATTACGGAATTCGGTCCAGCAATAAATATATGTAATGTTCCTCTTTTTAACTTTCCTGTTCTCTTTCCAATTTCACAATTTACTTGTTTTGCTAATGCCCATGCGTGAGTTCCGTTTTTTATCGCATCTGTTCCATAATTTTCAAGCAAGAAACTCTCATAAACTCCAATTTCAAGTTCGCTATTATCTATAAACTCTCTCACATCTGCATTAATATCATGTGTAATCCCTATAGAAATTACCATATCATTAGCATCTTTGCTTAAAATATCCTTCTCGATTAAAAATTCATTTTGTTGAGAACTTCCTTCTCTAGTCCATTGGCTATGGCCATCTAAAGTTTTTTGAACCGGATTTACCTTTATACCCGTTTTCGGATTCAAAATTCGTCCAATAGTAAATGAAATTGATAATGAAGTTTTTGCCGGACTCCTCCGTTTCGGGGGTCTTGATTTCCTCGGCCATGATCTTTCTCACACTCCTTGTATGTCGTAATATTGTGCAAAAGCAATTTTTAATTATAACCGCCCATGAGGGGAATTGCAAGAGGTTTGCCCTCCCTCCTGCAAAAAACTCACAGGGCGTCAAATTCCTCCCGGGTCAGCAGGAGATCCAACGCCTCCAGAAGCCCGTTGGCGGTCAGCCGTGCGGGCAGACCCAGCTCCCTTTGCAGCGTTGCCCGCCTTTCGGCGGAGCCGGGGCCGATCAGTCCCTTGTCCAGAAGATCCGCCTTCGTAATACCGGCGGAGCGGCGGGGTGCGTCCTCCCCCTCGAAGGTGGCACCGGCGCGGCGAAGAGCGTCCGTCAGCACCTGCGGCGTCATACCTTCCACGCCCAGCTTGCCCTCCTTCCCCGGCTTTCTCTTGCGCTTCTCCTTGCCGTACACGTCGGGGACATACGCCTGCTTTACTCTGTCCGGGGGCAGCAGCCCCTTCAGGTGGCTGCGGAGCACGAAGCCCGCGCCGTCCGGGTCGGTCAGCAGGATCACGCCCCGCGCCTCCGCCAGACGGCGGAGATACGCCGCCTTTTCCCTGTCGTTGAACAGGGCGAAGCCGCCCACCTCCACTACAGCGGCATCCACTGCCTGTAGGAGCGTATTTCTGTCGTACCGCCCCTCTACTACGATGACTTCCCTGACCCGCGGCTTCACTTCACACCTGCCAATTCCATGAGGAACAGCTTCAGTTCTCCCTCACTGTCCATGTTTCGCTCACTCTTCATACGGTGGTCCAGTGTCTGACAGCGCTTCACCGCCTCACGGCACCAGCTGCGCCGCACACCCCGAGCCGACTGCATCAGTTTTTTAGCTGGGTAATCGGACTTCATACGCCACAAATCCTTCAGCCACAGCACGTCCTTGCCGCCGTCGATCGCCAGCCGGGCTGTGTACAGCTGCCGCAGCGTCTTTCCCAATGCCGCCAGAATGCGGATAGGCTCCTCCTGCATCCGCAGCAGCTCTGCAAGGCATTCCGCCGCCTTGTCATAGTCACGAGCCGCCACTGCGTCCGTCATGTCGAACACCCGCGCGTCCAGCACAGGGTCCGCCACAGCGTCGATATCCGCCGCTGTGATTTTCGCTCCCCTGGCATAGGCGGCGATTTTGGCGATTTCCGGCACCAGACCGGTCATCAGGCTGCCGCAGGTGAACAGCAGATGGTCTACCGTGCCTGCATCGATATCCTTCCCGGCAGCGACAAAACGGCGGCGCACCCACTTTTGCAGCTTCTGCTGTCCCTGCTGGGCAAACTCGATCACCTGGGCGCGCTCCGCCAGGGCGGCGGTGAGCTTCTTCAGCTTGGCGTCGGTCTTATAGGGTATCTGCCGGTACAAAAACACCAGCGTGCAGTACACCGGGAAGTCCCCCAGCAACGCCACCAGCGCTCCCCGCTGGGCCTCGTCCAACTTGAACAAGTCCATATCCTCCACCGTGACCAGGGTGCGCTCCGCCATCATAGGCATGGCCTCCGCCGCCTCGACGACCTCCTGCACGGTCAGTCCTTTGCCCGTGAGCCTGTGATAGTTGAACTCCTCAAAGCCCGCCGGCACAAGCCGTGCTTGCAGTTCCGCCACCGCCTGCTGCATCAGGTACGTCTCCTCGCCGTGGAATATATAGACATTCCCCACGGCGCCGCTTTGCAGCGCGTCGTGGAATTCCTCATAACCGGGGGTCTTTTCTTTTTTCTCCTTTGCCATGCTATCCTCCGTTCACGGTGATGCGGATGGTTCCCTGCTGGTCTGTGCGCCAGATATCCGCCCCAACTGCCAGCAGCCGCTGGAGCGTCTCCTCCGACGGGTGGCCATAGTTGTTATCGCCCACACTGATGACTGCCGCCTCCGGCGTCACCGCCTTCAAAAAGCGTATATTTGAGCTATATCGGGAGCCGTGGTGGCTGACCGCCAGCACCTCTATATCCGGCAAGGCATAGGTTTCCACCAGCTTTTTCTCGGTGCTGCCGGACATATCGCCGGTAATGAGCAGATCAAAGTCTCCGGCACTGGCCAGCGCTGTCAGGCCCAGCTCGTTCAGATCGCCGCCGGACTGCACCGGCGGATAGATGGTCAAAACGGTATCGCCCAGCGTATCGGCCGTCTCCTTCGTCACATAGGTCACCTGCGCGCCCTTCTCCTCCGCCAGCGACACCAGGCGCTCCCGAACGCCATACTCATCCTCGATGTCCGGCAGGTAGATCGTCTGCACCGGGATACGGCGCAGCACCTCGTACAAACCGTTGGTGTGATCGGCGTGGTAGTGGGTCACCACCACAGCGCTCAGTTCCCGGACGCCCATGCTGTGCAGCGTGTCAGCAGCCAGACCGCCAGGGTCTTTATAGCTGTTGCTGCTGCCGCAGTCCACCAGTGCCGTCTCACCGCCGGAGATCAGAATGACGCTCTCGCCCTGTCCCACATCCAGCGTCAGGGCGGTCAGTACGCCGTACTGATAGTCCTGACGGTTGACCCAGATGGCCGCCGTCAGCGTCAGCACCGACAATGCCGAGGCCAGCAGGTATTTCCGCTTGCCGTCCGGCGTGACAGCACAGCCGATAAAGGCCGCGTACAAAAACAGCAGCCAGTAGATGAGATAGGGATTGGTGAAATACACCGCGTGATAGCGCCAGGACATCATGCCGTTGGCGATCCACAGGATGTACCGCACCAGCGCCCAGGAGATCCAACCCAGCAGGCTGGCCAGCGGCAGCCACACAAAGCCCAGCAGCACCGTCACAAAGGCAGCCATGAAGCTCCATCCCGCCGCAGGCACCGCCAATAAGCTGGACAGCGGCGCTACCAGCACGAAAATGCGGAAATACCAGGCTGTCAGTGGGGCAGTGAACACCACGGCGCTGAGGGTGGCGGACAGGTTCGCCGCTACAAAACACAGTGCGGTCCGCAGCGGCCGACATTTCCCCTTATACCACCCGGTCAGCAGCTTGTACAGCCGGGGCGACAGCAGCACCATACCCAGCGTAGCGGAAAAGCTCAGCTGCAAGCTGACGCTGGCGGCGGCAAAGGGATTGCACAGCAGGATCACCAGCAGCGCGGCTGCCAGGCTGGTCAGAGGGTCACTGCCCCGCCGGAACAGCGGCGCGATCAGCAGGAATATCTGCATGATGCAGGCGCGGACCACCGATGGGCTCATGCCCACCATCACCATGTAAAACAGCAGCAGCGGAATGGTCACGGCGCACAGCAGTCTCTGCCGCCGGGAGATCAGCAACGCCAGCAGCGTCACCAGAAAAGCGCAGTGCAGGCCGGACACCGCAAACAGATGCGCCAGGCCCGTCTCCTGCATGGCCAGATAGTCTCCATCGTCCATAGCGGACTTATCACCGGTAAGCTCCGCTGTCAGGAATCCGCTGACACGCGGGTCATCCCAGATGGCGGCCACCTTCTCGCGGAAAGCTTTGCCCGCCCGCTGGGGCAGCCAGCGCAGGGCATCCCCATCACCCGCCGACAGACGCACATCCTCACGGCCATACAGCAGCGCATACACGCCCCGGGCGTTAAAATGGGTCACATCATCGCTGTCGAAATGGACGGCGGACTGCCACTGGGCCGTGCCCGTGACCGTGTCGCCCGGTCGGGCCGCCAGCAGCTCCGCTTCACCATACAGCACGGCCCTGGCCCGATGATAGCCCTCCAGCTCCACCGTGACCCTGGCGCCGCGCTCCGTGGCCTGCGGCCAATCACAAACGGTGGCGGCAAAGTCCGACGCCGCACCACAGCGGTCCTCTATCGGCTGGCGCACCAGGTGGTCATACCCGGCAAAATAGGCCAGCGATACCGCCAGCGGCAGCAGGATCAGCAGCCCCCGGCGAAAATATTTTTGCTTGCGTGCAGCAAACAGCCACGCAAGCGCCAGCAGCAAAACGCCCCCAGCGGCATACAGCTGCCAGCCGTTCCAGGGCAGCAATGCCGCCAGGAAGACACCGGCAGAGAAGGAAAACCCGATGGTGGCCAGCACACGCATATCCTCTCTCCTCCCCCCCCGATGATCGTGTTGGTTTATTATATCAAATACCGCCGCCTATGACAAGGAAAAAGCCGCCCCTACGGGCGGCCTTTTGTGGTTTATACGCGTGCCAGCTTGTCGCTGCACTTTTGCAGGAAGCGGGCGTTGTCGATAATGGCCCGGGTGTGGGTCCCCTCACCAATCAGGCCATCGGCGTCGTGGGCCGTGACCTTGAAGGTGATCATCTTACCGTTGGCGGATACGCCGGTCACCTCTGCGGTGGCGGACACCTTCATGCCCACCGGCGTGGGCGCCAGGTGACTGGAACTGATCTCCACGCCCACGGTGCCCTTGCCCTCCGGCAGCTCCGGCTGCACGCACTGCATGGCGGCATACTCCATCAGGCCCATCATAAATGGGGTGCCGAACACCTCCAGCCCGCCGGAGCCCACGGCCTTGGCGGTCATATCCGGGGTAACGGTCTTTTCAGCGGTATAGGTCATACCGACTTCAATCATAGTCTTTCCTCCAAACTTGAAAGCATTTCTTGCCTGCACGCAGTTCATGCTATACGCCTAATTGCGTCCACAGCTTATCATAGAACTTCAGCGTCTCCTGTGGCAGGTTGACATAGATCTCACAGCGCTCGCGCTCCTCATCGGGAATGGCCATGATGTTGTAGATCTCCTCGTCCAGCGGCTCGCCATACTGCTCCTCGTAGTACGCGGGATACTCCGCCAGCGCTTCGGCATTGGGAGAAGCATACCAGATGTAGTCCATATTGGCCAGGTTACTGTCGGTAGCGGCGATAAAGTTGATCCACTCATAGGCCTCGGCCTTGTGCTGGCTGGACTTGAGCACACACATGGCATCCACGAACCAGTTGCTGCCCTCCTCGGGAATGACGAAGGCCAGGTCCTCGTTATTCTCCAGCATGGTCAGATAGTCGCCGGCGTAGTACATGGTGATGGCCGCGTTGCCGCCCTCCATCTTGCCGAAGACCTCGTCCATGACGAAGGCCTGATACACACCCTTGTCTTTGGCATTCTTCACCAGCTGGAAGGCCTCTGTCAGCTGTGCCTCGTCTGTGGTGTTGATGTCGTAGCCCAGATAGCAAAGGGCGGCCATCAGCGCGTCGCGGGAGTTGTTGATCATCAGCACCTGCCCTGCGTACTTCTCGTCGAACATAGCGCCCCAGCTGGTGATGGGCTCGTCCACCATAGTCGTGTTGTAGATGATGCCCACGCTGCCCCAGGTGTAGGGTACGGTGTACTTATTCTCCGGGTCGAAGCTCAGATGGGTAAACTGGGGGTCCATCAGCTGAAAATTGGGGATGGCGGCGTAGTCCAGCTCCGCCAGCATATCCTCCTGGATCAGCCGGGCGATCATATAGTCGGAGGGTACGATCACATCGAAGTCCGCGCCGCCCATCTTGATAAGGGAGTACAGCGCCTCGTTGCTCTCGGCGGTCTGGTAGTTCACACGGATGCCGGTCTTCTCCTCGAATTCGGTGATCAGGGACTCGTCGATATACTCGCCCCAGGAGCACACATTGACCACGCGCTCGCTGCGGGCCGCGGCACCGGTGACGATCAGTACCGCCAACAGCACACAGGCCATAGCGCCTGCGGCGATCTTCTTGCCCAATCCGGAATATTTCTTCGGCGCAGGAGCGAACGTAGCGCTCTCGTGATGGACATTGCGGTGATGCTCGGCATGGTTCTCCCGCAGGTTGATGATGGCCAGCAGGATGATGACCGTGACGAACAGCAGCGTGGACACGGCGTTGATCTCCGGGCTGACGCGCTTTTTGGTCATGCCGTAGATGGTCATGGCCAACGTGGAGGAGGACGTACCCGCCGTGAAGTAGCTGATGATGAAATCGTCGATGGACATAGTGAAAGCCGTCAGCGCACCGGAGACGATACCGGGCTTGATCTCCGGAATGATGACCTTCCAGAAGGCCTGCATCCACGTGCAGCCCAGGTCCTGGGCCGCATCGACCAAATTGCGGTCCATCTGCCGTAACTTGGGCCCCACGGACAAAATGACGTAGGGGATGTTGAAGCAGATGTGGGCAATCAACAGTGTGCCAAAGCCCAGGGTCAGTCGCTCAGGCAGCACCACCAGTGACTGCCAGCCGTTGACCCACACGGCGAAGCTGTGCCATCCGTTGAAGAACACCACGAACAGCAGGCACAGGCTGACGCCGGTGACGATGTCCGCGTTCATCATGGGAATGTTGTTCACGGCCATCAGCCCGGTGCGCGCCCGGCGTCGCATACCGTAAAAGCCGATAGCGGCAAAGGTGCCCGCCACGGTGGCGATGACGGTAGCCAGCAAAGATACCAGCAGCGTGGTGTACACGCTGTGCATAATGAGCCGGTCGTTCAGCAGCTCGGCGTACCAGTGGAGGGAAAAGCCCTTCCACACGCTGGAGCTGTTGCCGGCGTTGAAGGAAAAGACGATCAGGATGATGATGGGTGCGTACAGGAACAGGCCCACCAGGATCATCAGCAGGCGATCGCCGACGGAGTTGCCCTTTCTCTGTCTCATAGCATCACCGCCTGTTCCTCGCCCTCGCCAAAGCGGTTCATCACCAGCATACAGACAACGACGATCAGCATCATCACCAGGGAAATAGCCGCGCCCAGCTGCGGGTTATACGCCCCGCCCAGGAACTGCCGTTCGATCAGGTCGCCCAGCAACAGCTCCGTGCCGCCGCCCAGCATACGGCTGATGGCGAACGTAGACACAGAGGGCACGAACACCATGGTGATGCCGGACAGCACGCCCGGCAGGCTCAGGGGCAGGATGACCTTGCGGAACACCGTGACGGTGTTGGCCCCCAGGTCGCGGGCTGCCTCCAGAAGGGAGTAATCCAGTTTGCAAATCACAGAGTAGATAGGCAGGATCATAAAGGGTAGGTAGTTATAGACCATACCCAGCACCACAGCGCCCTGGGTGTCGATCATGGTAAAATACTCCAGGCTGCTGCCTGTCAGATGGTTGTACAGGGCAATGATACCCAGCTTCTGGAACAGCTGGTTCAGCAGGCCGTTGTTCTCCAGGATGGTCATCCAGGAGTAGGTCCGCAGCAGGAAGTTCATCCACATGGGCAGCATGATCAGTACCATGGCCGTGCGGCGGAAGCGCTCACCCTCCCGGCTAAGAAGGTACGCCACAGGATAGCCCAACAGCAGGCAGATAGCCGTGGCAATCAGCGCCAGCTTGAAGGAACGGCCGAACACAGCAGCGTAACCGCCCATCTGGACAAAGTTGTCCAGCGTGAAGCCGCCCTCGCTGCCGGCAAAGGCATACACCACCATAATGACAATGGGGGCTACTACAAAAATAGCCATCCACACCACATAGGGCACGGCAAAACGGGAGAGCTTACTCTTCATCCTCGCTCTCCTCCTCTTCCGGCTCAGCACCGGCGTCCGCCAGTTCCTCGTATTCCTCGGAGTAAGAGGAATAGTCGCCGAACATACCGGAATACTCGCTCTTCTTCATAATGTGGAAACCCTCGGGATCGATCTTCACGCCGATACGGGCACCCACCGGAGAGTGATCGGTGGTTTGAATCAACCACTTGAAGCCGCGGAAATCCACGATGATGTCATATTGCATCCCCTTGAACGTCACGTTGGTGACAGTGCCTACCAACTGGCCCTGCTCCACCGGCACGATGTCGATATCCTCCGGGCGAATGACCACGTCCACCGGTTCATTTTCGGCGAAGCCGCCGTCCACGCAGGGGAATTCCTTGCCATACATTTTCACGACCCTGTCGCGGACCATCGTGCCGTTGAGGATATTGCTCTCGCCGATGAAGTCCGCCACAAAGGCATTCTTCGGCTCGTTGTAGATATCCTCCGGTGTGCCGATCTGCTGGATGCGGCCCTTGTCCATGACCACCACGGTGTCGGACATGGTCAGGGCTTCCTCCTGATCGTGGGTGACATATATAAACGTGATGCCCATCTGCTGCTGGATACGTTTCAGTTCGTTCTGCATATCCTTACGCAGACGCAGATCCAGCGCGCCCAGCGGCTCGTCCAGCAGCAGCACCTTCGGCCGGTTCACCAGGGCACGGGCAATCGCCACACGCTGCTGCTGACCACCGGAGAGTTGGTCGACACGCCGGCGGTCAAAGCCCTTCAGGCTGACGACCTCCAGCATTTCACCGACACGCTGCCGTATCTCGTCCTCCGGCACTTTTGCGATACGCAGGCCGAAGGCTATGTTTTCAAACACGTCCAGATGCGGAAACAGCGCATATTTCTGGAACACCGTGTTGATCTGCCGCTTATGGGGCGGGACATCGTTGATCCTCTCGCCGTCGAAGGTCACATCGCCGCTGGTGGGCGTGGTGAAACCGCCGATGATCCGCAGTGTGGTGGTCTTGCCGCACCCACTGGGGCCAAGCAACGTGAGGAATTCGGAATCGTTGATGTAAAGATTGATGTGATCGAGAACCAGCTCGTCGTCAAACGCCATGCAGAGATCCCGCAGGCGAATCAACTCTTTGGACATTTATCCTCCTCCATTCATCAGTAAAATAGCCCCCCTTCGACGCGGCGGCAGCGCGTCTGTTCACGCGCTCGTTTCTGTCGAAAGATGGCGAGTACACTATATATAAAAGCGCCGGGAAAGTCAATGGATTTTCCCGTTTTTCTCCGAAAAAAATACAGCGGACAGCAAAAGCCATCCGCTGCACGGCACTCAGCCGAAATATTTGTCCCGGAAGGGCACATTTTCCACTGTAAAGCTCTGCCCGCGCAGATAGTTCAGGTGCCCCGCGTCCGTGGGCAGGTCAAAGGTCAGCTTGTAGGCATACAGGGCCTGCCGCGTCTCGCCGTAGCGGCGGTTTACGTCCCCACGACCGTATTTGCCGTCCCCCAGCAGCGGGCAGCCCAGGTCCGCCATCGTGGCGCGGATCTGGTGGGTCCGGCCCGTCTCCAGCCCGATCTCCACCAAGCTCAGCTCTCCCCGCGTCTCCAGCACCTTGTAATCGGTAATGGCGGTCTTGCCTCCAGGGACCGGCTTATGGTATACGGACACCTGCTTTTTCTTCTCATCTTTCAGCAAAAAGCACTCCACCCGGCCTTCCGGCTTTTTCGGCCGGCCCGCGGTAATGCAGAGGTAGCGCTTGTCCATTTCCCGGTCCCGTATCTTCTCGTTGATGACCCGCAGTGTCTCGGCATCCTTAGCGGCAATGACGATGCCGCCGGTATTGCGGTCGATACGATTGCACAGCGCCGGCGTAAAGGCATTTTCCCACTTGGGGTTCCACTCCCGTTTCTGGTACAGATATGCCTGGATGTGGTTGATGAGGGTGTTGACCTTCTCCGTCTCGTCGGCGTGGACCACCATCCCCTGGGGCTTATCCGCCAGCAGCAGATGCTCATCCTCGTACACCACCGTCAGGTGCGGCTTGAACAGCGTCAGAAACAGATTTTCCTCTGAGGGCTTGTCGAAAAACTCGTCGTTGATGTATAATTGCAGCACATCGCCCGCACTGAGCCGCTGGTCCCGCTGGGCGCGTCCGCCGTTTACCTTCACCCGCTTGATGCGGATGTACTTCTGCGCCAGAGCAGGCGGCAGCAGGGGCAGCGCCTTGGACAGAAATCTATCCAGCCGTTGTCCGGCGTCATTTTTTCCGATGGTCAGCTCCCGCATAACGGCGTCCTCCCCTGTGTTTCTCTGTTTATTGTACCGTGTTTTTGAAAAAAGTCAAAATATTTGTAAGAAAATGTTTGACAAGGCATTTTGTGTCGGCTATAATACTACACGTGCCATTGTGAGGTGTACTATGCGTTTGAACGTCAACAAGCTGCTGCATACCCCCGATGCCCGGCAGGACATCCGTTTTGAAATGGATCTGTCCGACTTGGAATTCGGCGGTTCCTATCCTGTTTCCCGTCCGGTTGTTGTGGACTGCCGGCTGGAGAATAAGGCTGGGCTGCTGCTGTGCGGAATGACGTTGACCACCACGCTGCATTGTATCTGTGACCGGTGCGGTGAAGCGTACGACGCGGACAAGACGACACGCTACGACTGCGTATTGGCAGAGGCGCGCGAGTCTGACGAAAGCGACGACATCATCCTGCTGGATAACGACGAGGTAGATGTGGAGGAGTTGGCGCGCGACGCCTTTATCCTCGATATGGACACGAAGTTTCTCTGCTCAGAGGACTGCAGGGGGCTGTGCCCCGGCTGCGGTGTGAACCTGAACCGGGAGAACTGCCGATGCAAAAAGGCAGTGGATCCCCGTCTGGCGAAGCTAGCGCAGCTGCTGCAGAAGGATGAGTGAATTACTTTTGTATTACATTGCTGCTCAGGCAATTAAGACCAAGGAGGTGTCAACATGGCAGTCCCTAAGGGAAAAGTATCCAAGCAAAGACGCAATAAGAGACGTTCTTCCGTATGGAAGCTGGCAGCTCCCACGCTGGTGGCGTGCGCCAAGTGCGGCGCGCTGCATCTCCCCCACAGAATGTGCCCGGAGTGCGGCAGCTACAACGGCCGCGAGGTCAAGGTCGTCAAGTCTGTGGCCGCGAAATAAGTTCTGTTGTGCCTTTGCAAGAGGGAAGCGCCGCTTCCCTCTTGTTTTTTACTGCTCCCACACTTTTTGTCATTGGAAGTATCAAAATCCATCGTTTTACTTTATGCTCGTGGGCGGCTATACTATATTGTGCTTGCGTCTCACGTCAAAAAACGGTATAATGAGTTGATTATTATGTGGTATTATGTCCTATTGTGGATAAGGCCGCATTTTGCATGAGTGAGGACGTATTATGAGTACCATCATCACCGCCATCGACCGGCACAGCCCCGCGGAGCGCGCCGGCGTTCAGGTGGGCGAACAGCTTCTATCCATCAACGGCCACCCCATCGTGGATGTGCTGGACTATCGTTTTTACGGCTATGATCCCCTGTCGCACCTTGAGCTGAAAACGGCGGCAGGCAACGTGCGGCACGTCACCTGCCGCAAGGCCGAAGGCCAGGACCTGGGGCTGAACTTCGACACGTATCTGATGGACGAAATGCGCTCCTGTGCCAATCACTGCTTGTTCTGCTTTGTGGACCAGATGCCGCCGGGTATGCGCTCCACGCTGTACTTCAAGGATGACGACGCACGGCTGAGCTTTCTGCTGGGCAACTACATCACCCTCACCAACCTGACGGAGCGGGAGGCACAGCGGATCATTGACCTGCACATCAGCCCCATCAACGTCTCCGTCCACGCCACCGACCCACAGCTGCACTGCACCATGCTTGGCAACAAGAACGCCGCCCGGTCGCTGGACTATATCCAGGCCTTCTGCAAGGCCGGTATCGTCATGAACGGGCAGATCGTGGTTTGCCCCGGCTGGAACGACGGTGACCAACTGCGCCGCACCCTGCGGGACTTGACCGAGTGGCAGTTCTCCAGCTGCTCTCTTGTGCCGGTGGGTATCACCAAGTACCGCCAGGGTCTGGCCAAGCTAAGGCCCGTGGACAGGAACTGTGCCCGGGACATCATTGCCATCGCCGAGGAATTCGGGCTGGAAAATCTGCGCCGCTTCGGCACCCGTAGGTTCTTCTGTGCTGACGAACTGTACCTGCGGGCCGGACTGGATCTGCCCCAAGAGGACTACTACGAGGGCTATCGCCAGCTGGAAAACGGCGTGGGCATGCTGCGCTCGCTGGAGCAGGACTTCCTCAGCGCCATGCGCATGGAGGAGCACGATGAAGCGCCCTCCCCCTTCACCATCGCCACCGGCACGGCGGCAGCGCCGTTCATGACACACCTGCTGGAGCAGGCCAGGGCGTATTTCCCAGCCCTGCGGGGACAGGTGATCGCCGTGGAGAACGACTTTTTCGGCCACACCATCGACGTGGCGGGTCTGCTGACGGGGCAGGATCTGTCGGCGCAGCTGCAAAAGGTCCCGGATCTGGGCCGGGTGCTGCTGCCGCTGCATATGCTGCGGCACGGCGAAAACGTATTTTTGGACGACTACACCGTGGAGCGGCTCAGCGCCGAGCTGAACTGCCCGGTGCAGATCGTGGGGATAGACGGCGGCGACCTGCTGGACGCCATGCTGGAAAGAGAGGGATAAACTATGGCATTACCTTTGATAGCGATCGTGGGACGCCCCAACGTGGGCAAGTCCATGCTGTTCAATAAGATCATCGGCCGGCGGCTGTCCATCGTAGAGGACACCCCCGGCGTCACCCGTGACCGTATCTACGGCGAGAGCGAGTGGGTGGGCCGCAGGTTCCGCCTGGTGGACACCGGCGGCATCGAGCCCAATACAGACAGTCAGATTCTGTCCTTCATGCGGGAGCAGGCCCAGATCGCCATCGACAACGCGGATGTCATTATCTTCGTCACGGATATCAAGACCGGCCTGACTGCCTCCGACCAGGAGGTGGCCAGTATGCTTCAGCGCAGCCGTAAGCCCATCGTGCTGGCGGTGAACAAGATGGACTCTGTGGGCGCGGTCGACCCGGATTTCTATGAATTCTACAACCTGGGTCTGGGTGATCCCATTGCCGTCTCCGCCGTCCACGGTCACGGCACCGGTGACCTGCTGGACGAGTGCATCAAGTATTTTCCGCCGGAAACGGATGATGAGGACGACTCCGACGTGGTACAGGTGGCCATTATCGGAAAGCCCAATGTAGGTAAATCCAGCTTGACGAACCGTATTCTGGGCGAGGAACGCGTTATCGTCAGCAATGTAGCCGGCACCACCCGTGACGCCATCGACAGCTACTTTGAGAACCAGTACGGCAAGTATAATTTCATCGACACCGCCGGTATGCGGAAAAAGTCCAAGGTGGATGACAACATCGAAAAATACAGCGTTCTGCGGGCCACCATGGCTATTGAGCGCAGCGACGTCTGCCTCATTCTCATCGACGCTCAGGAGGGTGTCACCGAGCAGGACACCAAGGTCGCCGGTCTGGCGCATGACGCGGGCAAGGCATGCATTATCGTGGTGAACAAATGGGACCTGATCGAAAAGGACGGCAAGACCATGGACCGTATGCGTGAGGATATCCGCCGGGACCTGAGCTATATGCCCTATGCCCCCATTCTGTTCATCTCCGCCCTGACCGGCCAGCGGGTGGGCCGTCTCTTTGAGCTGATCAACTACGTCAACGATCAGGCGGCCATGCGAATCACCACCGGCACGCTGAACAGTGTGCTGGCAGACGCGCAGACCCGCGTTCAGCCACCCACGGACAAGGGGCGCCGCCTGAAGATCTACTACATGACGCAGGTGGGCGTCAAGCCGCCCCACTTCGTCATCTTCTGCAACGACAAAAAGCTCTTCCACTTCTCCTACCAGCGGTATCTGGAAAACCAGCTCCGCAGCGTGTTCGGCCTGGAGGGCACCCCCATCGTGCTGACTATCCGCCAGAAGGGAGAGGACGACGGTTGAACCATCTCATCGGTGCTACACTGCTGGCCTCACTGGTCATATTGCTGCTGGGCTATTTCTTAGGTTGTCTCAACGGCTCGGTAATGGTCAGCCACTTCATCATCAAGGACGATGTGCGGCAGCACGGCAGCGGCAATGCGGGCCTGACCAACTTCTACCGCACCTACGGTGCCAAATACGCACTGGGCGTCATCCTCTTCGACATGGGTAAAACAGTGATTGCCTGCCTGATTGGCGGTGCAGCCTTCGACTATCTGGCCGGCGACTGGATGTTGGGCGTCCTGCTGGGTGGCCTTGGCTGTGAGTTGGGTCATATGTTCCCGGTGTTCTTCGGCTTCAAAGGCGGCAAGGGCATCCTGTCCGGCGGCACGCTGGTGTGGCTGCTGGATTGGCGCGTAGGACTCATCGCTTGGGGGCTGTTCGCCGCCCTGTGGCTGCTGACGAGATACGTCTCTCTCGGCTCCGTCTGCGCCGCCGCCTCCATGCCCGTCACCACATTTTTCTTCTGCGGCCGCAGCCTCCTCTACACGGCGCTGGCCGTGCTGATCGCCGCGCTGGTGATCTGGTGCCACCGGGAGAATATCACGCGCCTGCTGCATCATCAGGAGCGCAAATTCCAATGGCACACCGGCACACCGAAAGAGAAAGAGTAAACAGAGAAAGGACATCACTGACATGAAACACAATCAGATGCGGCAGGTGGTCTTCCCCATTCTGGCCGCCTTCATCTGGGGCACCGCCTTCGTTGCGCAGGATATGTGCGCCGACTCCATCGGCGCGTTCGCCTTCAACGCCAGCCGCTACTTTATCGCGGTGCTGGCGCTGCTGGTGGTCATCGTCATCAGCGACAAGCTGAAAAAGGACATCACGTA
>OLOH01001015.1_pt1 | contig 17295 bp, 8 predicted proteins | sample 1673221 | NCBI WGS metagenome assembly OLOH01 (sample SAMEA3136767, study PRJEB25190) | human gut metagenome
TGAGGGAACTGCTTCATACTCCGTGGTATCTTGCACAGAAGGAGATACAGGTAAAATATTCTGAGGTGAATGGTGAGTGGCGGATTACCGGGAAAAATGCAGACAGTCCAAGAAATGCGTTTGCCTATGCAACGTATGGAACCGAGAGGGCAAATGCTTACCGGATTCTGGAAGATACACTGAATCTGAAAGATGTTCGTATCTATGATAAGAGTGTCAATGAAAATGGGGATGAGATTCGTGTCCTCAATAAAAAAGAAACTATGCTGGCATCACAGAAACAGGATGCCATGAAAGCAGCATTTAAGGATTGGATTTTCAAAGATCAACAGAGACGTGAAAGACTGGTAAGAGTTTATAATGAACGGTTTAACAGTATCCGTCCCCGTGAATACGATGGCAGTCATCTGACTTTCCCAGGAATGAACCCGGAAATTGAACTTCGCCCACATCAGAAAAATGCTGTCGCACATCAGCTTTACGGGGATAATGTGCTTCTGGCTCATGTAGTAGGAGCTGGGAAGACCTACGAGATGGTAGCGGCTGCAATGGAGAGCAAACGTCTGGGATTATCACAAAAGAATCTATTTGTCGTGCCGAACCATCTGACAGAGCAGTGGGGAGCCGAGTTCCTGCAGTTATATCCGGGAGCCAATATCCTGGTGGCAACCAAGAAAGATTTTGAACCGGCGAACCGGAAAAAGTTCTGTGCCAGAATCGCTATGGGAAACTATGATGCGATTATCATCGGTCATTCCCAGTTTGAGCGTATCCCAATCTCTGATGAGAGGCAGGAAGCCATGCTGCGGAAGCAGATTGACGATCTGGAAATCGCAATCCAGAGTGCAAGATATGAGCAGGATGGCGGCCGCTATACGGTAAAGCAGATTGAAAAGACCAGAAAAACACTGATGACAAGACTGGAGAAGCTGAATCAGAAAGAGAAAAAGGATAATGTAGTTACCTTTGAAGAACTGGGAGTGGATCATCTGTATGTAGACGAGGCACACAGTTATAAAAATGCGTTCCTTTATACAAAAATGAGAAATGTAGCCGGAATTGCCCAGAACGAAGCACAGAAATCAGCAGATATGTTTAATAAATGTCAGTATCTGGATGAGATTACCGGTGGAAAAGGCATTACCTTTGCAACGGGCACACCGATCAGCAACAGCATGACGGAACTTTATGTCATGCAGAGATATCTGCAGAACAGCAAATTACAGAATATGGGCTTGGGATTATTTGATTCCTGGGCATCCACGTTTGGAGAGGTTGTGACCAGCATTGAACTTGCACCGGAAGGAACCGGATACCGAGCAAAATCCAGATTCGCCAGATTCTATAATATCCCGGAACTGATGAATATGTTCAAGGAGATTGCAGATATCAAGACTTCCGATCAATTAAAGCTTCCAGTGCCGGAAGCGGAATATGAAACAGTGGTGTTGAAACCAACGGAACAGCAGAAAGAAATCGTAGAAAGTCTGGGAGAACGTGCAGAAGTTGTCAGAAACGGCGGGGTAGATGCCTCGGTCGATAATATGCTGAAAATTACCAATGATGGAAGAAAGTTAGCATTGGATCAGCGTTTGGTGAATGAATTATTGCCAGATAATCCGGAAAGCAAAATAGCAGTCTGTGCAGAGAAAAGCTATGAAATATGGAAAGACACAGCAGCACAGAAATCCGCACAGTTGATTTTCTGTGATTTGAGCACACCAAAAGGTGATGGCAGTTTCAATGTTTATGATGACTTGAAGCAAAAACTGATGGAGAAAGGTGTACCGGAAAAAGAGATTGCTTTTATTCATGATGCAAATACAGAAGCAAAGAAGACGGAGCTGTTTGGAAAAGTGAAATCCGGGCAGGTTCGTTTTTTGATTGGTTCAACAGCAAAGATGGGTGCAGGAACCAATGTGCAGGATCGTTTGATTGCCCTGCATCATCTGGATATTGGTTGGAAACCATCTGACTTGGAACAGAGGGAAGGACGTATTATCCGTCAGGGAAACCATAATAAAAAGGTTCATATCTTCCGGTATGTGACAGAATCCACCTTCGACAGCTACATGTGGCAGTTGATCGAAAATAAACAGAAGTTCATCTCCCAGATTATGACGAGCAAAGCACCGGTCAGAAGCTGCGAAGATGTGGACGAAGCGGCACTGTCCTATGCAGAGGTCAAAGCACTTGCAACCGGAAATCCGGCAGTAAAAGAGAAGATGGCATTGGATGTGGACGTGGCAAAGTTGAAACTTTTAAAAGCCAATCACATGAATAATCAGTACCGTTTGGAAGATGATATTGCAAGAAATTTTCCGCAACAGATTGCAAAACTGATGGAGATCATTGACAGCTACAAGGCAGACATCGCTCATTTTTCTGAGCATAAAATCACAGATCCAGAGCAGTTTTCTATGGAAATCAGTGGCAAAGTGTTCACAGAAAAGAAAGAGGCAGGAGCGGCTCTTCTGGCGGTCTGCAAAGACATTAAGTCTGTAGATGCAGCTATGGATATTGGAAGCTATCAGGGATTCAACATGAGAATCCAATTCGACAGCTGGAGCAAAGAGTTTATCCTGTCTGTAAAGCATGAATCGGTAGCTAAAGTTCGGTTGGGGGCAGATGCCCTAGGAAATATCACTCGTATCAATAATCTTTTGGAAAGCTATCCGGAGAAACTGGCAGAAGCAGAGCAACGGCTGGAAACGGTACAGGAGCAGATGACAAATGCCAAAGAGGAAGTCGGGAAGCCATTTCCAAAAGAAGAGGAACTGAACCAAAAACTGGAGCGACTGTCAGAGTTAAATGCACTTCTCAATATGGATGAACGGGAAGATACAGAAACAGAGCAGTCGGAATCAAAAGAGAAAGAAGAAAGACCGGCACGAGGTTCTATCCATGAGAAGCTGCAGATTTATAAAGAAAAGAGTCAGCGGGAAAGTGAAACTGGCAAGGAAACCAGAAAACGGGACTTCGGTCTGGAATAAATAAACAGGAAAGATGGCATAATTTGGTAGAAGAAGGTTCTGCCGGTTATGCCATTTTTTAGAACACAGGAGGAATTTGAATGGCGAGAAATATGATAACAGGAAAAGAAATGCAGAAAATGCAGGAATATACGCAGGAACAGATAGACCGTGCAGAACACATGGAAATAGAGATTCCAGCGGATGTAAAGGAACAGATTTTTGAATATGCAAATCTGATTGGCGAGGAAGAGAAAGTAAGGACGTTGGTAAGAAATCTGACAGATGCAATCAATCAGGCAGATGAAGATAAAGTAGAGGAACTTCTGGATGATGCAAAAATGGATATTCAGGACTTACCAGATCCAACCATCGGCAAGCTGGAATTACGTGATTATGGATATACAGCAGAAGACATGGTGCCACTCAGAAAAGAAGCAGCCTTAGATTATCACAGGATGGGTTCTAAGATTTATTGCCTGGGCAGCGATGGCGGTAAGGGAGAGTATGCAAGTAAAGAAATGATACAGGCACATGAAGGTCTGTTTGGCATGGAATTACAGATGTGGGAACGGATAAGGGATCAGGATCTGGATTATGCCGATGAAGATTTTGGAGCATTTCAGGAGCCTATGAGTGTCATTGACCAGGAAGAAGCACTGAAATTATACGATGCCGGAGCAGATATCTATCTGATCACTAATTTTTCATCACCAATCTATGTCACGGAACGCAAGGAAATCGAACGAGGACCGGAGCATTATCAGATGTCCATGGCAGAACGGGAGCGTTTCCGTAACCTGGAATGGGAAATGCAGAAATATCCGCAGATTCAGTCTTTGAAAGAGGCAAACCTGTTGTTAGGAACAAGGCGAACCTTTGGTATTTATCAGATCAAGGATGATTCACCGGGCGAAAACTATGCATTTATGAATATGAGTTTTATTGAAAGTCATGGTATGCAGATAAAAAAAGAAGATTATAAGCTGGTCTATGTTGGAGAATTACTGGGAAATACGTCACTGGATGATATTTTTGAAAGGTTCAACATTGATAGACCGAAAGACTTCCGTGGGCATTCCCTGTCTGTCAGTGATATCGTTGTTTTGAATGATGGGGAAAAAGTAACAGCTCATTTTGTAGACAGTATCAGTTTTGAACAGCTGGATTCTTTCCTGAATCTGGAAGAACAGGTTCTTAGTGAACTGGCATATGAGGTAGGAGAACGTTACTTTGCTATTCAGAGAACAGAAGAAGGATACGATTATTCCTTTTACGATGAAGATTTCCGTCTGATGGATGGTGGCGTCTATGAAAATGATGAAATTTCTATTAAAGAAGCGGCAGAGGAACTTCTGGAAGACGAAGGCTGGACTGGAGAACGCATCCGTGGAGATTATGATCAGCTGATGGAAAAAGTAGAAGAAATGGATGAGGTTGTAATGGCAGAGATTCAGAAAAGCCAGGGCGAATATAAGCCTTTGGCAAAGGTGGAGGAACTGGAAGAGGCGAATTATAACATGATTGATAATGTCCTCAATAATATGCCACCGAAGAAAGAACCTTATCTGGAATACTTTGCCACAGAATGTGATGAGTTCCATGATATGGGAGCTTATGAAAAAAGTACCGATGTTAATCAGATAGCTGCAGTCTATGAAAAATATAGGGAGAATCCTGAAAATGCCTATCGAGTATGCAGTATGGGGATTATCTATCGTGATCCGGAAGACAGCTTTTATGATGAGGCTGAATTTTCTATTGTAAAGGGAAATACGGTTCACGGTGATTATATGGATGATATTCGATTCTTTGGAGAACTTCCAATAATTCGGGAAGGTATAGAGAAGATTCATGAAGCATTGCCGGACTATAAATATGTACCCATGCGGGATGTCAGGGAAGCAATGTATCCAGAGAAAATGAACACAGAACAGCTGGCAGAGGCACTGGATGAGATCGCAGAAGCTTTTGATCCGTATGAATATCGGGATAATGTGGAGCCGGGAGAGAACACGGTACAAGAGGTAATGCTGGATTTGCAGAGTGGTAATACGCATTCTTATATTTCTTATTTGAAGGACATTGTAGAGGAAGAATGTGATCTGTCAGTCCGTGCTGGAGTATTGGTCGAGCGATTGAAGTCCTATGAACCGGAACTTCCAAAAGATATGGAGCCGATGGTGTATGTGAATTATTGTGAGAAAAGTGAGTTGGGGAGTCCAAGATGTCAAAAGTTATCTGATCTGGATTCAAAAACCGTAGAACAGGACAAAGCCTGGTATGCTGACCGTGATCCAAACACCAACGAACCAAAAACGACAGCACAGATGTTTTTTACAGTATATTATGCTGAGAAGGGCGACAAGATTCTTCATCATTTTCAAGGTAAGATAGACATTGGTAGCGGAAATGGCGGCATCATCAGTCAATTAAAGATGCAGAATCATGTACTGCCGTATTTGCAGAGCTTTTGCAGTTTGGAAGAAAAAGGTGTGAAGGAGAAACGAGAACAGCAGGTAGCAGAAAGAAATGAAGGAAGAGCAGATGAGCGAGTAATAAGTACCGAAGCGAATGCAGTGGTTAAGGAGGCAGGAAAGACAGATAGAAAAACGGCACAGTAGAAGCAGACGGTAGATGGAAAAGATAAGCCGGAGAGAGGAGCTGATTTTGGTGTGAGATAATTGAAAAAGGAATGGAAGTTACTGTTTTGGTAGCTTTCATTCCTTTTTTGACGTGAGAGAAGAGTTATTTTTGATTAAATAGATTGTTACATTCGTCTATAGTAGTGTTGATGTTACAAGAATATACACATCGACTACAGAATCTGTTTTCCAAAAACGAATAGATAGGTTTATTGAACAAAAAAATATTAGGAGTACAACATAATATTAGTTATGTTGTAGACAAGGAAGATTCTGTGAGGTATACTTGACCTTAAGAAAAAGGCGTTGTGAAATAAGGCTATTTATCATCTGACATGAAAGTAATTTTTGTCTAATCAATTGCCGTTTTTGTGCAATTTATAATGAAACAGGTCATATTTAACTTATTAACAAACAAAACAAATGTGAAAAATCAGTTTACAACATAACTGATATTATGTTGTATTGATTTTGCAATGGATAAGGAGTAACGATGGCATATACTGTAAGAAAATTACTTGAATCAGAACAGTTTCCAAAAATGAAGCTGCTTTGCGGTGAAAAAGGTCTAGATTTGGAAGTGAAAGGCATTCGAATAATCGAAATTGAAGATATGGAGCGATACCTGACGGGTGGTGAAATACTCATAACCAGTTTTCAGGTATATTTATCATGTAATGATCAAGAAGTAGAGCAGCATTTTGAAGATTTAGTTAAAAGTGACATAAGTGGATTCATTGTAAAGAAAAGAAAAGAATATGATCCTACAGGACGCAGATTGAGTTTATTAGAAAAACACTGCAAAAAATATGAAATTCCTCTGGTAGAAATTTCAGAAGATTCATATTACTGGGGAATTATCCGCTATGTTATAATGCAGGTATTCGATAAAGCTACTGCACGATTAAAGTATTTTAAAATTACGCATGATAATTTTAATACGTTTATTTTAAGAAATAATGGATCAAGTAATACAGCAAGTGATATTATCAAATTTTTAAGTATCATGATTGAGAATCCTGTTGTATTGTATTATGGTAATCTTAATTGTATGGTTTCAACAAACTCGGACAACTCCAAGTTAATATTGTCAGATGAAATTCAGCCATATAAACCCAATATTATTACGAAATTTCAATATATGAAGCAGATGAAAGGAAGCTGTGTTCAATATGTAGTGAAATTTGCCATATTGAGTGAGGTGGAAATATATATAACAATAACAGAAGAAAATAGAGGACTGACAGAACTTGATTATATGGCAATCGAAAATGCGATTATTAACTTGCAGTATGGATTTTTGAGTGAATTTGCACAGGATGAAGTGAAAAAGAAGTATCAGAGAGATATTGTCCATAATATTCTGAATGGATTACTGAGTTCGAAAGAAATGACTGAAGCGGCAGCACAGCTCGGCATGAAAGAAAGCCATACTTACAGGGTTGTTGATTTTCATACCATCAAAAATAATGTGCAAAGTAAATATACAAAAGAACAGCTTCACGAAGTAGGTGTTATCGAGGGTGAATTGAAGCATCTTTTGCCGGATGCGCTTATTTACAGAAATATGGATCAGATTGTTATGATTCAACAGGTAGATTCCAATCAGACAGAACTGGAGTATCAGAAAGAGATGGAAGAAGTAGAAGATGTTATCCAGCGAAGCATCCTTTATAGAAAGAAAGATACAGACTTTCAGATTGGTATAGGAAAAAGTGTGGAAGGGTATCAACGGCTGAAAGAATCTTATCATGAAGCAAGTCGGGCTATCAAGTATATTGAGATTATCCGCCAGGTGACTGGTGATAAGAATAAGTCAGTAGTACATTATTCGAACCTCGGATTTTTCCAGATATTCGGTGAAATTGATGATGTGACGGAACTGGAAAGATACATTCCAGAAACATTAAAGAAATTATATTTATATGATGATGAACATAAGGGAGAATTGATTACAACCTTGCAGATGTATCTTAGAAATAACCAAAGCATCAAGAAAACTGCAGGTGCAATGTTCGTTCATTATAGAACGATATCTTACAGGCTTGAAAAAATAAAACAAATTTCCGGAATTAATTTTGACAATGCAAATGAAGTGCTGGCAGTCAGTAATGGTCTGATTATTTATAAAATGTTAAAAGAAATAGAATAGAAAAAGAAAGAGAAATCATGTCAAGGCATGGTTTCTTTTTTTATTGATTTTGAAAATTATATAAATGTGGTGGAACACTTTTTACAAAAATTTCTCAAAAAGCTTTCCGTTTTGTAACATTACTATTTTTAAAGAAAAGAGCTATAATTTACCCGTTTAAACGGAAACCTTGAATATCTAAGTTTGTATATGGAAGCGTGAATGATGAAAAAACAGGTTGATATTGAGACAGAAAAAAAAGCAATACAGGAACCATCACTTGCACAGGATATCATTCAGTTGCTTTTGAAGATTGTGATTATTATTTTTGCAATCATTCTTATTTTTACATTCCTGTATGGAATTGCAAGAATCAATGATGTATCCATGAAACCGGCAATCAAAGATGGAGATCTGGTCATGTATTACAGGCTGGATAAGAGATTTGTATCTGGTGATGTGGCAGTATTTGAAGACAATGGGAGGAATACAACAGGTAGAGTTGTTGCAGTTGCAGGGGACACCGTAGATATTACGAAAGATGGACTGAAGATAAATGGTGCAGACCAGGTATCACAGGATATCTATTTTGATACCACTCAATTTAAAGATGGAGTGGATTTCCCGATAACAGTCGGAGAAGGTCAGGTATTTATACTTGGCGATAACAGACCGCAGGCATCGGACAGCCGAACATTTGGCTGCATTGATTTGAACGATGTCAAAGGAAAAGTTATAGCGGTTATTCGGACCAGAGGAATCTAATCCCCTCCTCCGTTAATCAAATATAAATCAATCTAAATTTCACAAGGGAGGAATTATTATGAGCATAAAAACATTATCTAAAAAAATGCTCGCTATTGTCGCAGCAGGTGCTATGACAATGGGACTTGCAATGCCGACATCGGTATTTGCAGCAGAAGGGGACACGACAACCAAGGTAACAGAAGCCTACATCAGTAAAACATATAATACAGAGGTTGGAAAAGCCGAAAACTTTAGTTTTACAGCAACACAGAAGACGGAAGGTACAGGTTTGGTAAAAACAGAAGCCCCTGTTACCATTCCAGACATTTCATTTACTACGGCTCAGACTGGAACAACAAAACAGAGAGCAAAAGTAAAGTTCCCTGCATATAAAGAAGCAGGTGAATATGAATATACAGTAACAGAGTCACAGACAGCTGATCCTGCAGTAGCAAATGGGGATCATGAAAAATTAATCATGTCCGGGGCAGAATATACAATGGATGTATATGTTACTGAAAATGAAAAAACAGGTGCATTAGAAATTTCCAACATTATTGTTAAGAGAACGAAAGACGATGAAGGTAAAAATGCAAATGGTGTGAAAGTTACCGATATTGGTGATGATGATAACAACGGATTTAACTTTACTAATACCTATGTACAGGAAGCTGGTACCGGTACTAATCCGACAGATCCAGATCCAGATCCAGATTACAAAAAGTATGGCTCATTGGATGTATCTAAGATAATTCAGACAGATGCAGCAGATACAGTAGATGCAAATAAAGAATTTGATTTTACAGCAACCTTTACATTCCCAGCTGGCACAAATGCAGCTACTCTTGGAGCAAAAGCAACTATTGAGGGTACTGCAACAGATATTACAGGTGCAAGCCATACATTTAAATTAAAACATAATCAAAATGTAAAATTTACAGGACTTCCAGTAGGTACAAAGATTTCCGTAACAGAGTCTGGTACACCAAACTATAAAGGAAGTGCAGATGTTGTAATTAACAACGGAACAAAAGAAACAAAAACTGCAACAAGATATGGTGAAGCACTTACAGTATCTGACAAATCACTTGGACAGAACAAGAATACAGTTGATGTAACCAACACATACAATTACGTACCGACAACTGGTATCATCATGAACACACTTCCATATGTTCTGATGATCGCTCTTTGTGGTGCAGCACTGATAGCATTCGTTGCTTTCAAACGCAGAAGATTACAGAAATAATTTTATAAATGAACTGGGAAAGGGGATGTGTGCGGCGTTGTTCCGCCGCATTCTCTTTTTCTAAATCAAGAAGAAAAGCAGGAATATTTCATATGAAAAAAATAGCAAAGTTCATAGTGAATGGAATCGATCATATGGTAAATCTGATAGCATTGTTGCTGGTTCTTATGACAATGTTCCTGTCATGCTATATGTTATGGGATTCAAACCAGGTTTATCAGGCGGCAGATGCGAAAAACTATGAAGCCTATATTCCAACAGAAAAACATACAAAATCATTTGAAGAATTACAGAAAATTAATCCGGATGTGATTGGCTGGATCCGGGTGAACGATACCAATATCAATTATCCGCTGTTACAGACAGATGATGATGATACTTATATGAATACAGATGCAGAAGGAAAATATTCTTTAAGTGGAGCTATCTTTTTGCATTGTGGTAATAAGCCAGACTTTTCAGATTTTAACAATATTATTTATGGTCACCACATGGAAAAGGAAAAGATGTTTGGTGATATCGGTAATTTTACGGATGAGACATATTTTGATGAGCATCCGTATGGAAATCTTTTCTTTGACGGAAAAGATCATGGAATCGAATTCTATGCATTGATGCAGGTAGATGCCTATAATGAAACGATTTTCAATGTGTGCCCAGACACATCAGAGGCAAAGCAAGCGTATCTGCTGGAAATAATAGACAATGCTTTATATAAACGAGAGTTGAACATTACAGAAGATGATCATCTGGTTTTGCTGACCACATGTACATCTGATATGACAAATGGAAGAAATGTATTAGTGGGAAGGCTGACAGACCAGGTTTATCCGGAAAAAGAAAAAGCAAAGAATCTTGGCACGGGAATTGATCAATTAAAAGACAGGATTACGAATGTTCCGGTTATCATTTGGATGATTCTGATTATTATAGTCTTACTACTGTTGAATAGACAACTAGGAAAGAAGGGAAGGAAAAAACATGAAAAGAATTGAGTTAAAAAAAGTCAGCATTGTGTTCCTGACCATGCTTCTTTTCCTGAGCACACAGATACCAGCCTTTGCAGCTGATACTGATACTACAGTGAAAATACCAGTGGAACAGGTATTTGACAGCAAAAATACGGATGCTTCGGATGAATTTATGTATGCTTTGCTAACAGATCAGTCAGATGCACCAATGCCTGATGGCAGCAGCAATCGGCGATATGTCTGGAACATGAAAGGCAATATAGCTGCAGAAATTACCATGAATATCAGAAATGCAGGTCAGTATCATTACAAAATCTGTCAGATAACAGAGAAGAAAGAAAATTATAGCTATGATGAGAGAAACTATGATATTACAGTGGAAGCATTTTATAATGCAGATAATCAGTTGAAAGTAATAACGGTGGTTGAAAACCAGGATGGAGAGAAAGTTTCAGGAATTTCTTTTAAAAATAGTTATACTTGGCAGGGAAAAGATAAATCTGGACCATCATTGATATCAAAAACCAGTAATAGCAATAGTGTAAAGACTGGAGATGATAGTCCTATCATGGGATATTTTACATTGTTACTGGGTTCATTGGTTTGCCTGATTGCTTTGATCAGAGAAAACCAGAGAAAGAAGAAGGGAGATGCACAAAATGAGGCACAATAAGCGGAATAAACACTTGAAAATTGCATGTTCCTGGATTTTGATTTTTTCTATGTGCTTTTTATCTCTGAATACGGTAAATGCATCAGCTGAAGATACAAACGCTTTTGAATCAGAAAGTGAAACCGGAGATACCGAAGCATTTACAAGTGATACAGAGATCTCGGATACAGAAATAGAATCAGAGCCATCTACAGATCAGTTTACTTCTGAAAGTGAAGAAACAAAACAGGAAACGGAGAAACAAATTCCGGACAGTATCGAGGTGGAACAGCTGAATGCTGAAATTCAAAATAGAGTTGCGAATGGTGAAGTGCCATCAACAGATCGGGTAGAATATGTCGATGTAAACGGAAGTCCTATCGAAAATGCACCGACAACCATTGAACTTGGAACGATTGCAGAGCATAAAGATTTAGCAATTACTGGAAAACATTATGAATTTAAGAGTGCAAGAATAAATGGAAAGGATTGTGTCTATATCGGAAAATATAATGACACTGTATATTACAGCACCGATGGTGTGATTGCTATCAAATTGGATGATGGTCAGAAACTTACAATGACTTATCAGGAATATTACAATATTAGAGTCAATGAAGAAATCCCGGAAGGTGGAGTAGCTGGTACGATTACGACAAAAGCAGGAACGGTAAAGGTAAATACTGCTGAAACGATACGTGTAAATGCTGGAGAAACGTGGAAGTTCACCGTGAAGCCAGGAACAGCTAATAAAGTCAGATATAAAATTGGAAGCGTTACAGCAGCAGATACGTCTACAAGTATTAAACAAGTATCTGGAGATGAATATGAAGCCAATTATGAAGCAAATTTTCAGAAAGACGATACAGTAACGATTGCATATGATAAAGAGGGCGTATATCGTGTAACGATAAACAGAACAGCTAATGATGGAACAGAATATTTAAATGAAGAACATAGTAAGGATGCACTCAATTTTACCTTTACAGAAAGGAATTTAGATGCAGATGGAGCAATTGAGATACCTGTAATTCATACGAAAAAAGGATATCGTTTAATAAATATGGCGATAAATGGTACAACGTTAGAAGAAACAACAGATAACGATGGAGAAATTCCAACCGAAGAGGGGACTGGTCATGGAATAACAATGGACGCAAACTGTGGTGACACGTCTTATCTTGTAACCGTAGTAATGGAGCATAATTTCAATACACTTTTAGGAGGTTTAGGAGATGAAAAAAATTGTTCTTACGCATATTCTATTAAAATAAAACTAAGAAGAGGAACCTGGCAGGATATAAATTTAAATCTGGTTCCGTATGTAACAGGACAACAAGTTTTAACTGTGAAATTATATACGGGCAGTGGACATAGAAGTGGCGATGGTCTTGATGTGGCAATGTGGGATCCAGGTACTAAAAAACTGGTTCCAATTCACGACAGTGATACAGTAAATATGGATTCTGTGGGAAGTGGCCTTGAATCATTTCATGAAAGACAAGTAAGAATTTTTTTCGCAAAAAGTAAAAACGGATATGATTCTCCTGATGGCGCTTTTAAGGCATTTGCGAATGAAGCCTCACCAGGTGGAAGAGTAATTGCGGAAACAGGAGAGGTCTATCAGTTATCAGCTACCACAATGGGGAAAACAGGTACTCTTGAAATTTATGATGAGATATGGCAAGATGCAAAAAATGCTGCACAGGCTGCAGGATATACGGAATATGTAGCATTTTCAGGCGAAAAAACACTCAATACGGATTGGGAAATGTATGTAGTGAGTTTTACAACGGCTAAAATAGATTATTATGTACATTATAAATCAGGACTGGAAGATGATTTAGCGGTTAGTAATATTCCGGATAATCAGGAATTATACTTTAAAAAACCAATGCATTCCTATGGAGACAATCCGGAAACAGTGGCAGATGAAGGAAGAAGTATAGGCGTATCTTTTACAGTTGGAGAAGGCAATGAAGTACCGACTTGTAGCGGATATGAATTTTTGGGATGGAAATTACAGAAAAAAGATGGAACGCTAAGCAGTGAAACGTATCAAAACAATGATGTATTTACTGTTTCGGAGGATAATGTTGAATATGCCGATAATACAAATCTTCCTTTTTGCTCAAGTAATGATAAAAAAGGATATCAATTCGTTGCACAGTGGAAGAAAATCGATACGAAAAAGGTAGAAGTGAAGCATTGGCTTAAGGTACCGGGTAGTACAGAAAAATCGGGAAAGACAACAGCAGGAACCATTTCCTTTGCAACAGAAAATGAGAGTGTTACAGCGTTCGCAAAACCAGAAACAAACGGAACATTTCCAGGTTATGTTTTTGATACAGAAAATCCTTGGAACGAATTAAAAAAAGAAGTAAAAAATGATTCGTCTTCTGATACAATTACACTTAATCTGTATTATAAACCAACTGTTTTAACGGTAAGAAAAACCGTAACCGGATACAATATGGAACCGAATAGATCGTATACGTTTACAATAAAAGCCACTCCACCATCAGGAACTGATGCAAGTACCGCTACTATAACGGATGGGCAGATTTTCATAAAAAAAGGAAATGATGAAGTAAAGAATCTCACCTTTACAAATAATCAGGCTACGTTTAACCTGGCAAAAGATGAATCCGTAGACATTAGTTGTCTGCCAACAGGATGGACATATACAGTTACGGAAACTGATCCTGGAAAAAATTACAAAACAAGCTATAAATTGAATGGCAGTAATGCAACTGATGGAAGAGCAGCAGAATTCAGAACTTCCACAACAGGAAATGATGAGGTTACGTTTACAAATGCATCTACAGTGGCACCTCCGGAAACAGGAAGAACCATTCATGATAGCGAATGGATTTTATTGCTGATTGTTGTATTGATTATAAGTGCAGGTGGCATGACATTTCTTAGAAAAATGAAAAAGCGTTATTAGACAAACAGGAAGAATTATGCTTGAAATGTGTGAGTGAAAAGTATGATTCTTCCTTTTTTAATCAATGAGTTTATGTACGGGACAAAGAAAAAAGAGAGAGGTGAGCACTTATGCAGCTTACAAATACAACGGATTATGCAATCAGGATTGTCTGTTATTTGGCAATAAAAAAGCGCAGGGTTACAACGGCAAAATTAGCTTCTGAATTAAAGATTCCGGAGAGCTATATTCCCAAAATCACAAAGCAGTTAAAAAAAGAGAAGATTATTTCAGCTTCTGAAGGTACCAGTGGAGGATATGCCCTTGCCAAAAATCCAGAAAAAATTTCTTTATTTGATGTCATATCATGTATGGAATCAACAATGGCAATCAGTCGCTGTCTTGAAAAGGATGGATTTTGCTCCAGAAACTATACGGATTGCTGTAAAGTACATCAAGTCTTATTGGACTTACAGAACACTTACAATAACCGATTAGAAAATGTGAAAATCTCTGATATTATCAGACCTGGGAAAGATGAATATTTTGGGCGATTTTATATCATTCTGAAAGTTAATTTAGCGGAAAACAGTTATGAATGTATCTATTCTCATAACAGGGGGATTTATGATGATGTAAAAACTGCAGGAACATATGATGATTTTCTGAAAGTATATTGTGAAAAATATGTATGTGAAAAAGATTGTGAAAAACTGCAGGAATTTTTGAAAAGCGATTCGTTGACAGAGCATTTGAAAAAGGGCTGTTCAGAAGAAGATATCGTTTATCAAAGAAGAAGCGAGAAAAACTCAGAGACTTATGTTTGGATGGAAGTAAAAAGATTTGTGGATGAAAATGAGAAAACTGCTGTTATTACATTCCATAATGCAAAAGTTATCCCTAACACAATTGTAAATATGGAACGGGAATTAAGACAAAAAGCACAGGATGAGACAAAACAGTATTGGAAAATGGTTTCGCTTCTGGCTGCAGTGTTGAATCACAATAATCTTATAGAAACAGAACATCAGGATGATATCTGTTTTTACACAAAACAAGTGTATCTTCAACTACAGAAAAACTATCCGGAGTATGGGATTACAGAGGAAGAAATAGAAAATGTCTCTCATCTGGCTCCAATTCATGATATTGGAAAAATCCGTGTGCCGATAGAGATATTGAACAAAAACGGTAAATTAACAGCTGATGAGATGGAAATTGTAAAGCAGCATCCTCTTACAGGGGCAGAGATGACATTGCGGTTTCCACGAGGAGCTACGACAGAAAAACTTAATAAGTATAGCTATGAAATATGCAGATATCACCATGAAAGATATGATGGATCTGGTTACCCGGATGGACTAAAAGGTGATGAAATACCACTTTGTGCACAGGTAGTAGGCCTTGTGGATGCTTATGATGCATTGGTTAGTGTACGCCCCTATAAAGGAAAATTAAAGCATGAAGAAGCCATAAGAATGATTGCCAACGGTGAATGTGGTGTATTTTCAAAAGAACTATTGAAGTGCTTTATAGCAGCGGCAATGCAATCGGATTGGGGAAAGCGAGTTGAGTAGATAAAAAGTGCGAATAGTACAAAAATACGGTAAAATTTATTGTAAATAATGGTACACAGATTTTATTTAAAAAGAAATGCAGTGAGACAGAAAGATCAAGAAGGTGTAGAGGATTTGCTGGATGATACAAGAATGGATATTCAGGGACTGCCGGATCCAACCATAGGTAAGTTGGAATTACGTGACTATGGATATATAGCAGAAGATATGGTACCGCTTAGCAAAGAAGCAGCTCTTGATTATCACAGAATGCGTTCTAAGCGATTTCTCTGTGTTATATTGGGTGTATTCAAAGAAAAGTGGACAAAAAAGAGTCCGAGAAAGGGAAAGATTATGATGACAGCAATGATAACCAGTAAACTGTATAGTGTTGAACGCCGCTATAATCTTCGTAAAGAACATAGTTTATTCGATGCGCATTCCTATAAGTTAAGCAAGTGTGATAGGGTAGAGCAATAAAACAGATTAGCTGGAAAGGGAAGAGGCACCGTTACATAGGTACCTCTTCTTTTTAAAGAGTTGGCTCTTTCCCTGATACAGGAATTTGTATCTCCGGAGCATTGAGCAGTGCTGTGAAATTCTGCTGAATGATTTCCAGAGTTTTCAGCTTTTTCTGTAATTCCTGTTTTTCCCGAACAGTAGAAGTCTGTTCAGATTCAAGATTTTCAATCTGCTTCTGGATTTTATTAGAGCTTGGGATTTTGGTAATACCGAGATCCTGAAGCTCTTTTTTTAGTGAATCGTGGAGCTGGTATTCTGCCTGATGTTTGGTGCGGTATACTTTTGGGTTTTTGGCAGATTTGCAATCTTCAATCACTTTACGGCAGAGTCGGTAAGAATCGCAGTGCTTTTGAATGATTTTCTGTGTGCTTAGCTCACTGTTAATTTGTATTATTCTCTGTTCAGCCGCTTTAACAGAAGCATCAACGTCAGAAATATGCTGCTGGAAATCTTCATAATTCAGCAGATTATTTTCGGAAAGATAGTTGAAGGTGCGGGCTGTCTCTTTTAGATTATTTAGTTTTGCCCAACGTTCAAATCCTTCTCGATTGCCGGTTGTAACATACGTGGAGATATTGATATACAGGCGAGCTTCTCTGGATAGATGCTTTGGAGTTTTCACTTTGTTACGATTTTTAGCCAGGCGGATGCGGACATTTTCTTCTGAATAATAGCTTCCGAGAGATTTCATATAAGTGAAATTCTTCTGCTCTGGTGCACGGAAGGATAGGTGTTTTCCTTGGCGGACTTCATATCCGGCTAACTGCATTTTTTGTAGAAATTCCTCATAGTTAATGGAAGTCCAGATTGCCTTATCAACTGAAACACGTAGCTTGGCTTTCCAACTGGTGCCACGATGATATTCGATGTTCTCTTTATAGCTTTTACCTTTTTCTCCGGTTGGCATACTGGTGGCAAGTC
>OLOH01001020.1_pt1 | contig 17233 bp, 14 predicted proteins | sample 1673221 | NCBI WGS metagenome assembly OLOH01 (sample SAMEA3136767, study PRJEB25190) | human gut metagenome
CGACCGAGCCAGCTACTTTATCTACTTCCACACCGGCACTACCGAGGTGCAGATTGACCCCATCAAAGTCCAATACGGATCAGAAATTCCAGATCTAACATCCCAATTTGAAGCGCTCACCCGCGAGGGTTATGAGAAAGTTGAGAAACAAGACATTGATTGGTATCGGCTGGGTGATTCGGGCGAATTGGTAGCGATAAACGAAACTGATGCCAACGAACCAATGCCGGCCTATGATTTGTACGCCGTGGTGACATGGACACCGGCCACCACCTCCATTCGTCTGGTATACTGGGTGGAAAGCCGAAACGCTGCCAGCTTCCAGAACGCCTATACCGAGACCATTGAGGGCGTGGCCACCGAGTCAGAATTGACGGTCAAGTTGACAGATGAAGTGACCGTCAGCGGTGATGGCTGGCCAAGTGGAACCGACGGCGACACCGTGGTGTCCAATGGTTTTGAAACATTGATTTCCAGCCACTATGGAACAGATGGAGACTACACCACATTCTTCTCCTACAGTGAGACCAACACAAAAACCAGTCCCGGCAACGTGGCCAACGCTCAGGTCACTGGCTCTGGAGGCGTGACCGAAGGCGCCATTACTGGGAATTCCTACACAGTGAAGGTAAACGGCGACGGCACCACTACCATCAATATCTATTACACCCGCAACCTGTATACCCTGGAATTTGTGCTGGCCAGACAAAATGGTAACAACCTGCAGGTGGCCAATAAAACCCCAGGTACCTTTGATGACTCCGGTTGGACGGATGTGGGAATGAGCAGCTTTTCCTTTACTGATTTTGCGACAGAAGATGGTGTGACCACAACAAATGCAACTGTCGGCGAAACCTACGGCGAGTTGCAGGTGGAGAAAACCTATCAAATTACCGAGGCCATAAACCGGGACTCCCGTTCCGCTGTGGGACGATACGGTACCAAGACTATCTTTACTGGTATTGGTTGGAATCAAAGGAACTACACCTGCTACGTCTATACTCTCACCGCCCGGTTCGAGGCGGATATCTCTCCCCTTTGGCCCACGGTGGAAAACATTGCTGGAACATATAGCAATTACACATATATCAGCATGGGTACTGACACAAACAGCTACTACCGCAATGTGTTTACTGGTACAAACATCCAGAAAAACATCTTGAATGTTTATTCCACCATGGATCTGAATGTGGTGGCCGAGGGCACCACCAAAACTAATTGGAAAGCCACGGAAGACAGCGGAGACGGAACGGTTGCTCATCAGATGGTAGCCTATTGGGCCAGCGGGGCTTCGGAGTATCACTACTATTTCCTCTACGAGGTGCTGGATACCACCGTTTCCGTCTCGGACCACAATGTGGAAATTTTTTATCCCGGGACCGCGGACCAGTATGGATACTCGGACGGACAGTATGTCTCCTGGAACAACAGGATCTATGTGTATTCCACCGCATACGACATTCAGTTTTCAACCTCTACCCGTTCCGGTCAGAACCAGCCTTCCCGCCAGGGGTTTGTATCGGTGGGGAAACGATACTATGCGGGAACGGACGATACAATGGGCGGCAACATTTATTTCTTCTACACCCGAGAAACCTACATCCTGGACATTCAAAATGTGGACGGCAGATACACCATTCCCTCAGAACTGCTGACTACCGAATTTGACTGTCTGGCCCAGTACGAGGAAGGTTCCAAAACCCTGAAAAATCTAGGCTGGGAGTCAGTCAATACCGACGGAACAGTTTCCATCCGCTATGGCGGCTACCTGACCCCGCTGGCTGAGGAGGAAATTATCACCTGGCTCACCGATGAAACAGGCGGCGATCTGGCGTACCCTTATCAGTCCGCCGGAGAGAGCCAATACTATTTCTGGCGCTGGTACCGCAACCAGATGCAGACCATGCCCGTCGAGTGGGAAACCGACAATGAGATGCAGACCATGACATCCAGCAGGACTTTATATGCTGGATGGTTTACCCCGCGGTACACCACCTCCTATGTCCTCAACGGCGGGACTTGGGAAGACAGTATCGACTATACCCTGACTACCAGCCAGACCAGCGATGGACACACCGTTTACATCTATTATCCCCATGAAGCCCAGTTGGAGGACGCTCCCCTCTATTGGTACGTCCAGAGCAAAACGGACGACCGGCTCTTTGTGGATACTCTGTATGTCTGCAAAGTAGGGAATGTAGCGCACAAGGATGAGACGGGGGCTCACTGGGAGCTGAATGAGGATCTTACTGTTGAGGAAATGCTGAAAAAAAGCATCGAGGATCTCCAGGGAACCCGCTTGGTGAATCACTACTACTGCTACATGGGCGCGGGCCCCGAGTATAACCACGACTACTATATCAATATCAACTCTGCTGTCAACACGGTGTTGGATGAGCCGGCGGAACCTACTCGTACAGGGTATACCTTCAGGGGGTGGTTCTACTTTGACAATGAGCCAGCCTCCGGGACAAAGACTTATCTGAAGGATGTGCTGACCGGGACCCAGAGCCTGGCCTCTTATGAAGAGGGTTATGTGTATCTCAATCATGTGGGAGACGCCTTTCTCCTACATAAAGACGAAAACGGCCAGCTGTTCTACTACCCGGAACAGACCGGTTATCGCTTTAGTTACGCCAACGACGCTTCCGTTGTTGTCCGAGATTTGCAGCTTTACGCGGCCTGGGAGCCCAAGGGGGACGCAAACGCTGTTGTCTACCACCTGGTGAAAAAAAGTGATGTTGGGGACGGAATAACCAGCTTCACTCCTAAGGACGGGGACCAAATCACAATAGACAGCAACAACACCATCACCATCGGCGGCACGGAGTACTATATCCTGGAGACGGAAGAACTGGCCAGCTTGTTCACCGGCAGCACCTATCCCCAGTCAGCCCGGGAGTACTACACCGACATCAGCAGCAAAAAGTGGCTGCCAGCCCAGGCGACCATCGATTTGTATGCCGATTCCCGAACCCAGACGGTTACCAGTGACAATTTGGCGTCGGTTACTGGAAATACCTACCGAATTGAACAATCGGATGGGACGTACACCTACTATACCTTCTTTGTTTACAATGCCACAGATGAAGTCGTTTACAACGTCTATGCCATCGATCTATCGGTGGCGGTGGCAGAAGGGGTGTTGGACTCCTATCTGGATACCTTCGACCGTTCTTTCCAGGTGGATACCACTGCTCCCTATTTCCTGAGCGTAGAACAGAAGTCGGTGAAAGTAGACATCATTGAGACTACATTCGTGGTGGAAAACGCTCCAACCGTCAGCGGATACACCGTCTATCAGGATTGGAGTCAAGAGCTCCAGCTCCAGACGGATGCGTCGGCCAATAATATTTTCTTCTACTACGTCCGGGACAGCGCCCAGATCAGCTACTCTATCACCTACTACCTGATGGTGGACGGTAGCTATTCATCGAATCACACAGTGACCATCAGCAACATCCCCGCTGTGACTGGCGAGATCATCTCCCTGACCGATATGGCGTCCACCTATGACCGGCTGGTGACCATGGCCCAGACCTACAGCACCTATTCCGACAGTACCAATGATGCCCAGAAATCTTTGTATGATCGATATAAAGAGATGACAGTCACCTGGACGCAAAACGGGACAAGCACCAGCTTCACGGTAGATACAACCGTTACTGACACGCTGGATCTTTCGGACATTGCCGATTTCCACCTGGACTACTATGTAGACGGCTGGTCCCCTACCGGCAGCAGCCTGGTGGTGTCGAGCGGTACTGAAGTGGAGGTCTATCTGGCCACAGCTCAACTGATTGTGCAAAAGGTGGACACCAGCCAGGTGCCCCTGGCAGGGGCGGAGTTCCAGTTGGAGCGGCTGGTGGAGGATGCCGACGGAACGATTTTGTATGACGGCAAAAGCTATGCGGTGGACACAACCTTTCATGCCGTGACAGCCACCTCCGGCGAAGACGGAAAGACAATCTTTTATAATCTAAGCGCTAGAGTCTTTGAAGACGGAAAGGGTTACCTGTATCGCCTGACCGAGACCCAGGCCCCCAAGGGATACAACTGTTTGGCAGAGCCTTTGTACGTCACCACACCCTATACGGTGGAGGAAGAAACTCATTACTCCGTCACCTACACAGTGGTGAATACGGGAATTGCCTATCTGCCCGCCGCAGGTGTTTTCGGCGGAGTGTATACCACCATTTTCCTGGGAGTTGGCCTTATGACAGGCGCACTGGGCAGCGGGTTCCTCCTCTGGAAAAGAGGGTGTTATTCCGGGAAGCACACGAAGAGAAAGCACACTCATCTACATTGAAATACAAAAAACTGGAAAGTGAGGAAACATCATGAAATCAAAACTTGCAAAGCGGCTTTCAGCCGTGATCCTATCCCTAGCGATGTGTGTGGGCCTGTTGGACACCAGCTCATTGGCGGCAACGTTCAACAGCGCAACAGAAATTAAACCGGTAAATGGAACCGGAAACGACGGCAAAATCGTGGTCACGGTCTACGACCAAGATCCCGGTTCAACAGGCTCCGGTGCGCAGATCAGCAGCGGCATGAACAACCCAGTGAACGGCGTGGGTATCAACGCCCTGCGCATTGGTTCTGTGGTGGAGCTGACCAGCACCGACAACGATGTTGTTTCTACCCAGGTGGCCTTTGGTTTGACGGAAACTTATGCCGACCTGCTGGGGCTGGAGACCAGTAACGCGATTGCCAGCAAAGATAGCACCTACTACTTTACTCCCACAGCCGTACAGGATGCGTTAGGAAAGGCGACACAAACCAATATTGAGGATTATTTGGATGACACCCAAAATGGAGCAACCAAGAAAGTCACTGGTACTGCGCCTGATACAAATGGCGTTGCCACCTTTGACAATCTGCCCTACGGCCTCTATCTGCTGGCTAAGAGCGCTCTGCCTGCCGATGCCACCACTGACCTTGTCCCCTTCCTGGTGTCTGTGCCCATGTATGTGGACGACGCTTGGGAGAGCACGGTCTACGCCTATCCCAAGGTGCGTACCGGTAACATTACAATCAGCAAAACGGTAGATGATCAGGACGGCAAAGATTATACCAACGACAACGACAAATATGTCAACGCTGGGCAGACTTTGACGTACACGGTCACTACCACCATTCCTGCCTCTCAAAGCGCTGATGGTACTGGTTCCGCCAACAAATTCACCAGCTTTGTCATTACCGATACCAATACCAACAAGACGCTTGATATCGATTTGAGTACACTGACCGTAAATAGTAATTGGACTGGCACCGATAAAGAAACCTACGATGACAGTCCGAACCAAGGTCAATACGATTACTACTATACTTATAGTGACACAACTGACAGCACAACGAATCGTGCCCTTGTGATCACCCTGATCGATACAGGCCTGCAAAAGCTTAATAACGGCCTGTCAACTGCCCAGAACATTACCGTTACTTACAACGCTACCGTAGACACGGACGTGAACTTCTCCTCCAAGCTGACCAACACCGCAAAAGCCACCTATCATCGGGAAGGTATGACCGGGACTGCGGAAGCAACAGTTGTTGATGGACAAACGGATACTGTGGACCTGTACACCTACGGCATCGACCTGACCAAGACCCTGTCAAGCGGTACCATCACCAATGACAGGATTTCCTTTGCTCTGTATACGGATGAGGCTTGCACAGATGCAAAAAAGATTCCTGTCACATCCGGCACCGGTGGCTACTGGGTAGCGGCAACTGAGGAAACCACTCCTGTTGTCATGTATGTGGGAACCAATGGCAAGCTGAACCTTTATGGTCTGGTGCCGGGCATCTATTACCTGAAGGAGACCGCCACCATGGATGGCTACACCCTGTTGGATAAGCCCATTACCATCGTCATTACTGATGAGGACAGTGACGGTACAGCCACCGCCACTGTCAACGGCGCTACCGCCCAGGTGACGAATGGCGTAGTCTCCCTCTCCGTGGAAAACACCAAGAACGATACGGGCTTTACCCTTCCTCAGACAGGCGGCGCAGGCACTCTGATGGTCACCGCCCTTGGTCTGGGACTGCTGTGCGTAGGTGTGATTCTTCTGGTAGTATACCGCAGAAAAGGACAAAAGAATTCCTGATTTCATTTATTTGAAGGAGTAACAAAAGAGGGGGCTTCCCCCCTCTTTTGGTCATCAGCGACTATGAAGCGATTTGCCATTCCCTTGTTCATTGTCTTAATTTTCCTGGCAGGGATCTCCATTGTGATCTATCCTGTGGCCAGTAATCTGATCTATGAGAAAAATCAATCCCATGTTTTGGCGCAATATGACGAAACCATGGAACAGATGGAACAGGAAAAGCTGGACGAGGAGCTGCAGGCAGCCCAGGAGGACAACCGCAGTTTGCTGGAAAGCAAGGCCTTTCTCACGGATCCCTTTGACCCAGAATTAGTACTGGACCCTACGGTGGAGCCCTACGCCAGTCTGTTGAATGTGGAGGGGGACGGCATCATGGGCTATGTGGAAATCCCCAAAATTTCCGTTAATCTTCCTATTTATCACGGTACCACGGCTCAAGTGCTGGAACAGGGAATCGGGCATCTGCAAAACACTTCCCTCCCCGTGGGTGGGGAAAGCACCCATACTGTACTTACCGGGCATACAGGCTTAGCGGGGAAACGGCTTTTTACCGATTTATCCCAGTTGGAAGTGGAAGACGTTTTCTATCTCCACGTTTTGGGTGATACCCTGGCTTACCAGGTGGAGGCAATTTACATTGTGGAGCCGGATCAGACGGAATATCTTGTGGTGGAATCCGGCCGAGATCTGGTGACCCTGGTCACCTGCCATCCTTATGGAATCAATACCCATCGGCTGTTGGTGCGCGGGACCCGAATCCCATATGAACAGGCGCTGGAACAGCAGCAGATTCAGGGAGATACCCCTCAAGGAACGAGTGTGTGGGAAAAGGAATACCAAAAAGCAATCGTTATCTGTCTGGCATTCTATATTCCCCTAACCATAATCGTGGCATGTGTGCTGTTGAGGCGCAGAAAAAAACAGTCTGGCGGCAAACACCTGAAAACTTCGTCCAAAGGTACAAGATAAAAAAACAAATTCATTGAGCGTCAGAAAGACATAAACGCACTTGTTTTTCAACAAAAAAGAAAGTTCTGCGGAAATAGAGAACTACAAAAGGGATGAGGCAATTTAGTCTCTTCCCTTTTTTTGCCCTTGCCCGGCTTTGGTCTGTCGATATCGACCCAAAAGCACGCAGAAAAAAGCCCCCAATTTTTTCATGCCGCCTGTCAGGGACCATCATTTCCATTTTTCTTGTGAAATACCGCACGTTTCGCCAGCCGTACCGACCAAAATGTGACTTAATTTCTCAGAAATTGGCATTTTCTTTCTTGACATTTTCAAATAAGCCTTTATAATTCAACTGGTACTACCAGTTGAAAGAGGGAACGCTTGTGAAATTTGTCAGACAGTTCTGTATCATTTTGCTCATCACATTTTTGGGAGAACTGCTCCACATTCTCATTCCGCTGCCGATTCCGGCTAGTGTGTATGGTCTGGTGCTGATGTTGATTGCGCTGCAATCCGGTCTTGTGAAAGTGGAACACGTAAAAGAGACCGCTGTTTTCCTGATTGAAATTATGCCGGTCATGTTTATCCCAGCGGGAGCAGGGCTTTTGGAATCCTGGGGCGTATTACAGCCGATTTGGCTGCCGGTGTGTATCATTACCGTGGTGACGACTGTGATCGTCATGGCAGTTACCGGTCGGGTAACACAGGCAATTATCCGGTTGGAGAAAAAGAAAAAAGAAGGAAAGCAGGCGTAAACGTGTTTACAGATTCTCTATTTTTTGGTGCGGCAATCAGCTTATTGGCCTACGAAGTGGGACTTTTGTTGCGAAAAAAATTTAAAAAGGCAATTTTCAACCCCCTGCTGATTGGTATTCTGTGCGTCATTGGGGTGTTGGCCATTTTCCATATCAAGTATGACAGCTACAATGCCGGTGGACAATATATCAGTTACCTGTTGACGCCTGCCACGGTCTGTCTGGCTGTCCCGCTCTATGAGCAGCTGTCTCTGTTAAGGAAGAACCTGATGGCCGTAGCGGTGGGAATTATCTCCGGCGTCTTGGCCAGTCTGGTCAGTGTGTTGCTGCTGTGTAAACTTTTTCAATTTTCCCACGAAGAATATGTGACGCTTCTGCCCAAGTCCATCACCACAGCCATCGGGATGGGCGTATCGGAAGAGTTGGGCGGCGTGGTGACCATCACCGTTGCGGTGATCATCATTACCGGCGTGCTGGGCAGCGTCATCGGAGAGCTCGTTTGCAAGCTGTTCCGGATTCAAGAACCCATTGCTAAGGGCCTGGCTCTGGGCACCGCGGCACATGCTGTGGGAACCTCCAAAGCCATGGAGATGGGACCGGTTGAGGGAGCAATGAGCAGTTTGGCCATTGCCGTGGCCGGTCTGCTGACCGTGATTGGCGCTTCTGTATTTGCCCAATTTATGTGACAGAAATGAGGGATCGCATGATGGAGAACTTTATCATTACCATTGGCAGACAGGCCGGCAGCGGCGGACGAGAGGTCGGCATGCGTCTGGCCCAGCGGCTTGGCATCCCCTACTATGGCCGGCAAGAACTGATGCAGATCGCAAAAGGCACCCCGGATTATGAAGAGGTCCAGTCCTTTTACGAGGAACAGCCAGTGGACAGCTTGCTGTATGCCCTGGCAACCATCAATTCCGAAGACGAGCTGGGGCACATCCCCTTCCGGCGGATTCGGCAGCTGTGCAGTAAAACCTCCTGTGTGCTGATCGGCCGCTGCGGCGGGTATATCTTCCGGGGACAAGAGCGAGCTGTGAGCATCTTTCTCCACGCATCTGAGGACATTCGAGCCCAGCGGACCATGAAAGACTATGGTCTTTCCCTGAAAAAAGCAGTGGAGTTAAACCAGCAAACAGACAGTGACCGGGCAGCTTTTCACAGATACTACACCCGAGAGGAATGGGGCGCCTCAGCCCACTATGACCTCTGTCTGGACAGCGGAATCTTAGGGGTGGAGGGCACCGTAGAGGTCATTTTGGCCTATCTGAAGATTCGGGGCATTGTCCAATAATGAGGCAGGTGAGATTGTGGACAGGGAATATCCCAAAGAAAAAGCATATGTCACCGTGATCGCGTACATCAAGCAACTGGTGCAAGACGGACAACTGGCATTTGGCGGCAAACTGCCCTCGGAACGAGAAATGATGGCGACCCTGGGATTGGGACGCAACTCCATCCGGGAGGCGCTGCGCACGTTGGAAAACATGGGGCTACTCTCCTGTGTCCATGGCAAGGGCAACTACCTGGTCAACCAGATCGGCGAGAGTTTCAGCAGTGTTTTTTCCATGCTGCTGTTTTTAAAACAGAGCGATTTTGACGAGGTACAGCAGTTGCGCCGGGGTCTGGAAATACAATCCCTGCTCTTGGCCATTCAGGCCGCCGATTGCTCCACCGCTACAGCCCAGGCCCAGTGGCGTGAGACCCTGGAGCCGCTGAGAAAGCTGGTGGACAGCATGCGGCAAGCCACCGGCCGTGAGCGAGTCACGTTGGATTCCGCTTTTCACGAAACCCTTATCCAATGCAGCGCAAATCGTCTTTTTGCCGTCCTGCAAAAAGCGGTTTCCAGTCTCTGCGAGGCCGCCATTGAAAATGTTTTGACCACCGCCACCGACGCCCAGTGGCAGGCGTTGGTGGACAGTCACGAAACCATTTACCAATCCTTACTCAACCGGGATGCCCAGGCTGGTATTGCTGCCATCGATCAGCATTACGCCCAGCCTTCCCACCAGAGCCTTCTCCCCGGCTGAGAAGGTCTGAAATTTCTTTGGCTTATACAAAGTTTTGATCCACTTGCTTCTCCCACAATCGGCATCCCATTTTTGTTGAATTTGAGCATGGCACATCATTGCCTTTACGCTTGATTTGTGCTATACTTACACAGAAATTCAATGGGAATGGAGAGAGGGGTATTGAAAACAAAATCCGGGTTTCCCTGGGGAAATTTCCTGCGGAACCTCGCGGTGATCGCCATCCCTGTCGCGCTGCAAAATCTTTTGACCACGACAGGCAGCATGGTGGACACTATGATGATCGCGCCACTGGGTGAAACGTCCGTGGGAGCGGTGGGTCTTTGCGCCCAATTTTCGTCGCTGATGTTCTCCGGATACTGGGGCTTTGTGGGCGGCGGCATGCTGTTTTTCTCCCAATACTGGGGCGCCAAGGACGAGGATGGCATTGACCGGTCCTTTGGCCTAACGCTGGTCTGTATGCTTGCCACCACGTCCATCTTCACCTGCCTTGCGCTGCTGGCGCCGGAACTGGTGATGAGCATTTACACGGACAAGACAGCGATTCAGGAAATCGGTGTGGATTACCTGAGCATTGTGGGCTTTGCCTACCCGATGCAGGTGATATCCATGGCCATGAGCGCGCTGCTGCGCTCCACCGAGCGGGTGCGCATCCCCCTGTATGCGGCCATTGCGTCCGTCGCCACAAATATGTGCCTGAACTGGGTGTTTATTTACGGAAAGTTTGGCCTTCCGGCAATGGGCGTTCGGGGCGCGGCGTTGGCCACCACCTGTGCGGCTGCCGTCAATATGGCGGTTATCCTGATTCTCGGCCGTGCCCAGGGGTATCCGTATCTATTTCATTTTACAAAGCATTACCGCTGGAACGTCCCCTTTGTGCGGTCCTATTTCGTAAAATGCTTCCCGATCCTCTGCAATGAGATTTTGATCGGCGTGGGCAACATGGTCATCAACATCGTGCTGGGACGCCAGTCCGAGGAAGCCATTGCCGCAATCGCAGTGTTCCGCACACTGGAGGGTCTGGTCATCGGCTTTTTCGCGGGCTTTTCCAACGCAGCTTCGGTGCTCGTCGGCAAGAGTGTGGGCGCGGGCCAACTGGACACTGCCTATGAGCGTGCCAAACGGCTGGTGCTGCTGTGCGGATGCAGCATCTTTGTGCTGTGCGTGGCGTTGCTTGCGGTCCATCGGCCGCTCCTAAGTGTGATGAGCCTTTCTGGCGAATCCCTGGAGATCGGCACCGGGCTGTTGATGATTTACTGCGTCGCTGCTGTGATCCGCATGTGCAACTGGACGCAAAACGACACCTATCGGTCAGCGGGTGACGCTGCTTACGGCACGATCCTGGAAATCTCGTTCATGTACGCGGTGGTGCTGCCCTGCGTCTGCCTGACCGGTCTTGTGTGGAAGGCGCCTTTCTTGCTGATTTTCGCATGCTGCTACATCGACGAACCCATCCGGTTTATTTTGATGCAGGTACACATGTATTCGGGCAAGTGGGTGCGCCCTGTCACGGAGTTGGGTCGGGCAGCTCTGCCGGCATTTCGTCAAAAACATGGGGGCCGCAAAGCCCAACGGGCGTCCTGAAAAAAGCGGCAATCCCCTTTCCCCACCACACAAGAAAACTATCCTATCAAATTGCCCCCAACAACCCTCACTGCCAAGGTGTGGTTTTTGGGGGCAATTTTTCTTGGACGGATACCGGTTTTCTGCGTGACTTCTAAGGTCGCAAAACATATGCAACATTTAACCCTGCTAAAGAAAACGCACCGGATTTTCAAAACAATCGGACGTTATAGCGAGAAGCGGAAGGACGATTTCACCCGTTGTCCAGAACATCACAACAGCGCCCTTGCAATGTTTATAGGGATATGTTATAATGATTCCTAAATTCTGACATTGAAAATGGTTTTGAGATGGAAGATGCGAAATCGGATTGTGAAACGGTCTTTTGACGCTGCGGGCCAGTGTATTGCCCCGGGTGGAAATGGCACCGGAAGCTTGTTTTTGCTACCCGTATGGCTGCATCTTTTTGATGCGGCCATTTTTTATGCCTGTTACCAGCACTGTGGAAAGGAAGAGACAGTATGCAGACAAGAGTTGCGATTATTGGGATTATCGTGGAAAATCCCCAGTCGGTTTCCCGGCTCAACGAGATTTTGCATGAATACGGCGAGCACATCATTGGGCGAATGGGTATTCCCTATCGGGAAAAGAAGATCAATATCATCTCCATTGCGGTAGACGCGCCTCAGGATGTGATCAGCAGCCTTGCAGGCAAAATCGGCCGGCTGGACGGCGTCCAGGTCAAAACCGCTTACTCCACCATTCAGTCCTCCGACGGGGAGGCCAAATGAGGGCCGGGGTAAAGCAGCAGGGCAAACTGTCTTTTGGATGGCTGGTGCTGCTGTTTGTTTTGCCGGTGGTGGTGGGATTTGTGGCCATGGGCATTGGACGGCTCTGGATTGAGCCCACCGACATCTTTGCCTCCCTGGTCACCAAACTCAGCGGCGGAGAAGCTGCTTCCGCCCAAAATGACATGGTGCTCTGGAATATTCGGCTGCCTCGCATTTTGCTGGATATTCTGGTGGGAGCAGGCTTGTCCGGTGCAGGATGCGCGTACCAAAGTTTGTTCGCCAATCCCCTGGCCACCCCGGATACTCTGGGAGTGGCGTCCGGTGCCAGCTTTGGCGCTGCCTTGGGCATCCTTTTGGGAATGAACCTGTTGGGTATCCAAGGGACTGCGCTGCTATTCGGCGGCGCGGCAGTGCTGCTGACCTGGCTGGCCGGCGCCGGAAAAGGCCGGGGATTGAATACCATTGTGCTGTCGGGCATTATGATCGGCTCTCTGTTTTCCGCGTTGGTATCCCTAGTTAAGTATACCGCCGACACTGAAAGCGAACTGCCTGCCATTACCTACTGGCTGATGGGAAGCCTGGATTCTGCGAATTTCGATTCTTTGAAACTGGGCGCACCCCCCATTCTCATTGGGTTGATCCTGCTGCTGGCCCTGCGTTGGCGGCTCAATCTTTTACCCCTGTCGGAAGATGAGGCCCGGTCCTCCGGCGTCAATGTGCGAGTACTGCGGGGCGTGGTGATCGTCTGCGCCACCATGATGACTGCCTCCTGTGTGTCCATGTGCGGACAGGTGGGTTGGGTCGGACTGTTGGTGCCCCATATCTGCCGAATGAAATTTGGAAATAACCACCTTTCCCTCATGCCGGCATCCATCAGTTTTGGGGCAGTCTTTATGATCCTGGTGGACACCCTGGCAAGAAGTGTTTCCGCCGCGGAGATTCCGGTGTCCATCCTCACCGCAATTATCGGCGCACCGTTCTTTATTATTCTGATGCGGAGAAGTGGAGGCTGGTCGCTGTGAAAATTGCAGTGGAAAACGGCTGCTTTGGCTACAAAAAAGGAGAACAGCTGCTCCGGAACGTCTCCCTGGAAGCCACGGACGGGGAACTGATCGCCATACTGGGTCCCAACGGTGCGGGAAAAACCACCATGCTCCGGTGCATGATGGGCTTTCTCCACTGGAAGGAAGGACGCAGTTCCATTGACGGGAAGGATATCCGAACCATCCCCCAGCGGGAATTGTGGCGCACCATTGCCTATGTCCCCCAAGCGAAAAACGCGTCGGCTGCCTATTCCGCGGGAGAAATGGTCTTGCTGGGCCGGAGCAGCCGGATCGGCGTCTTTTCCCAGCCAAAAGCGGAGGATATTCAGATGGCCGACCAGGTGATGGAACAGCTGGGCATTTTACACCTGAAAGAAAAGAAGTGCTCCGAGATCAGCGGCGGTGAATTGCAGATGGTGCTGATTGCCCGGGCACTGGCAAGCCAGCCCAGAATTCTGGTGCTGGACGAACCGGAATCCAACCTGGATTTCAAAAATCAGCTGATCGTACTGGAAACCCTCTCCCGATTGGCGGCAGAGGGAATGATCTGCCTTTTTAACACTCACTATCCTGCCCACGCTCTCCAGCGAGCCGGAAAAAGTTTTCTGCTCTGCAAGGACGGCAGCAGTATTTTTGGCCCCACCCGTGAAGTGGTCACAGAGGCCAATATCCGCCGTGCCTTCGGAGTGCGGGCAGTGATCGGAGACCTTGAAACTCCGGAAAATGTGCTGCGCAGCGTACTGCCGGTGGAAATTGTGCCGGAGGGATGGAACGAAAACGAACCTGCTGGGGATGGCAGTGCACACCGGATTGCCTCTGTCACCATTCTGACGAAAGATTACGGCATGGCCGGGAAAATCAACGAGATTCTCCACCAGTACTCGGAATTGGTGATTGGCCGGATGGGAATGCCCTATAAAAAGGCTGGGGTGTACTTCATCAGCGTGGCGCTGGACGGCACAGAAAAGGAGATTCAATCCCTTGGCGACGCCCTAGGATTGCTCCCTGAAGTCAGCGTCAAAACCGTGTTTGCAAAAGAGGAAAAGGAGACTAAAATTCATGAATAATCGTGAACGGATTGACCGGTTGGAAACCGAAAAACAGCTGCCAAAGGAAGACTTTGTCCAGCTGCTTTCCACCTTTACGCCGGAAGACCGGGAATACGCCGCCGAGAAGGCCAGGGCCATCTCCGTGGGGATTTTCGGAAAACAGATTTACTTTCGCGGAATTATTGAGTTTACCAATATCTGTAAAAACGACTGCTACTATTGCGGAATCCGCCGGTCAAACGACCAGGTCTCCCGCTATCGGCTGACGCTGGAAGACATTCTCGCCTGCTGCCAGGAAGGGTACCAAAGCGGCTACCGCACCTTTGTCTTGCAGGGCGGCGAGGATGGCTGGTTCACCGATGACCGGATGGTGGAAATCCTCCGTGCCATTAAAGCGCAATATCCCGATTGTGCCATCACTCTGTCCATCGGAGAACGCAGCCGGGAATCCTACCAGCGGATGTTTGACGCCGGCGCGGACCGGTACCTGCTGCGGCACGAAACGGCAAACCCCGCCCATTATGGGAGGCTCCATCCGGCGGTGCAAACCCTAGAAAACCGCATGCGCTGCCTCCAGGACTTACGGGAGATCGGATACCAGGTGGGATGCGGCTGCATGGTGGGCTCCCCCTACCAGACGGCGGAATGTCTGGCGGAGGACTTGCTTTTCATGGGAAAATTCAAGCCTCACATGATCGGCATGGGGCCTTTTATCCCCCACAGCCAAACTCCCTTTAAGGATTTCCCAGCGGGAAGCGTGGAAACCACGCTGATGATGCTGAGTCTGTGCCGGATCATGATTCCGGAGGTCCTGCTCCCCGCCACAACCGCCTTGGGAACGGTGCGGGGCGATGGAAGGCAGGAAGGGGTCCTGGCAGGATGCAACGTCATCATGCCCAACCTCTCTCCCCTGTCGGTCCGCAAAAAATATATGCTCTATGACAATAAGGTGGGCACCACCGATTCCGCTGCCGACGGAATGGCGCGGCTGGCCGCTCAGATGGAAGCAATCGGGTATCAGGCTGTTTCCGGGAGAGGAGATTCTCCCCGGATGCAGACAAAACAGCCGGTTTGACAGATGACATAAAGGGGACAAAACTATGATTAAAATTGCAGTATACGGAAAAGGCGGTATTGGAAAATCCACCACGGTTTCCAATATCTCAGCAGCATTGGCGGATGAAGGACTGCGGGTCATGCAGATCGGATGCGACCCCAAAGCGGACTCCACCAGCTGCCTCCACGGAGGAAAGCGGATTAAAACGGTGCTGGAACTGGTGCGTCAGAAACCCGGCCAGCTGGAACTTTCCGAGATGGTGACCGAAGGCTATGGAGGGGTTGCCTGCGTGGAAGCAGGCGGTCCCACTCCGGGAAGCGGCTGTGCCGGCCGGGGCATTATCACGGCCCTGGAAAAACTGGAAGAAATGGGCGGATATGAGGTCTACCGTCCGGACGTGATCATTTATGACGTGCTGGGTGACGTAGTCTGCGGCGGATTCTCCGCCCCTATGCGGGATGGTTACGCCGACAGTGTTTTTGTGGTCACATCCGGGGAAAACATGGCCATTTACGCCGCCGCCAATATTGCCACGGCCATTGAGAACTTCCGGGACCGGGGCTACGCCACTCTGGGCGGGATTATCCTGAACCGGAAAAACGTCCGGGATGAGGAAAAGAAAGTTGCAGAGTTTGCAGAGGAATTCCACTCCTCCATTGTGGGTACCCTGGACCGCAGCGACCTTGTCCAACAGGCGGAAGAGATGGGCATGACGGTAGTGCAGGCCTTCCCCGACAGTGAGATGGCCGGCCAGTACCGCACTCTGGCACACGCTGTGCTGGAGGCAGCAAAAAAGGGAAAGGATGAAGCGGATGCTGAAAAGGATTGATCACATAGACGAGAGCTGCGCAGCGGTTCGGATTGCCGACGCCAGTTATCCAGCGCCCTTCCGCTCCGGACTGGAATATTCTGCCCCTGCCCGGGGCACCTGGAATATTGTCCATACCGGCATGCTGCTGCCGGAAGCCCATGAAATTTTTGTCTGCGCGGCCGGCTGTCTTCGGGGCGTGGTACTGACCGCCGCCGAGCAGGGCACCTCCGACCGGTTCTCCACCATTGCCATCCGGGAAAACAACCTGTTGGACGGGGACATGGAACAGCTGATCATCGACGGCGTGGGAGACATTCTCTCAAAGCTTTCCAAGCGCCCGCCGGCAGTGCTGCTGTACACCAGCTGCATCCACCATTTTACCGGCTGTGACCTGAAACTGGTTTACCGCCGGCTGCGGGAAAAGTACCCGGACGTGGATTTTACTGACTGCTACATGAACCCCATCATGCGCAAAAGCGGTATGACTCCAGATCAGCTGATGCGCCGCCAGCTATATAGCCTGCTGAAAAAGCAGCCACTGGATGAAAAAAGCGTCAACATCATCGGCAACGATTTTGCCACTCTCCCCACCAGCGAACTGGTGACCACAATCCGGGAGGGCGGCTATACCCTGCGGGAAATCCAGGATTGCCACACCTATCAGGAAGATGGGCACCGCCTCGCTGAACATTGTCTACAACCCGGCGGCCAAGCCTTCCGCCGCTGCCCTGGAAAGAAGGCTGGGACAAACGTATCTGTATCTGCCCCTGTCCTTTGACTACGAGGAAATCACCCAAGGACTGAACACCCTTTGTGACACCCTCCACCTGCCCCACAAGGATTATTCCCAGCAAATTGCGGCTTGTGAAGCGGCGCTGGAAAAAGTCCTGAACGCCGCTTTTGCCATCTGCGAGGCCCATAATGGTCACGTATTTGGCGCGTACAGCGTCCACAATGAGCGCATGATCTACGGAGCAGTTCAGAATAACGGCTCGATTTCCAAAAACAAGCTGTTTATCGGGACGGTGTTTGGAATCATTTTTGACGGCCAGCTCTTTGACGAGCGCTAC
>OLOH01001024.1_pt1 | contig 17188 bp, 13 predicted proteins | sample 1673221 | NCBI WGS metagenome assembly OLOH01 (sample SAMEA3136767, study PRJEB25190) | human gut metagenome
GGCACCGTCTACGCCCGCAAGGAGGGCGGCGGCATCGTCGGCCAGATGGAACCCAGCAGCACGCTGGAATACACCAAAGACACGCTGCAGGAACTCAGCGATGAGATGGGCACCCTGCAAACGCTGGTCAACCGCGCCTGCGACGACGCCAGCGCCGCCAGCAGCGACCTGTCCAACCAGCTGGACGCACTGAAAAGCAGCGTGACCAGCTCCCGCAACGCCATCGAGAACCTGCTGCAGCAGACCGAGGACGGCATTTCCATCAGCAGCCAGACCGTCAAGACTGACCTGAGCCAGTTCAAGCAGAATTTGAAAAACACCACCGGCGACCCGGAGGACCCCAACGCCACCAAGCAGCCTGACGGCGCGGTCATCGACCCCATCTACTCCACAGGCGACCTGACGAACCGCAATAATGACGACAACGGCGACGATTCTGACAGTGACATCGATCTGCCCGACATCAGCCTGCCGGATATCGGTATCGACACAGGCGATATCGGTAAGGATATCCCGGTGCCCGAGAGTCAGGCCGAGGAGACCCCGACGCAGGACGAGGCCGTCACAGCCCCCGAGCAGCCCGCAGACCCGGCCCCGGCTGAACAGCCTGCCGAAGCGGCGGACACCGCCCCTGTGACCGAGAACGCCCCCGCCGGGCAGAGCGCGGAACCCGAAACCGAGCGCGAAGCCCACGGCCAGCCCGACCCCAACACGGATGCCGACAGCGATACCACCATCGGCCCCCAGCCCACGCCCGACCCGAACCAGGACGACGGCGGCTATATCGTCGAGAAGCCGGAGAACCGGGACTTCGGCAAGGAGCTGGTGGACGGCATCAGCGACGCCATCCCGAACTCCGTGGATGTGGAGATCCCCAAAGTAGAGCTGACGAACAAGGACGCCATCACGGCCAGCCGCAACGATTTGAGCAGCAACCTGACCAGCATGGGCGATATCGTCAGCAATCTGAACTCCAACGCAAGCAGCAACTCCCAGGCCCTGATCAACGATGTGCGCGCCATTTCCAACCAGATCAACAAGATCGGCCAGACGCTGTCCGGTGCCAGTGACAACATCAAGGACCCGGATGACATTGTGGACGATATCTCCGACGAGGACACCGACGACGATGTTGAGGCCAAGGTCACGAACTGCATCAACAGCGGTGTGGTCAACGCCGATATCAACGCGGGCGGCATTACCGGGGCCATGGCCCGGGAGAACGACCTGGACCCCGAGGACGACTACACCACCGCAGGCAGCGAGTCGCTGAACTTCACCTTCAAGACCCGCGTTGTGGCCCGCGACTGCACGAACTACGGCACCGTCAGCGCCAAAAAGCAGAACGCGGGCGGCATCGTGGGTGATGCAGAGATGGGTTCCGTCATCGACTGCAAAGGCTTTGGCACCGTCGATGCCGAGGACGCCACTGCCGTGGGCGGCGTGGCCGGTGTCAGCAAGTCCATTATCCGCGAAAGCTACGCCAAGTGCCGCCTGTCCGGCGCAAAGCAGGTAGGCGGCATCGCCGGAAACGGCGCGACGATTGAGAACTGCCGCGCTATGGTCATCATCGACAACGCCGCCGAGCAGCTCGGCGCGATTGCCGGGTATGTGGAGGACCCGCTGGACGGCAGCGTCACCGGCAACACCTTCGTGGACGAGGGCGTGGCCGGCATCGACAGCGTCAGCTACAAAAACATTGCCGAGCCGCTGAGCTATGCGGATTTTGCCGCACAGGAGAACCTGCCCAGCGACTTTGCCAGCATCTGCGTCCGCTTCGTGACCGAGGATGACACGCTGGTGCAGCAGTATTACATCCCCTACGGCAGCGACTTCCCGACAGACCAGCTCCCGCCGGTGCCCAACCATACGGGCCAGTACGGCAGCTGGGAGGACGTTGACCTTAAAAACATGACCTTCGACGCGACCATCCACGCCGAGTACAGTGACATGAACACCGTGCGCCAGAGCCAAGAGAAGCGCGATGGCCGCCCCATCGTATTGGTGGAGGGCAGCTTTGACACCACCGACGAGCTGATGCTCCATGAGGTGGACGACGCACCCGCAGCCCTCGGCGTTCTGGTCGAGGCCTGGGGCCTGGAACTGCCCGCCGACACGGGCCACACGCTGCGCTACATGCCGCCAGAGACAACCGACAACACCGAGCTGTGGGTCAAGACCGACGCAGGCTGGCAGCAGGCCGAAACGAGCGTGGACGGCAGCTACCTGACCTGCACTGCCCCCGCCGGGACGACGGAGTTTGCCGCCGTCAAGCTCCCCGCCAGCAAGGTCCCGCTGGCTGCCGCTGCCTGCGGTGCCGCCGCCGCGCTGCTGCTGGTGATTTTGTTCATCGTGCGCAAGCGCAAAAAGCGAAAAGCAAAAAAAGCTGCTGAAAAGGCAGAATAAAAGAAAATTCCTTCTGTGGTGTGACACCACAGAAGGGATTTTTTTGGCTTTCCCCCTTGGGGGAAGCTGTCACCGAAGGTGACTGATGAGGGGCAGCCTTCCCACGGCAACCTATTTATGGGCAATAATGGCAAACTTGCCCCTCATCCGGCGCTCCGCGCCACCTTCCCCCTTGGGGGAAGGCTTTTCCTTTAACACGCACCCACAAACGCCGCAAAAATCTTGCGGCTGTCCGCATTGACGGGGAACGAAAACTCCGGGTGCCACTGCACGGCCCAGACAAACTTCTTGCCCGGCAGACAGATGGCCTCGGGGATGCCATCCTCCGACAGGGCCATTACTTGCAGCGTCGGGGCCAGTTTGCGGATGGCCTGGTGGTGCAGGCTGTTCACGGCCAGCTCATACTTGCCCAACAGCTGGTAGAGCGGCCGCGCCGGCACCAGCGTGACACTGTGTACCGGCGCATCGTAGGGCGGCTTCTGGTGGTGCTCCGCCGCCGAGGGGTGCTCGGTGGGCAGGTCCTGGTACAGCGTGCCGCCCAGGTAGACGTTCAAAAACTGGATGCCCCGGCAAATGCCCAGCACCGGCTTGTCCTGTTCCAGGGCCAGCGCCAGCAGCTTTGTCTCCATGGCGTCACGCGCGGGGCAGGTCTCGCCGCAGGCAGGCACAGGGGCCGCGCCGTACAGGGCAGGGGAGACATCCTGGCCGCCGGTCAGCAAAAATCCGTCGCAGGTGTCGGCCAGCTGGCGCAGAGCGGCGTCATCGTCGGTCAGCGGCAGCATAATGGGCAGGCCGCCCGCCTGCTCCACGCCCCGCATATAACCGGGCAGCATCCAGTAACTCTCCCGCTGGGCATCCACCAGCGGCACAATTCCAATCAAAGGCCGTTTCATTCTTCCCACACCTCACTGTAAAAAATAAAACAGAGAAGCCCTTGCGTGACTTCTCTGTCCGTTGTGCTGATTATACCGCGCCGCGCGGCAAAATGCAAGCCCTACATCGGCGGGTGGTTCGCCTTAAACCGCTTGTCCGTCGGCAGGGTCGTGTATTTTTCGTACAGCTCCCGCAGCAAAACGGTACGGCGCACCATGCCGATAAACACGTTGCGGTCATCCACCACCGGCACAAAGTTCTGGTCGATGGCCGCCTTTAACAGCGTCGGCATATCGGTCGTGACCGTCACAGCCTTGTAGTCACGGCGGCGGGGAAAACTGGAAATGGGTACGTCCTCACTGGCTTCCAGATCCAGGCCGTGCAGGTTTTTCATGCCCCAGAGGATGTCACCCTCGGTGATGCTGCCCACATATTCGCCGTTCCGTTTCAGCACCGGGATGGTAGCGTAGCGCTGGTTCGACCATTTTTCCAACGTCTGACGCAGGGTGAAATCCTCGTAAATGTACAAGACATCCTGCTTGGGTGTCAAAAAGAACAAAAGGTTCATATCTTAACTACTCTCCTTTGGTAGTGTTGTCATACTTCTGTAACCAGTATATACGTTTGCACTGTAAACTTTGTGAATGGAATGTTAAATCCGCGCAACAAAATAAATTTCTCCGAAATGCCCTGTTCAAGCGGGAAAAAATGGTGTATAATAGCTAATGATTCATATAGTGCAGCTGCGGCTTTAGTCGTGGCTAACCCCGAAAAGGAGGATCGCAGATGATCACCAAGGTCAATCCCTATGGACATATTTCGCTGACCAATGACTACTTCTCCGGCCTGGTTGAGCAGGCCGCCAAGCAGTGCTACGGCATTGCCGCCATGGGTCAGGCCCCGGCCGAAAGCGTTGTGCGCAGCGCCCTGCGCACCGGCAGCCTGCCGCCGAAGGGCGTCACTGTCACGCAGGAGGGCGGCAAGTTGGTCATCGCCCTGCACATCAAGGTTGGGTTCGGCCTGAACATTTCGACCATCACCCAAAGCATTACCCACCGCGTCAAAGACGAAGTTGAACTTGCCACCGGCCTGAAAGTCGCCCGCATCGATGTGTATGTGGACGACATCATTGCCGACTAACAGAATTGTATCTGCAAACATGAGGTGTAACGAAACCATGATTACTGGCCAGACCCTGCGCGACGCCATTCTTTCCGGCGCCAACAACATTGCCAACCAGCGCACCCGCGTGGATGAGCTGAACGTTTTCCCTGTGCCCGACGGCGACACCGGCACGAACATGAGCATGACCATCGGCGCAGCCCGCGCCGAGCTGGAAGCCATGCCTGACAGCTGCACCGTGGCCGAGGCCAGCAAGACCGCTGCCTCTGCCATGCTGCGCGGCGCACGTGGCAACTCCGGCGTTATCACGAGCCTTCTGTTCCGCGGCTTCTCCAAGGCACTGAAGGATAAGACCGAGGCTTCCGCTGCCGACCTTGCTGCCGCATTGCAACAGGGTGTTGAGGCTGCCTACAAGGCCGTCATGAAGCCCACCGAGGGCACCATCCTGACTGTCTCCCGCCTGGCTGCCGAGAAAGCCGCCGAGTGTACCGAGCTGGACGTGCCCGCCATGTGGGATGCCACTTTGCAGGCCGGCCAGGCCGCACTGGACGACACCCCGAACCTGCTGCCTGTGCTGAAAAAGGCCGGCGTCGTGGACGCCGGCGGCCAGGGTATCATGCTGATCTTTGAGGGCATGAAGCAGGTGTTCGACGGCGGCGAGATCATTGCCGGTGCCGAGGTCGCCGCCAAGCCCAAAGTGTCCAGCGAAGCCGCCGGCAAGGGCGTCTTTGCCGATGACCTGATGAAGGTCGAGGACATCAAGAACGGCTACTGCACCCAGTTCCTCATCAACAAGAATGAGGGTGCCAGCGCCGCAAAGATGCGTGCCTTCGCCGAATCCAACGGCGACAGCGTGGTCTGCATCGAGGATGATGACGTCATCAACCTGCATGTCCATACCGCCGACCCCGGCAAGATCCTGAGCGAGGCCATCAAGTACGGCTACCTGACCAACTTCAAGATCGAGAACATGCACGAGCAGTTCCTCGCCCGCCAGAAGCAGGGCAAGAGCCTTGAGAAACAGGCCTCCGCCGAGAAGAAGCCCGACCCGACCGCCGAGTTCATCTATGCTGCCGTCGATCCTGACCGCGAGTACGGCTTCGTCGCCGTGGCCGCCGGTGAGGGCCTGAAGGCTGTCTTCACCGATCTGGCAGCCGACGCTGTGGTCTCCGGCGGCCAGACCATGAACCCCGCCACCGAGGACATCCTCGCTGCGGTTCAAAGCGTCCCGGCTAAGACCGTCTTCGTTCTGCCCAACAACAAGAACATCATCATGGCTGCGGAACAGGCACAGAAGCTGGCCGACCGTCAGGTGGTCGTCCTGCCCACCCGCACGGTGCCCATGGGCATCACCGCCCTGCTGAACTTCGACCCCTCCGCCAACGTCGAGACCAACACCATCAACATGATGGCGGCTGCTGACAAGGTCTCCACCGGCCTGATCACCTACGCCGCCCGCGACAGCGAGTTCGACGGCAAGCGGATCAAGAAGGGCGAGATCATGGCGCTGGAGAACGGCAAGATCGTCGCCACCTCCAACGACCTGATCAAGGCCACCTACCGTCTGGCCCGCAGCATGTGCAAGAAGGACTCCAGCTTTGTGACCATCATCTCCGGCTGCGATGTCTCCGACGAGGATGCCGAGAAGGTGACCGAGATCGTCAAGGCAAAGTGCCCGAACCACGTCGAGGTCAGCCACATCCGCGGCGGCCAGCCCGTGTATTATTATATGATCAGCGTGGAGTAAGCACTCCCCTGACTTGCAATCAAGAATGACCAAGGCCCCCTGCATCGGATCGTTGATGCAGGGGGCCTTGTTGTTTTGCGTCTTAAATTTTACTTTGCATAAATCGCATCATTCTTCGCCAGAAGATAAACACAATACTGATTCATGCTGATCCCTTCTCTTTGGGAATGCTCTGCAAGAGAACGATGCAGACTGCGGGGAAGGCGGAGCTTGAACTGCCCGGAATAATCCGAAAGGCTGTCCGGCTCCGGGATTTTGATACCATCCTCCAAAGCCGCTTCCAACCAAGCTTTTTGGGCATCCTTTGCGTTTGCAATCGCAGATTCCATGGTCTCGCCGCAGGTGATACAGCCCGGCAGGTCTGGATAAGAGACCACAAATCCTCCCTCCTCCGGGTCTTCCACAACTTCCATCCGGTAAGGCATTTTCAGATATTCATTCAGCGTCTTCATCGTTCTTCGCCTCACTCTCTACAATTTGCCGCACCATTTCTACATAAACCTTTTTGATTGGTTCATGCTTGGGAATCGTAATGGGCATACACCCCGCTTTTCGGAACGTATAATGGCTGCTCCCGCTTCGGGGGGCAGTCATTTCGTAGCCATAGCTTTCCAGCACCTTGCGAAGTTCTTCAAATCGAAGATCCTTCGATAACGCGCAGATCCTTGCAAGCAACTTATCCCATTTTGACATCTCGATTTCCTACTTTCATTATATATGGTGTCGCATATGGTGTCAAGCGTTTTTAGAAGAAACTCACCTGACTGCTCTCCGGCAGATCGCCGAGGGCGCCGACTTGGCGCAGACGGTCAAGGATGGCGTTGCTGACGCCGGAGGCTTGCTGAAGCTCCTCGATGGAGAGGTACTCCTGCCCGTTGAGGGTGGCCTTTTCCAGCGCATCGGCAGCGGCACCGCCAAGGCCCTTCAGGGACGAGAAAGGCAGCCGCACCTTGCCGTCCTCCACGATATAACTGGAGCCGCGGCTCTTGCCCAGCTCGATGGGCAGGAATTCGTAGCCCCGCACCAGCATCTCGTTGACCAGCTGGAGCGAGACCAGAACGTCTTCGTCCTTGGCGTTCTTTTCCTCTTTCAGGCGGCGCTTGACCTCGTTCATGTGGGCGCGGGCAACGGCAGCGCCGCCTACGGCGGCCTCATAGTCGATGTCGTCACCGCGGACGGTGAAGTACACCGCATAAAACGCTTGGGGACGATAAATTTTGAACCACATCAACCGAATGGCCGACATCAGGTAGGCGACGGCGTGGGCCTTGGGGAACATATACTTGATCTTTCGGCAGGATTCAATATACCAGTCCGGGACCTCGTGCTCCCGCATAGCTTCCTCCCAGCCGGGCTTGAAGCCGCCCTTTGCCACCTTACCTTTACGGACGGCCTCCATAATATCGAAGGCCATCTTTGGTTCCAGCCCCTTGCGGAGCAGGTAAAGCATGATGCTGTCACGGCAGCCGATGACCTCCGCGATGGTGCAGGTTCCGTCCCGGATGAGTTCATCGGCGTTGTTGGTCCAGACGTCGGTGCCGTGAGACAGGCCGGAGATCTGGATCAGCTCGGAGAAATTCTTGGGCCGCGCCTCCACCAGCATTCCGCGCACGAAGTTCGTGCCCATTTCCGGGATGCCGAAGGTGCCGGTCTGGCTGTCGATCTGCTCCGGCGTCACGCCCAGCGCTTCCGGGCTGGTCAGCAGACTGTACACCTTGGGGTCGTTCATGGGGATGGAGTCGATGGGGATGCCGGTGTACTCCTCGAAATACTTGTAGAAGGTGGGCATATCGTGGCCCAGCTCATCCAGCTTGAGCAGGGTGTCGTGGAGATATTTGAATTCGAAGTGGGTGGTCAGCAGACCGCCCGCCACATCGTCCGCCGGATGCTGGATGGGGCAGAAATCGTAGATCTCGTAGGTGTCGGGCACGACGACCATACCACCGGGATGCTGGCCGGTGGTGCGCTTAACGCCGGTGCAGCCCAGCGTCAGGCGGTTCTCCTCAGCGTGGTTGACGGTCCTTCCCCGCTCTTCCAGATATTTTTTGACGTAGCCATAGGCCGTTTTGTCCTGAATACCGGACACCGTGCCCGCCTTGAAGACGTTCGCTTTGCCGAAGAGTTCCTCGGTGTAGCGATGGACGTTGGACTGATACTCGCCGGAGAAGTTCAGGTCGATATCGGGTTCCTTATCGCCGTAGAAGCCGAGGAAGGTCTCGAAGGGGATGTCGTGGCCGTCCACCAACATCCGGGTGCCGCAGTGGGGGCAGTTTTTATCGGGCAGGTCGAAGCCGTCGTCCACGCTGCCGTCGGTGATGAACTCGCTGTATTTGCACTTGGGGCAGCGGTAGTGGGGCGGCAGACTGTTGACTTCCGAGATGCCGGAGAAGTGGGCCACAGCCGATGAGCCGACTGAGCCACGGCTGCCCACCTGATAGCCGCCCGCGTTGGAATAGGCCACTAGCTTGACCGCAATGACATACAGGACCGCGTAGCCGTGGCCGCAGATGGAGTCCAGCTCTTTTTGCAAGCGTTTCTCCACGATCTCCGGCAGCGGGTCGCCATAGTCGCGCTTGGCGTGTTCCCACGTGGCATCGCGCAATTGCTGCTCTGCGCCCTCAATGCTGGGCGGGTAGGTGCCCCGCGGGATGGCGCGGACGTTGTTGTCGATGGACGCCGCGATCTTGCGCGGGTTTGTCACAACGATCTCATAGGCTTTTTCTTTGGGGAGGTAGCTGAACTGGTTCAGCATATCCTCGGTGGTGCGGTAGAACAGCGGCGGCTGGTTGTCGGCATCCTTGAAACCGTTGCCCGCCTGAAGGACCGCGCGGTAGACGGCGTCCTCCGGCTCGGTGAAATGGACGTCGCCCGTGGCGATGACCGGCTTGTGGAGGTCTTCGCCCAGTTGGATAACCGTGCGGTTGAAGTCCTTGATGACCTCTTCGCTGTCCACCTTGCCCTCGCGCACCATATAGGCGTTGTTGCCAAGCGGCTGGATTTCCAGCACGTCGTAATAGGCGGCGATCTTCTTCAATTCCTCGTAGGAACGTCCTTCCACGATGGCGCGGTAGAGTTCGCCCGCCTCACAGGCGGAGGTCAAAATCAGGCCGTCGCGGTACTTGTTGAGCAAGCTGCGGGGCACGCGGGGCTTTTTGAAGAAGTAGTTGACGTGGGCCTCGCTGACGATCTTGTATAGGTTTTTCAGGCCCATCTGATTCTTGACAAGGATAATGAGGTGGTAATATTTCTTCTTCAGCACCTCGCGGTTGCCGCCAAGGCCGGTGTTGATGCCGCTGACCGCAGTGACCTGCTTTTCCTCCAGATCCTTCAGCATGACGCAGAAAATGCGCCCCAGCGCACCGGCATCCTCACAGGCGCGGTGAGCCTCGTAGGCGGGCAGCTCCAAGTGCTTGTTGATGGTGCCCTGCTTGTAGTTGTGGAGGCCGGGGTACATCGCCTGCGCCATGGTCAGGGTGTCGATATACGTTGGCTCGAACTCGATGCCGCTCCGCTTGGCCGCAATACGGAGGAAGCGGATATCGAAGGAGTGGGCGTTGTGGGCCACGAGGATCCGCCCGGCCGCAAAGTTGAGGAAGGCTTGCAACGCTTCGGCCTCACCGGGGGCGTCGGCGACCATCTCGTTGGTGATGCCGGTCAGCTCGGTAATCTTGGGGGTGATGGGCTTGCCGGGTTTGACGAAAGTGTCAAATTCTTCCACGACTTCGCCGTTTTTCACGATGACGCCGCCGATCTCGGTCAGATACTCCACGTTAGGGTCAAGGCCGGTGGTCTCGGTGTCAAAGACGCAGAACTCGCCGCTCAGCGGGGCATCCTGCACACCGTAGACGCAGGGGATCATATCGTCCACGAAGTAGGCTTCGCAGCCGTAGATGAGCTTGAAATCCGGGTCGCTCTTGCGGATGTCATCCGCCGCCAGCATGGCTTCGGGGTAGCCTTGGCAGACACCGTGGTCGGTGATGGCAATGGCCGGGTGGCCCATCCGGTGCGCCAGCCGGACGATCCCGCCGGGGTCGCAGAAGGCGTCCATGCTGGACAGCTTGGTATGCAGATGCAGCTCCACCCGCTTGACCGGGGCATGGTCTTCCCGCTTCTTGCGCTCGACGAAGAGGACATCGTAGGGGTAGACGATGTAGTCATGCTCGTATTTGTCGTAGGAGCAGTCGCCCCGGACGATGACGGTGGTGCCCTTGGAGATGGACTCCCACTTGGAGCAGTCCTCCCCTTCCTGCGCCCGGATCTTCAGGTTGATGGAGCCGGTGTAATCGGTGATGGAAACGGTATAGATCTTGCGGTAGTTGCCCTTGACCTCGGTGAAGAAGACATCGCCCCAGATCATGCACTTGCCGCCCTCGCCGCCGAGGTCCTTCAGCGGCGTCAGGTTCTTGGGGGTGAACATCTTGCCGTGGAAGATGGTCACGGGCTTGTCGGTCAGATCGAGGCCCTCCACCTTGATGGACGGGGCCGTGTTCTTCTTCTCGAACTTGACCACCGGCGGCGCGATCTTCCGCTCCAATTTCTCTTCCATCTGGCGCTGTTCGGCCTCGCCCACCGCACTTTGCAGGGTCACCTTGGGTTTGACGCCGGTGTGAGCCGCGACCCGCTCGGCCAGCAGCCGCTCGAACTCCATCTCCTGCAAAAACTTGGTGCCGTGGCAGACGCCGATGGTGATGTTCTGGCCGGTGATCTGGATGGTGCAGCGATCCAGAAAGCCGTTGATGGGCACGCCGTCCCGCTTCATCTCCTCCATCAGCTCCCGCAGGGCGGCTTCGTCCAGCGTCGCGTAGCCGAACAGGTTCTGGATGCGCAGTTCAAAGCCCTCATAATCGGGCTGGAGCGAAGCCAGCAGCCGCGCACACAGCCCCTTGTCCAGCGGGGCGGCACTGCGCAGGGTAAAGATGACCTGCCGCTCCTGCCGCAGCATCTGGGCGTGCTCGACAACGACGCGCCCAAAACAGGACGCAAAGTCCGGGTCCGCCATGAACTGCGGCCATAGCTGGGATACGAGTGGTGTCACAATGGTACTCCTTTTTTACTCGAAAAACGGCTGTGCTCCGTCTCGGTGTGAAACGGGCAGCAGCCGTCTGCAATTCAGCCGAGATCCCCCGTCTTGAAGACGTGGGAACCCTCGTAATAGAACCTCTCCGTCAGATCTTGTAGATCTCATCCATGAACTGATCGAGGATATGATCGCCGGTCAGCTTCTTGATGGGCTCGCCGTGGATAAACAGGACGGCCTCCCCTTTGCCGCCGGCAATGCCGATGTCAGCTTCGCGGGCCTCACCGGGGCCGTTGACGACGCAGCCCATGACGGCGACCTTGATGGACTTTTTGTAGCCCTGCAGCCGCTTTTCCACCTCGTTGGCGATCTCGGTGCAGGGGTACTGGGTGCGGCCGCAGGTCGGGCAGGTGATGACCTCCGGGCCGGCGACCGGGAAGCCCACAGCGCGCAGGATGTTGTAGCCCGCTTCCACTTCCTTCTCCGGCTCAGCCGCCAGCGAAACACGGATGGTATCGCCGATGCCTTCCAGCAGCATCCCGCCGATACCCATGCCGGACTTGAGCAGACCCATCTGATAGGTGCCCGCCTCGGTGACGCCCACATGCAGCGGGTAGTCGGTGACAGCGCTGAGCTGGCGGTAGGCCTCCATCATGCGGGGCACGTTGGAGTTTTTGATGGAGATGACGATGTTGTTGAAATCGAACTTCTCCAGCAGACGGACATGGTACAGCGCGCTCTCCACCATGGCTTCGGGGACGGGGGCACCGTACTTGGCGAGGATGTGCTTTTCCAGACTGCCGCCGTTGACGCCGATGCGGATGGGGATATTCTTCTGCTGGCACGCCTGAACCACAGCCTTCACGCGGTCGTCATCGCCGATGTTGCCGGGGTTGATGCGGATCTTATCCACGCCCACATCAGCGCACGCCAGCGCGGCCTTGTAATCGAAGTGGATATCCGCCACGATGGGGATGTTCACCGCGTTCTTGACGGCCTCGATGCACTTGGCGTCCGCTGCGCTGGGGCAGGTCACACGCAGGATCTGGCAGCCCGCCGCCTCGCACCGCTTGGCCTGTGCCACATTGCCCTCGATGTCCTCCACCGGGACATTCAGCATGGTCTGCACCGCGATGGGGTTGTTGCCGCCGATGGTCACGTTGCCGATTTTTACTTCTCGTTTCAGCTGCCGCATGGTCATTTTTCCTTTCTTTAGATCGCACCGGTCACGAGCCGGACGATATCATTGTACGTTGCAAAGATCATCAGGGCGAAGAGGAGGGCGAATGCCGCCAGCGTCAGACCACTCTGGATCTTTTCGGGCACGGCATGGCCCGTGACGCCCTCGATGAGCAGGAACACCACCTTGCCGCCATCCAGCGCCGGGAAGGGCAGCAGATTGAAGATGCCAACGTTGACCGTGATGAGCGCGAGCAGTTCCAGCAGGTCCTGCCAGCCGTAGCTGGCCGCCTGACCGATGGCCGTCACGATGCCCACCGGGCCGGACAGGTCGTTGATGCTCTCCCGCCCGCGCAGCAGGTCCATCAGCGAGGTGAAGATGATGCGCCCATAATAGAGCACGCTGTTCCACGCCTCTTTTATCACGTTGACCGGCGTTTTTCTGATGCCGTAGACCGTAAAACCGAGGCTCATGTGGGTCTCGCCGTCCTCGTCCTGCCATGTGTCGAACTGCACGCAAGGCAGCTCCACCTTTTTGCCGTCCCGCAGGACGGTGAAGCTGGCGGAGTAATCCTCGGTGCGCATCAGCTCATAGAGCATATCGTTGGCCACAAAGCAGCGGCGGCCGTTGACGGCCAGTACCTTGTCCCCCGCTTCCAGACCCGTCTGGCCGCAGAGCGCGCCGTCCTCGACGGCGTAGATGACCCGGCTGGTGATAGGCTCGTTCTGCGCCGTAAGCACGATCGCCATGACCACAAAACCCAGCAGAAAGTTCATACAGGCACCCGCTGCCATGATGAGCGCCCGCTGCCAGACCGGAGCCTCGTTGAGGGGCTTGCCGGTGGGCTGGGAAAGTTCCTCCTCTTTTGAGGCTCCCCCGTCAGGGGAGCCGTCCGCGCCAGAGCGCTGGCTGAGAGGCTGCTCTTCTAGATCCGAGCGTTCCTCTCCTTCGGCCTGTTGGCTTTCCGGGCTCTCCTCCCCTTCCAGCGCGACGAAACCGCCCACCGGCAGGGCCCGGAGGCTGTACTGGGTGCCGTGGTGCATCTTTTTGAGCAGCACCGGCCCCATGCCGATGGAAAACTCGTTGACCTGCACTCCACAGAGTTTGGCCACCGCAAAGTGGCCGAATTCATGGATGGCGATCACCGCACTGAACACAAACACCGCAGCCAAAAGGGTAATGATAAAAGACATAGCTTCTCCAAAAATTTATATAGTACGCCGGATATGCTTACAGGTGGCTGCGCACGAAGGCGCGGGCCATCTTGTCGCACTCATACACGTCGGCCAGCGTGTAGCTGCCGCCGAAGCTGTCGCTGTCCACGACGGCTTCCACCAAGCGGCCGATGTCGAGGAAACCGATCTTGTCTTCGAGGAAGAGCTTGACGGCTTCTTCGTTGGCGCCATTGGCGGCGCAGGGGCCAAGGCCGCCCTTCTTGATGGCCTTTTTGCAGGCCGCAAGGCAGCGGAAGGTCTCTTCGTCTGCCACATCGAAGGTCAGCATCTTGAGGGTGGTGAAATCCAGCTCCGGCACCACGCCCGGCACACGGGCCGGGTAGGTCAGCGCGTACTGGATGGGGATGCGCATATCGGGCACGCCCAGCTGCGCAATGATGGAGTTGTCGCTGTACTGGACGGCAGAGTGGACGATGCTCTGGCGCTGGACGACGATCTGGATCTTCTCCGGGGGCAGACCGAACAGCCAGACGGCTTCGATCAGTTCCAGACCCTTGTTCATCAGGGTGGCGGAGTCGATGGTGATCTTCGCACCCATGTTCCAGTTGGGGTGCTTCAGGGCGTCGGCCTTGGTTTTGCCCCGCAGCTCCTCAGTCTTCATCCCGAAGAAGGGGCCGCCGGATGCGGTGAGCAGGATCTTGGTCAGGCTCTTGGCGCTCTCCTTATCCTGCAAGCACTGGAAGATGGCGGAGTGCTCGCTGTCCACGGGCAGCAGCTTGACGCCGTGCTTTGCCACCGCCTGTGTGACCAGATGGCCGCCGGTGACAAGGCTCTCCTTGTTGGCAAGGGCGAGGTCGTGGCCGCTCTCGATGGCGGTCAGGCTGGCCCCCAGACCGGCGATGCCCACCACACTGTTCAGCACTACGTCCGGGCCATCCATGGCCGCCAGTTCCTTCAGGCCCTCCGGGCCGGTCAGCAGCTTGGGCGCATTGGCGCGGCCCGCCAGCGCGGCATCCAGTTTGGCGGCGGCATCGGGGTTCGTCATACAGACGTATTTCGGGTGAAATTCCTCGATCTGCTCCAGAATCTTATCCACATGACTGTGGGCCGACAGACCGAAGACCTCATAGCCCTGTGCACGGATGACATCCAGACTCTGCGTGCCGATGGAACCGGTGGAGCCCAGAAGCGTAATTTTTTTAGACATCGTGTTTCCTCCTAAAATGAGCGAATCAGCGATAGAAGACGGCAATGATGACCATGGTGACGAAGGGCGCAATGAACATCACGCTGTCAAAACGATCCAGAATGCCGCCGTGGCCGGGGAAAATGGTGCCGTAATCCTTGATGCCGCACTGGCGCTTGACGACGCTGGCGAACAGGTCTCCGTAAATGCCAAGCACCGCCGCCACACAGGCCAGCAGCGCAATGACAACGTACATCGAGACGCCGATATTGGAGCGGGTGAACGCCTCCATCCGGTCGGCTGCGATGGAGTAGACCAGCGTGACGACCACGCCGCAGACCATCGTGCCCAGCACGCCGCCGATGGCACCTTCCACCGTCTTTTTGGGGCTGACCACGGGGCAGAGCTTATGCTTGCCGAAGGCGCGGCCCGCGAAGTAGGCGCAGGTATCGCCGCCCCATGCGAAGCAGAGGCTCAGCAGGATGAAAAAGATCGCATCATAGCCGTATTCTTCCACAGGCAGCAATTCCTTCAGCCGGACGAACGAATAGAAGCAGAAGATCACGATGCCCGAAAACATCACGAGGCCGCTGGTTTTCGCAAAGCTGACGGTGCCGTTGCGCACCACGAGGTAGATGGCATAGAACAGCACGAGCAAAAAGGAAGCCGGCATGACCAGCGCCCGGCAGACCGAGTAGCTGGACAGCATGATGAGCAAAGTGTATGGCACCGTGACTACGTACAGCAGCCAATCCTTTTTGTCAAAGCCGAGGGCCGTGTAGATCTCATGGATAGCGATGAGGGTGATGGCCGCAACCACGAGGTTGAAGACCATCGTGTCGAAGGTGAACAGTACGCCGATGAGGACGAGGATGCCCACGACTGCGGTTATGATTCGTGTTTTCATACAGTGTTTCTCCTTGGTTTTGTTTGCCGGGGCGGTTTAGATGCCGCCGAACCGGCGGGAGCGCTTATTGAACTCCATGATGGCCGCATCGAGGTCGTCACGGGTGAAATCAGGCCACAGAACGTCCATTTCCACCAGTTCCGAATAAGCCGCCTGCCAGAGCATGAAGTTGGACAGGCGCTTCTCCCCGCTGGGGCGCAGGATGAAGTCCGGGTCCTTCTGGCCGGTGGTGTACATGGCGTCGGACATCATCTCTTCGGTGATGTCTTCGGGCTTCAGCTCCCCTGCCACCGCTTTGGCAGCCAGCTGCTGCGCGGCGCGGACGATCTCCGGGCGGCCGCCGTAGTTGACCGCGATGTTCAGGGTCATGCCGGTCTTGCCCGCGGAGTCCTCTTCCAGCTCGTTCATCAGTTTCTGGAGCTTGGGGTCCAGCGCCGTGCGGTCGCCGATGAACTTCATGCGGATGTTGCGGTCCTTATAGTTGAAGCCTTTCAGCAGATACTCGCCGAACAGCTTCATAATGCCGTTGACTTCCTCCATCGGACGCGACCAGTTCTCGGTGGAAAACGCATAAAACGTGACGCAGGCGACCTCCAGCTCGTTGCAGTAGCGGATGATATCCCGAAACACCTCTGCGCCCCTGGTGTGGCCCGCAGTGCGCGGCAGGCCGCGTTTTTTGGCCCAGCGGCCGTTCCCGTCCATGATGATTCCGATGCTCAAGCCTTTTGCAAAGCCTGGTTCATGTGCCATAATGCTCTTGACTCCTTTGTAAAAATGAATGCCGCGCGGGCTGCCGCGCGGCACACATCCAGCCGTGGAAACGCCGCGTGCGCGGGCTCCGTCAGATTTCCATGATCTCTTTGTTTTTGGCCTCGCAGGTCTTATCGATCTCCTTGACAAATTTGTCGGTGATCTTCTGCATCTCATTTTCGAGGTTTTTCAAATCGTCCTCTGTCAACTCGCCCGCCTTTTTCTTCGCTTTGAATTTGTCCAGCGCGTCACGGCGGACGTTGCGCACCGCGATTTTCGCTTCCTCACCCATGTGCATGGCTTCCTTGGTGAGCTGTTTGCGCCGTTCCTCCGTGGGAGCCGGGAAAACCAGACGCATCACGCGACCGTCGTTGGTGGGATTGATACCAATATCAGAGGTAAGGATCGCCTTTTCAATGGCGTGCATCAAAGAAGCGTCCCAAGGGCTGATGGTGAGCACGCGCGCCTCTGCCACAGAAACCGCGGCCACCTGATTGATGGGCGTGGGCGTGCCGTAATAATCCACCGTCACCTTATCGAGGATGGCGGGGTTCGCACGGCCCGCGCGGATCGTCGCATGCTCCTTTACAAGATGGTTGATGACGCCGGTCATTTTGTCTTCATAGGTCTTTGTCTCTGCGCTCATAATCGTCTCTCCTCTTTTCCTTATTGCTCGACCACGAGCGTGCCGATGGGCTCACCCGCTACTGCTTTTGCAATATTTTCTTGTATCTGTTGGATATACGGCCGAAGTTTAGGAGCCTGTGCTAATACAGTAACATCAATATTTTCAATGCCCCATCCATTTTCATATAAATACTGTGC
>OLOH01001028.1_pt1 | contig 17169 bp, 20 predicted proteins | sample 1673221 | NCBI WGS metagenome assembly OLOH01 (sample SAMEA3136767, study PRJEB25190) | human gut metagenome
TGGTTTTTGCCTGCTTGCGGCGGTGATGACGATGCTCCTGCGGCAGATGAATCCGGGCATGGCGGCGCTGCTTTGCGTGGCGTTCGGCGCGATGACGCTGCTGATGCTGCTGCCCGCCGTGGGCGAATACGCGGCGCAGATTCGAGATTTTCTATCCGAGCTGTCGCTGGAGGCGGTATACGGTCAGACCATGCTCAAGGCGATGGGCATCGTGCTGATGACGCAGTTCGCCGCGCAGGTCTGCCGGGACATGGACGCGCCGTCAATCGCCTGCCGCGCGGAGCTTTGCGGGCGGCTGATGCTGCTCGGCGTGGCGCTCCCGATTTTTCTGAAGCTGACGCAGATGGCGGTCGGCGCGCTGCAATGAGACGGCTTGCGGCGCTTTTTCTGCTTGCGCTGCTGCTTCCGGCGGCTGCCGCGGCGGAGAAAACGGAGGAGCGGGTCGCGCAGGGGATTGAAAGCGTGATCGACGGTATGGATTTTGCGGCGGTTGAGGATGTGACGCTGGACGTGCCCGGCTGGCCGGAGCGCCGAACCCTTGAGCAGACGGTGCAAGCGCTCGCGGGCGGGGAAGGCTTTTCGGCGGACGATGTGCTGACGGCGGCGCTCGGTATATTCATGCGGGAGGTTGGCGCGCTGATTCAGATGATGCTTTCCGTCATGCTGCCGGTGGTGCTGGCCAGTCTGCTGATGCATACGCTTTCGCCGCAGTCGGATTCGCTTTCGGCCATGAGCAGGAGCGCCTGCTTCGTGCTGGTGCTGACGCCGGTGATCGTGACGACGCTCGGCGAGCTTTCCCACACGCGGCAGACCATCGTGACCATGACGCGCCACATGGAACGGCTTCTGCCGATGCTGCTGACCCTGCTGACGGCGCTGGGCGGCAGCGCGTCCTCCGCGTTTCTGCATCCGATGGTTGCGGCGGCTTCGGGCAGCATGGTTTTCCTCGCGCGGGAGGTCATCCTTCGGCTGGTGATGTGCACCTGCGCGGTGACGGCGGTGAACCACCTGTCCGACCGGGCGCACCTGACCCGAATGGCGCAGCTCCTGCGCGGCGCGGTCTGCTGGCTGCTCGGGGTGAGCTTCACGGTGTTCCTCGGGGCGATGTCGCTTCAAGGGGTGACGAGCGCGAGCATCGACGGCGTGGCGATTCGCGCGGCCAAATATGCGGTGGATAACTTTGTGCCGGTCGTCGGCGGCATGTTTTCCGACACGATGGACACGCTGGTGGGCTGTACGCTGATCGTCAAAAACGCGCTGGGCGTGGCGGCGGTGCTTGTGCTGGTCGGTGCGCTGGTCGGGCCGCTTCTGCGCACGCTGGCGGTGGTTTTCATGCTGCGGCTGAGCGCGGCGCTGCTTGAACCGATTGCGGACGGCGATATCGTCTGCGCCATCGGGGATTTTTCAAGGACGGTCGTGCTGCTTTTCATCACCATGCTGTGCGTGGGAACGATGTATTTCCTGCTGATTGTGCAGGTGCTGCTGGTGGGCAACCTGACGGTGCTGCTGCGATGACGGGAGGCGGGGCGGATGATGACCCTGATGGCGCGGCTGTGTACGCTCTGCGCGCTGACGGCGATGATTCAAATGGCGCTGGGCGAAAACGACGCGAAAGGGAGCATGCGGATGATCGGCGGACTGCTGATGCTGCACCTGACGCTGGAAGGCGCGCGCGACCTATGGGAGGCGCTGTCGCAGGCGGCGAGCGTGGAGGCCATTCTGGCGTGCATGATGAAATAGGCGAACGACAGAAAAAACAAAGACAGGATGAAGATGGGGAAAATCAGTGAAATAGAAGGGAGGGCGCGGCGTGGCGGATTGGTTCAGGAGAATCAAGGCGGCGCTCACGCCGCAGGTGCTTCTGATGCTGCTCCTTGCGTTTTCGATGATCGGCTACTGCGCCCTTCGGGAAGAAGCGGGCGGGGCGGACAGGCTTGAAAAACAGGCGTCGGCGGTTTTATCCCGCATGGAGGGAGCGGGGCGCGTGGAGGTGACGATTATGACCCGAAAAGCGCAGACGGGCGGGACGGGGCTGATGAAAGGCGAAACGGGCGGAGAAGTGCCGTGCGGCGCGATGGCCGTGGCGCAGGGCGCGGACGATCCGCTGGTGCGGATGCAGCTTGAACAGGCGCTTTGTGCGCTGCTGGGCTTGCCCAATTCGGCGGTGAGCGTCGTGACGGGAGGAAAATAAATGACGAAAAAAGCGGAAAAGAGCATCAGGAAGACGATCTATCGCCATCCGGTCGGCGCGCTCCGCGTGTTTTGCAGCGTGATGCTGCTGGCGCTGCTGGGCGTTTGCGGCTATGCGGGGTCGGCTCGGACGAAAAACGTGCCATCGGCCGTCAGTCTTCCCGTGATCCGGACGGAGTTGGAGGGCGACGCCATCGGCGGCGGCTCGATTGCGGAGGTTCGGGCTCGGCTCAACCGGCAGCGGGAGGAGGAGCTGGCGCTGCTTGACGGGGTGATTGCCGATGCGGGAGGCGACTCGGCGGCGAAGGAAGCCGCGCTGGCGCAGAAGACGCAGATCGCGGAGCGGATGGAGCGCGAGGCGCAGATGACAGCCGTTCTTGAGGGAATGGGCGCGGAGGGTGCGCTGGCCGTTTGCGGCGCGCAGGGCGTGACGCTGCTGGTGCCGCAGACATTCGGCATGGACGAAAACGCCAGAAATCGGCTCTTAAACGCCGTCGGCGGGTCATCCGGGTCGGAAACGGCGCAACTAAAAATCATTCTGATCAAAAAATAAGCGAATTGGAATTGTGCACGGACGGAAAATCTGCTATACTAGTGAATATCCATAGGGAGGTGTTTTTGAAATGAACGAAAATCAGAACGTCGATATCGACCGCGAGCAGGATAACGGTCAGATCACATACGCCAATGAAGTCATTTCTACCATCGTGAGCGTGGCCACCACGGAAGTGGACGGCATCTCCGCCATTGCGGGCAACAGCGGCCTGCTGGGCAAGGGCAAGCTGCCGCGCGGCGTGCGCGTGGATATGAACGGCGAGGACGTCAGCGTTGACGTCAGCGTGACGGTCGATTACGGCATGCCCATCCAGAAGGTTGGCCGCAGCGCGCAGGAGAACGTGCGCAAGTCCATTGAATCCATGACGGGTCTGCATGTGGAAAAGGTGGATCTGCATGTGGTCGGCGTGAGCTTTGAAAAGGAAAACGAAGAGCTCCAGCAGAGCCAGAAGATCGCGCTGAGCCTCGAAGCGGAAGAAGAACAGCATGCGCTGGAAGAAGGCAAGGCGGCGCAGGAGACGCAGGCGCAGGAGCAGGAGCGCGCCGAGGACGAGCCGACGGACGAACCGGAAGCCGAGGCGGCGGACGAGCCGACCGAGGAAGACGCCGGGCAGGAGGAAGAATCCTCCGAGCAGGCGTAAGGCGAGTGCGTTACGAGAGGCATAAAGGAGGAAACACAGTTTGAAACATCCTGTATGGGATCGGATTTTGATTCTGCTGTGCGCGCTGGTCGCGCTGGGCTGCGCCGCCGGTGTGGTCGCGCTGCTTGTCGGGAAAATCTCCTTTGATATGATCACAGGCTGGATCGCGGCCGTGGACATGAGCAAATTTGTCGTCAAGGCGGCCATGGTCGGCATTGCGGCGCTCTTCGTGCTGCTGTTCCTGCTGCTGTTCGCGATGATTCTGCCGTCCCGAAAGAAGCGCTCGAGCAACTACGCGATTCAGCGCAACGAAAACGGCATGGTTCGCATTTCGCTCAAGGCGCTGGAGACGCTGGTGAACAAGTGCCTCAACCAGCATGCGGAATTGAAGGTCGTCACGTCGTCGCTCTACAGCGACGAGGAGAGCATCCGCGTGGATGTGCACATTTCGCTGCAATCGGATATCAGCATGCCGCTGGCGATTTCCGCGCTGCAAAAGCAGATCAAGAAGTATTTGGAAGCCTGCTCCGGCGTGATGGTGCAGGAGGTGCGCGTCTTTGTGGACAGCACCATTCCGGCGGATGAAAAGACGGAGGCCTCTCCGTATGCCATTCCGACGGCGCTGCTTGGTCTGGACGCCGATCCGCTGCCCGTTGGCAAGCCGGAGAAGCAGGACGAGCCGGAACCCCAGACGGAAGAACAGCAGCAGGGCGCGGAAGCCGAATGCGGCGCGGAGCCTGAGGCCGATGACCCCGAAACGAAGGCCGACGACACGGCGGAAGAAGCGGCGCAGGAAGACGAACAGCAGACGGCAGAGCAGGAGCAGGGTGAACAGGCATGATGGATTTGAAAACGTTTATGAGCCAGATGCTCACGCCGGGTACGGTTCCCTGTACGCTCTTCGGGGCGGCGCTCGGCCTGATTTTTGCGGTGCTCTGCCTGACGGTCGGCGTTGGGCCGGCGCTGCTGATTGCGCTTTTCTGCCTGATCGGCGCGATTATCGGCGGCGTAAAGGATAAAAAGAAATTCGTGGAGAACATTTATCTGTTTTTCCATCACGATGAGAACGGCCGCTACTGAGAAGCGGCGCATATTCAATCAATAAAACGGATCGGAGCAAATGAAGAATGGCACGTCCTATAGCGCGTGAAGCTGCGATGCAGCTCGTATTTGAACAACTCTTTGGCGGAGAAGCGACGGCGGAGACCCTCGTTGATCTGATTGATTACAAACCGAGCGAGAAGGACAGCACCTATATCGACACCGTGGTTTCCGGTGTGAAGGAGCATGCCGAGCAGCTCGACGGCGAAATCGCGGCCTGCCTGCGCGGCTGGACGCTCGCGCGCCTGTCCCGCGTGGATTTGGCGATTATGCGCCTTGCTGTGTACGAAATGCAGTACAGCGGCCTGCCGGCGGCGGTGGCGATCAACGAGGCGGTTGAACTGACGCGCAAATACTCCGGGGAGGAATCCTGCCCGTTCGTCAACGGTGTGCTGGGTACCATCAGCAGAAAGCTGGCGGCGCAGGCATGAGAGCTGTTCTGGGCATTGATACAAGCTGCTACACGACGTCCTGCGCGCTGGTGACGCCGGAGGGCGAGATTCTCTCTTCGTCCAGACGGCTGCTCACGGTGGAGGATGGCGCGCGCGGGCTCATGCAGTCGCAGGGTCTGTTTCAGCATGTCAAAAATCTGCCGCAGATGGTTCAAAACGTGATGGCCGACGTATCGGACGCTGAGATTTGCGCCGTGTGCGCAAGCACTCGTCCGCGTCCGGCAGAGGATTCGTATATGCCCGTGTTTCGCGCGGGTGAAAGTCAGGCACGCGCAGCAGCTTCATTACTGCGCGTGCCTTTTTATCCTGCCAGCCATCAGGAAGGCCATGTGCGGGCGGCCATGGTGGACGCCGGTATCGACGAGACGAAGCCGTTTCTGGCGCTGCATCTCTCCGGCGGCACGACGGAAATCCTGCTCAGCGAAGAAGGAAAGCTGACGCTGTTGGGCGGCAGTCTGGATTTGCACGCCGGACAGCTTGTCGATCGAACCGGCGTGAGGCTGCACATGCCGTTCCCGGCCGGGCCGTCGCTTGAAAAACTGGCGATGGAGGGAAAGGCGCAGGGTTTGATCGGTGTATCCATCAAGGGCGTGAGCTGCAATATGGCGGGCGCGGAAAATAAGGTAATGCGCTGGATCGAAGGCGGCGACATGCCCAAAGCGCAAATCGCCGCCGAGGTGTTCGATTTCCTTTGCAGAAGCATTCTCCGGATGATCGCCGCTGCGGGCGAGCAGACGGGAGCGCGGCAGGCGCTGCTTGCGGGTGGCGTCGCATCCTCGACGCTGCTGAGGGGCATGCTGCTGGAACGCGCGAAAAAGACGCGGCTGGGCTGCAGGCTCTGCTTCGCGAGGCCGGAGCTTTCCGGCGACAACGCGGTGGGCGTCGCGCTGCTGGGCGCGGAAGCCTATCGGGCGGAGTGCCGTCTGCACGGATGATATGGACGATGAAGAGAAGAAGGAATCCCTGAATTTCGCTGAATCGACAGAGGAGGGATTTTGATGCCCCTGACATGGATTGACGGCCGGGAGGTCGCAAAAAAATGGAAGGAAAACGCCGCGCAGCGCGCGCAGGCGCTGACAGAAAAGGGCGTGACGCCGCACCTCGCGGTGATCGTGGCGGGCGACAACCCGGCCAGCCAGGTTTATGTGCGCAACAAGGAAAATGCCTGCCTGCGCGCGGGAATTCGCTCGACCATCCTGCGCCTGCCGGAGAGCTGCACGCAGGAGGAGCTGGAAAGCGCGGTTGTCGCGCTCAACGCGGATCAAAGCGTACACGGGATTCTGGTGCAGCTTCCGCTGCCGAAGGGGCTGGATGAGGCGCGCGTGCTGGCGCTGATTGATCCCGAAAAGGACGTGGACGGTTTTCACGCGATGAATGCGGGCAAACTGATGAGCGGCCAGCCCGGTTTCGTGCCCTGTACGCCGCTGGGCGTGATGAAGCTGCTGGAGGCTTACAACATTCCGACACGCGGCAGGCATGCGGTGGTGATCGGGCGGAGCAACATCGTGGGCAAGCCGATGGCCATGCTGCTGCTGGCAGCGGATGCGACGGTGACCGTCTGCCACTCCAAGACGGAGAATCTGGCGGATATAACGCGGCAGGCCGATATCCTCGTTGCGGCGGTCGGCAGGGCGAATTTCGTGACCGGCGACATGATAAAGCCCGGCGCGACGGTGATCGACGTGGGCATTAACCGCGTGGACGGGACGCTGGTGGGCGACGTGAACGCGGAGGAGGCGGCGCAGAAAGCGGCCTATCTCACGCCGGTGCCCGGCGGCGTCGGCCAGATGACGATCGCGATGCTGCTTTCCAACACGCTCGACGCGGCGGAACGCCATGGCCGCTAAGCTCGAACTGACGGTCTCTCAGCTCAACGAATATGTGCGCAGAATGTTTCAAATGGATCCGATGCTGCGCGCCATTGAGCTGAAGGGCGAGATCAGCAATTTGAAATTTCATCAGTCCGGCGCGCTGTTTTTCACGATGAAGGATGAAAACGCCGCGATTTCCTGCGTGATGTACGCCGACGAGGCGGAAAATTTGCAGGCCATGCCGTTTGAAGGCATGCGCGCGACGGCGAGCGGAAGCGTGGCGCTGTACGCGCGGGGCGGGCAATATCAATTCGTCGTGAAGCGGCTGCATGCGCAGGGCGTGGGTGTGCTCTACGAGCGGCTGCAAATGCTCAAGGAGAAGCTGGGGCGCGAGGGGCTGTTTGCGCCGGAAAGAAAGCGCGCCCTGCCGCGCTACCCGGATACCGTCGGCGTGGTTTCCTCGCCGACGGGCGCGGTGATTCACGACATCCTGAATGTGTCGCTGCGGCGCAACCCGAACGCGCGCATCCTGCTCTGCCCGGTGCGTGTGCAGGGTATCGGCGCGGATGAGGAAGTCGCGGCGGGGATTCGGATGCTCGAACGGCTGGAGCACGTCAGCGTCATCATCGTGGCGCGGGGCGGCGGCTCGATGGAGGATTTGTGGACGTTCAACGAGGAAAGCGTCGTTCGCGCGGTGGCGATGTGCAAAAAGCCGGTCGTTTCCGCAGTCGGACATGAAACCGACGTGACGCTTTGCGACTTGGCGGCCGATTTGCGCGTACCGACGCCCTCCGCGGCGGCGGAATGTGTGACGCCGATTTGGGACGATGTGGCGGCCTCGGTGGAGGCGATGCGCGAAAGCCTGAAGGAAAGCGCAGAGGCATGCGTCGAGGCGAGGCGAAACGCGCTGATTCTCGCGCAGACGAAGCTGAACGCCAACCGCCCGGATCTTCAAGTCGCACGGCAGGCGGAACGGCTGGAGGCGCAAACGCAGACGCTCTTGCGCGCGATGCGGGAGCAGATGCAGAAACGGCAGGGCGCGCTGGACGCGCGGCAGGCCGCGCTGGAGCTGCTCAGCCCGTATGCCGCGCTGAAAAGGGGATACGCCATCGTTCAGAAAGAGGGCGGCGCGGTGGCAAAGGCCGCACTTTTGCGGGCGGGCGACGAGGTTTCGATCCGCTTTGCGGACGGCGTGGTTCGCGCGAGGGTATGGAGCGAGGAGGAAGAGCATGGCCAGAAAGCAGACGTTTGAAGCGGGCATGAGCGAGCTGGAAGCGCTGACCGAGCGGCTGGCGGAGGGCGACATGACGCTCGACGAAACGATAAAGACATACGAAAAGGGCGTGGCGCTTGCCGCGCAGCTGAAGCAGCAGCTTGCGGATTGCAGCAGGCGCATTGAACAGATCGACCCGGAGACGGCGGAGATCACGCCGCTGGAGGAGAAAAGCAATGGATTATCGTGAGCAATATCAGCGCTATGTCGCGATGGTGGAGGAGACGATCGAGCAGGTTCTGCCGCAGACCGAGGAAGAATGTCCGAACGAAATGCGCATCCCCAAGCGCCTGTGCGAGGCGATGCGCTACAGCCTGCTGGCGGGGGGCAAGCGGATTCGCCCGGTGCTGCTGCTGGCGACGTGCGAAATGCTGGGCGGCGATATCCGTCAGGCGCGCGTGCCGGCCGCCGCGTTGGAAATGATTCACACGTATTCACTGATTCACGACGATCTGCCGGGAATGGATAACGACGATTACCGCCGCGGAAGGCTGACAAACCACAAAGTTTTTGGCGAAGGCTTTGCGATTTTGGCCGGAGACGGATTGCTTAATTATGCGTATGAGTGTATACTAAACAATGCGCTGGCGTGGGGAGAAAACACGCCGGGGCATATCCGCGCGGCGCAGGAGATCGCGCGGCGCGCGGGTGTGAGCGGCATGGTGGCCGGACAGAGCATTGATCTGCTCAGCGAGCATCACGAGCCGAACGAGGCGACGCTGCAATACATTCACACGCACAAGACGGCCGACCTGCTGACGGCACCGCTGCTGGCTGCGGCCTATATCGCGGGCGCGGACGAAAAGGCGATTTCCGCACTGGAGACGTTCGGTCTTTGCGTCGGGCTGGCGTTCCAAATCGACGACGATTTGCTGGACGTGCTCGGCGACGCGAAGGATTTGGGCAAACAGACCGGCATGGACGCGCAGCGCGGCAAGATGACCTGGCCTTCGCTGGTCGGCGTCGAGGCCGCGCAGAAAAAATCCCGCGAGCTGTGGACGCGGGCGGAAGAGGCGCTTTCGGTTTTCGGCGATTCGGCGTGGTTCCTGCGCGCGTTTGCTGAGGCGCTGGCCAAGAGAAAGAAGTAAGAAACAGGGGGAGCAACCGTGGGGGCTATTTTACTGGAGATTATCAATAACCGCGTCATTCAGGCGGCGGCGCTGGCGTGGGCCATCGCGCAGGGAATCAAGGTGCTGCTGACGCTGGCCATCAGCAGGCGGTTTGACTACACGCGCGTGTTCGGTTCCGGCGGAATGCCGTCCTCGCATTCGTCGATGGCCTGCGCGATGCTGATGGTGGTCGGCCTTCACGAGGGTTTTTCCTCGGCGGTCTTCGCGCTCGCGTTCTGCTTTGCGGGCGTGACGATGTATGACGCGGCGGGCGTGCGCCGCTCGACGGGCAGAAATGCCGCGGTCATCAACCACATCGTCGAGGGTCTGTCGGGCAAGGGCTTCAATTTTGACGATGAGCACCTCAAGGAGCTGGTCGGCCACACGCCCATTCAGGTGCTGGCCGGCGCGCTGCTGGGCATCCTTGTCGGCGTTTTGATGGCCTAAAGACGCTGACCTGCATCGTGAAACGACAGAAAGACGATTGAAAAAAGGGAAAAACCGTGCTATAATCAGACGCAGGTGGTGCAGTATTCTAGTCAGCAAAGTTCTCTCTGAAGACGGGGCTAAAAATCCGTTAAAGGGCATATCGATGAAGTTTCTGGCGCTGGCTGCTGACGCCCAGTCGGGGGTTGGCGCTGGGAGTAAGAACTATGGGCGGCCGTCAATGGCATGGCGGAGTTCGACCCATTTTTCGTGGAGGCATGACGGCTTTGCGTCATGAAAACCTGCATGGTGGTACAAAAGCTGCCTGCAGTGTAGCCTGCCTTGAGCGGCTGTGGTGGATCACGGAACAACGCACGGTGACCAAAGGCTCACGGAAGCCGCCGCGATCGCTGTGTGAAACCACGACTGCAAAAGAGGCTAGGAAAGAACCGAGGCTGCCGAGGAAAGCTCCTAGACTGTCGAACAGGATATAACAGAGATTACAGTGTGGTCTCAGTGGTAATTCGGTCCCGCGCACGGAAACGACGCGGCGCGCGCTTTCAAGGGAAACCGCTTCTATGGCGACAGGAAGTAACGCGCGGGGAAAGCCTACCGAACCTAAGCCGCAAGGTCTATTTGTTATATCACCACCTTTCTTTTGCAAGCAGGCTCACGGTTTTTCGTGGGCTTTTTTTACCATAACGGGGAAAGATAACGCGGCGCAGAGCGCCTTAGACTGTAGATAAAAAGCTATTCTCCCCCCGAAGAGGGGAGAATAGCCTTTCCGCAAACGAAAGAATAGCTGAATTTCTTGATTTTGCTATTCAAGCCAAGTTTGCTTATGTCAACAAGCTACGGCGCAGAGCGCCTTCACGGCTTAGATGGAGTGAAAATTTTGTGAGTAAAAAGGAAAAAACGAAGCAGGAAAAGCGGCAGTGGGTGGTCACGGTCGTGATTCTTTCCTTTGTGCTTTCCGTGCTGATGTCGGTTTTAACGAGCCTGTTCGTTGATTCGGCGGGGCTGCTGGTCGCGCTGCTGGCGCTGATCGTGCTGATTTCCATCGGCGTAATAACGGATGTCATCGGTACGGCGGTCACGTCGGCGGACGAGCAGCCGTTTATTGCGATGGCCTCCAAGCGGATCAAGGGCGCGAAGCAGGCGCTTCGGCTCATCCGAAAGGCGGAGCGCGTGTCGAGCCTGCTCAACGACGTGGTGGGCGATATCGTCGGCGTTATCAGCGGTTCGGCCGGTTCGGTGATCGCGCTGTATCTGGCGGCGATGGGGCTGCCGACGGCGGTGGCCTCCGTGCTGATTGCGGCGTTCACGTCCGCGTTTATGATCGGCGGCAAAGCGGCGGGCAAATCCATCGCGATTGAGCAGAGCGCGAACATCGTGTTGTTTGTCGGCAAGACGATGGCTCTTTTTGAGCGCAAAACGACAAAACGAAAGAAAAACTGAGGGAGGTGCTGTCGATGGCGATTCTGCCTGAAATCAGCGGGCCGGATGACGTCAAGCGTCTGGATGCGAAGCAGCTGGACGAGCTGGCCGCGGAGCTGCGGCAGACGATTATTGATACCGTGTCGCGTCAGGGCGGGCATCTGGCATCCAATTTAGGCGACGTTGAATTGACGATTGCGCTGCACAGGGCGTTCAACAGCCCGACGGATAAGCTGGTTTTCGACGTCGGTCATCAGATTTACACGCATAAGCTGCTCACCGGCAGACAGGAGCAATTCAAAACCCTGCGCTCCTATCACGGCATGAGCGGTTTTCCGTGCCGCGAGGAGAGCGAGCACGATTTGTTTGATACGGGTCATTCGTCCACGTCCATTTCGATGGCGCTGGGGCTGGCGCGCGCCAGAGATCTGAACCACGAGGATTATCACGTGGTGGCGATTGTCGGCGACGGCGCGCTGACGGGCGGCATGTGCTACGAGGCGATGAACGACGCGGGCAACGGGCACACGCGGCTGATCGTGGTGCTCAACGACAACGAAATGTCCATTTCCAAAAACGTGGGCGCGCTGTCGGAATATTTCAAGCACCTTCGCGCGAGCGCGTCGTGGTACGGCAGCAAAAAGCGCATCCGCGACAAGCTGACGCGCGTTCCGCTGATCGGCAAGCCGCTGGCCCGCGCGATTGAAAACGCGAAGAACATGGTCAAATCCGTGACGACGGGCGGCGAGATGTTTGAAGCGCTGGGCTTCCGCTACCTCGGCCCGTTCGACGGCCACAACATCGAAGAGATGACCCATGTGTTTGAGGAGGCGAAGCAGGTTCAGGATATGCCGCTGCTCATCCACGTGATTACGAAAAAGGGATACGGCTACGATCTGGCGGAGCGCCAGCCGGAGAAATTTCACGGCGTTGCGCCGTTCCGCGTGGAAAACGGCATGAAGCGGAGCCAGAGCAGCAAGAAGAGCGCCGCGCAGGCCGCGGGCAAAGAGCTGATGAACATGGCCGCGGAGGATGCGCGCGTGGTTGCGGTGACGGCGGCCATGGCGGGCGGCACGGGGCTGACGGAGTTCGCGTCGTATTATCCGAGCCGGTTTTTTGACGTGGGCATTGCCGAGCAGCACGCGGTGAGCATGGCGGCGGGCATGGCGCGCGGCGGCTACCGGCCGTATTTCGCGGTGTATTCCACGTTCCTGCAGCGCGCCTATGACCAGATTGTGCACGACGTATGCCTGCAAAACCTGCCGGTGTGCATCCTTTCAGATCACGTGGGGCTGGTCGGCGACGACGGCAAGACGCATCACGGCGTGCTCAGCGTTCCGATGCTGATGAGCATCCCGAATTTGACGCTGCTCGCACCGCGCGATACGCGCCAGATTCGTCAGGCCGTGCGCGCGACGCTCAAGCTGGATGGGCCGTGCGTCGTTCAATATCCCAAGGAAGGCATCGAGCCTTACGCGCAGAACGTGACGGGCGAACCGTTTGCCGTCGGCAAATGGCAGACGCTGATCCCCGGCGGGCAGGACGCGGTCATCCTCGCCTATGGCCGGATGACGCAGAACGCGATTCAGGCCTCCGAGCTGCTGGTTCAGCGTGGGCTGTCGGTCGGCGTGATCGACTGCTGCTCGCTGAAACCGCTGGATATGGATTGCCTGCGCGCGCTGTTCGAGCGGAAGGCGAAGATCGTCACGATTGAAGAAGGCGAAATGATCGGCGGATTCGGCTCGGAAATCGCGCGTGTGTGCGTGGAGGAAAACGCGGACGCGCCCGTGCAGATCATCGGGCTGGAAAACCGCTTTATCACGCACGGCTCCGTGCCGGAGCTGCTGCGCGAGTGCGGGCTGATGCCGGAGCAGCTCGCGGATCGAATAGAAGAAATCGCAGGAGACAAGGAGAGCAGTCATGTCGGATAAGAAACGGGTTGACGTCGCGCTGGTGGAGCGCGGGCTGGCGCAGAGTCGGGAAAAGGCACAGGCGCTGGTGATGTCCGGCGTGGTCTATATCGGCGAAAACAAGGTGGACAAGGCTTCCGCGCAGGTGACGCCGGAGGACGAGCTGATCGTGCGGCAGACGGGCACGGGCTACGTGAGCCGCGGCGCGCTGAAGCTGGAAAAGGGGCTCGCGGTCTTCGGCGTGGAGGCCAAGGAGCGCGTGGCGATGGATTTGGGCGCGTCCACGGGCGGCTTTACGGACGTGCTGCTGCAAAACGGCGCGGCGCATGTCTATGCCATCGACGTGGGCTACGGCCAACTGGATTGGAAGCTGCGCAACGACCCGCGCGTGACCGTGATGGAGCGCACCAACGCGCGATACCTGACGGCGGACGACCTGCCGCTCAAGCCGACGCTGGGCGTGATGGATGTGTCGTTCATTTCGATTACGAAGATTTTGCCTGCGGCCGCCGCGATCATGGGCGAGGACGGCGAGTTTATTTCGCTGATTAAGCCGCAGTTCGAGGCGGGGCGACCGCGTGGGCAAAAAAGGCGTGGTTCGCGACGCGCAGGTTCACCTTGACGTGGTGAAAGAGATTCTGCAATTCATCGACGCGGACATGGGCTGGACGGCGCAGAACCTCTCCTTTTCGCCGATCAAGGGGCCGGAAGGGAACATCGAGTTTCTGGTGCACATCCTGCCCAAATGCCGCGCGACGCACTGCGTCACCGAGCAGGAGGCGGCGGAGGTCGTTCGTCAGGCGCACGAATCGCTGGGCAACGCCTGATTTGAAAAAAGAGGGAGGACATCGGCGCATGATTCGCAACGCGATGTTTTATCTGAACCAGAATAAGCCGTCGGTTTTCGACACCGTGCGGGTCTGCGCAGAGCTTTGCCGCGAGCGGGGCATCGAGCCGATTTTCTTTGAGGCGAATCGGGAAGAATTGATCGAAAAGCTGGGCGATGAAGCGGAAACGGCGCGGTATCTCCCCGAACCGGAGGCCGGAACGGTCGATATGCTCTTTGTATTCGGCGGCGACGGCACGGTGCTGCGCGCGCTGGATATGTATGTGGACAGGGACATCCCGATTCTGGGGATCAACCTTGGGCGGCTGGGCTTTCTGCTGGAGACGCAGACGCAGGAGCTGCCGGAGGCGCTGGATATGCTCGTTCGCGGCGAATACGCCATCGAGCGGCGCATGATGCTGTACGCGGAGGGCATGTGCAACGGGAAGCCCGTTTCGGCCTATGCGACCAACGAAGTCAGCATTTCCCGAGGCCTCTCCCAGCGGATGATCGCGCTGGATGCGCTTGTCGGCGGCGCGCTGGTGGATCATTACATCGCGGACGGCGTGGTGCTGGCCAGCCCGACCGGCTCAACGGCGTATTCGCTTTCGGCGGGCGGGCCGATTGTCAGCCCAGATGTGCCGTGCTTTGTGCTCAACCCGATCTGTCCGCACACGCTGCAATCCCGGCCGATTGTGCTTTCCGCCGACGAGCCGGTGACGCTGCTGCTGAACATGAAGGAGATGCGCGAGGGCATGCAGCTCTCCATTGACGGGCAGGCGATCAGCCGGATGCGCAACGGCGAACGGCTGACGGTGATGCGCTCGCCGCACGACGCGCAGCTTGTGCGCTTTTCAAGGGCGCGCAATTTCTTCTCGCTGCTCAAGGACAAACTCTCTCAGTGGAGCTTATAAACGGCGGATTTTCCGACCAACCCGATTCGAGGAGGACGTTATGAAGGCAAAACGGCAGGCTTTGATCCGCGAAATTGTGGAGAGCCAGAGCATACAGACGCAGGAGGAGCTTGCCGAAGCCCTGCGTGTGCACGGGATGGTGGTTACGCAGGCCACGGTTTCCCGCGACATCAAGGAGATGCACCTCATCAAGGTGCTTGCGGAGGACGGCGTGTATCGCTACGCGATGATTGACAAAAACGATCAGGGCGTGGGCGACAGGCTGATCCGCATGCTCTCCGATTCGGTGGTCGATATCAACAGCGCCAACAACCTGATTGTGATTAAGACCCTTTCCGGCAGCGCGCACGTTGCGGCGGAGGCGGTGGACAGCCTGCACTGGCCGGAAGTGCTGGGCACGGTCGCGGGTGACAACACGATTCTGATTATCGTGCGTTCCAACGACGAGGTGGACGCGGTGATCCGCCGGTTTAAGAACATCGTCAGGTAAGAGGGGAAGATTGCGATGCTTTTGCAGCTTAGTATTCATCATCTTGCGCTGATTAACGACATGACCATCGACTTCGAGCCGGGCATGAACGTGATGACCGGCGAAACCGGCGCGGGCAAATCCATCGTCGTGGACGCTGTAAATCTGGTGCTCGGCGAACGCGCGGACAGGGATTTGATTACAAACGGCGAAATGAAGGCGCGCGTGGAGGCAGTATTCGATATCGCGGACAATGAAAAGGTCAAGGCGCTGCTGGGCGAACTGACGCTGACCGGCGACGAGGATACCGCGTCCATCTCCCGCGAGCTGACCAGCGCAGGGCGAAACATCTGCCGGATTAACGGCACGATTGTTCCGCTTCAAACGCTCAAACAGGTTTCCGCCCAGTTATTGGATATCCACGGCCAGCACGAGCACCAGCTGCTGCTGGACAGCAAAAACCACATCGGTTATCTGGATGAATACGCCGCGGACGAGGTTCGGCCGCTGCTGGCGGAAAATGAGCAGGCGTATGCCGCGTGGCGGCAGACGGCGCAGAAGCTCTCCAAACTGCGCAAGAGCGTGGCCGAAAGGGAACAGCGCATTGACATGCTTCGCTTTCAGCTCGAAGAACTGCGCGGTGCGCATTTGACGGCGGGCGAGGAAGAAGAACTGGAGCGCCAGAAGGTGTTCTATCGAAACGCGGGCAAGATCATGTCGGCGTTCGACGAATCCTGCGCGCTGCTGAGCGACGGCGTGGAGGGCGGATCCTCGGCGGTGGAGCTGCTGCGCGAGGGCGTGAACGCGCTGGAGCCGGTGGCCTCGCTCGATGCGAGATATGAAACGGTATACGCGAGGCTGGACGGCCTCTGCTATGAGGTGGAGGACGCGGCGCGCGATTTGCGCGACCTGCGCGAGGACATGGACTATGACGGCGAGGAAGCCGAACGTGTGGAAAGCCGATTGGATCTGCTGCGCCGCCTGAACCGCAAATACGGCGCGACGACGCAGGAGATGATCCGCTATCGGGATAAAATCGAGGCGGAGCTGAGCGAATTGGAGGATTCCGACGAGGCGGCGGAACGGCTGGAAAAGGATTACCGCCAGATGACGCGGCGGCTGGAGGAGATTTCCGTAAAGCTGACGCATGCGCGGGAGGAGGCCGCGAGGCGCTTTGAACGCGCGATTGTCGAGCAGCTTCACGATCTCGGCATGAAAAACGCGCGGCTTTCGATGGCGTTTGCGCCGCTGGCCGAGGGCGAAAAGCTGCGCGACCGCTTCAGCGCGCAGGGCGTGGATCGAATTGAAATGATGTTCTGCGCGAATCTGGGGCAGCCGCTCAAGCCGCTGGCGCGCGTAGCCTCCGGCGGCGAGCTGTCGCGCATCATGCTGGCGCTCAAAAATCTTTCGGCGCAGAAGCCGGGAATTCCCCGAAGCATGGTCTTTGACGAAATCGACACCGGAATCAGCGGGCGCATGGCGCAGGTTGTGGCCGAGAAGATGAGCCAGATCGGCGACCATCATCAGGTGATCTGCGTGACGCATCTGCCGCAAATCGCCGCGATGGCGGATACGCAGTATCTGGTCTGCAAATACGATGAGAACGGCGCGACGCGCACCGAGGTGACGCGGCTGAGCGAGAGCCAGCGCGCGCAGGAGATCGCCCGCATGGTGGGCGGGGCGGGCTGCGAAAGCGAGAGCAGCGTTCGCCACGCGGCCGTGATGCTGGAGGAAGCGAGGGCGCGCAAGCAGGCGCTCCGCGCGGCCATAGAGGGAAAATAAAGCCGCTGTCACAGAGCGGAAAAGAGAAAAAGCAGAAAAAACCGACGACGCTCCCGCCTGAGGCAGAGGAAGCGCCGCCGGTTTTGCTTTTAGTTTTCACCCTTGCGAATGGCGATACACAGCGCGCCGTTTTGAACGGTGCAGTCGATGGTGATCGGGAAATCGAACGTATTCTGAAATTCGAGGTTGAGCTTGATGGTGCCGCTCGTGGGGCTGCTTCTTCCAACGGCGGCATCTACGCCGTGCGGGGCATATGTCGCGCCGCTGGGGCCG
>OLOH01001030.1_pt1 | contig 17127 bp, 13 predicted proteins | sample 1673221 | NCBI WGS metagenome assembly OLOH01 (sample SAMEA3136767, study PRJEB25190) | human gut metagenome
AGGGCGAGCTGCCCGATTCTGCGGGCGAGGTAGCGGTGACCAGGGGTTATCTGAAGGATTCTGGTGCGTCGATCGGCGACACGCTTGCGATCGAGGACGCCGAGGATGAGGCGAACGAGGTGTTCGAGCGCCGCGATTACACGATCGTCGGCGCGGTGATCGACCCGATGGAGGTCAACAACGCCGAGGGCAGCATGAGCTTCCGCGCGGCGTCGTCCTCCGACTACGCGTTCTTCGTCACGCAGGACGACGTGGTGGCCGACACGTTCACGGTCGCCTACGTGCGGCTCGTCGGCGCGGACGAGGTCCTATGCTACAGCGACGAATACGACGACATCGTGTCCCAGGTGACCGACCGCATCGATGCCGTCTCCGACGAGCGCGCGCAGGAAGAAGCGATGAAGGACATCGTCAACGACTTCGAGCAGGGCTTCCAGGGCTGGGAATACAAGTTCAACACGGTCGCTTCCAGCCGCGGCGATTATCCGTTTATCACCATGACGCTCGGCCTCGGCCAGACGCGCATGGCCAAGCTCGCCAGCAAGCTGTTCCTCAAGGTGCACGCGGGCGGTCAGGGCAAGAAAAACAACAAGAAGCCGGTGCTCTTCCCCAAGCTGGTTTTTCTCTACGACGAAAACCTGCACGGGCCGGGCAAGCCGCTTGAAGACGTCTTTGAAGCGGGCATCGAGTGCTCCTCCAAAACGATGTATCCCGATTGGCTGAGCCTGACGGGCGAGGGCTACGTCGCCTCGATGTACAAGCAATACGGTGCGGTCATCAGCCCGATGGGCTGCCGCGCGTTCCTCTCCCCGTGGTTTGAGCGCGGCGGCATGGAGCCCGCGGATGAAAACGACAAGCCTGTCTTTGTCGGTCGCTTCAACATCGGCGCGGTTTCGCTGCATCTGCCGCTGATTCTCGCCAAGGCGCGCAAGGAGAGCCGCGATTTCTACGAGGTGCTGGATTATTACCTCGAACTGATCCGCCGCCTGCACATCCGCACCTACGCCTATCTGGGCGAAATGCGCGCAAGCACCAACCCGCTGGCTTACTGCGAGGGCGGCTTCTACGGCGGCCATCTGGGGCTTTACGACAAGATCAAGCCGCTGCTCAAAACGGCGACGGCCTCTTTCGGCTACACCGCGCTCAACGAGCTTCAGGAGCTTTATAACGGTAAGAGCATCTACGAAGACGGTCAGTTCGCCCTCGAGGTGATGCAGTACATCAACGACAAGGTGAACCAGTTCAAGAAGGAAGACGGCAATCTCTACGCCATTTACGGCACGCCTGCAGAGAGCCTCTGCGGCCTGCAAATCGAGCAATTCCGAAAGCTGTACGGCATTGTGGAAAACGTGTCCGACCGGCCATACGTCTCCAATTCCTTCCACTGCCACGTCACCGAAGAGATCACGCCGATTGAAAAGCAGAACAGCGAAGCGCGTTTCTGGAACCTCTCCAACGGCGGAAAGATTCAATACGTCCGCTACCCCGTCAGCTACAACAAGGAAGCCATCCGCACGCTGGTGCGCCGCGCCATGAAGCTCGGCCTGTACGAAGGCGTCAACCTGTCGCTGGCTTACTGCGACGACTGCGGATATCAGCAGCTCGAGATGGATGTCTGCCCGAAGTGCGGCAGCACCAATCTGACGAAAATTGACCGCATGAACGGCTATCTCTCCTATTCCCGCGTCCATGGCGAAAGCCGTCTCAACGACGCGAAGATGGCCGAAATTGCGGAAAGAAAGAGTATGTGACATGAATTACCATAACATAACCGTGGATGATATGCTCAACGGCGACGGTCTGCGCACGGTGCTCTGGGTTTCCGGCTGCGCGCACCATTGCCGCGGCTGCCAGAATCCGCAAACATGGGATGCCTGCAGTGGGATTCCGTTTGACGACGCGGCGAAAAAGGAGCTTTTTGCCGACCTCTCGCGGGATTATATGAGCGGCGTGACATTTTCCGGCGGCGACCCGCTCTGCCCCGGCAACCGCGAAACCGTCGGGCAGTTGATTGCCGAAATTCACGAGCGTTTCCCTGAAAAAACGATATGGCTCTACACCGGGGATCTGTTTGAGAGCTTCCGCGACACGCTCAGCTTCCTTCCGATGATCGACGTGATTGTGGACGGCCCCTATGTCGAGGCGCTTCGCGACGTCAATCTGCGCTGGAAGGGCAGCAAAAACCAGCGCGTCATCGACGTTAAAAAGACGCTCGCCAGCGGAGAAATCGTCCTGTGGGCAAAAAATTAACCGATACAAAAGGAGTTTTTTATGGTTCGTGTCGCACGTTTTGAAAAGGTTTCCCTTCGCCGCTTTGTCGCGGATTGGGTCGCGACGTTTCCTCAGCAGACCGTTGAACAGGCCGTCGCCGCATATGAGCGCATCCGCCTGCCGGAGCGCGCGACAAGCGGTTCCGCTGGGTATGACCTCTTTGCGCCGGTCGGTTTTGAACTCGGCGCGGGCGAAGGCATCAAAATTCCGACGGGGCTTCGGGTGCTGATCGAAGAAGGCTGGGTGCTGACAATCTATCCGCGCAGCGGTCTGGGCTTCAAATATCGCTTCCAGCTGGATAATTCCGTCGGCGTCATCGACAGCGATTACGCCCGTTCGGATAACGAGGGGCACATCTTTATGCGCATGACCAACGACAGCCGCGAGGGCAAGGCGCTGATCGTCCCCTCCGGCACGGCGTTTGCGCAGGGCATCTTTCTGCCGTTCGGCATCACGGTAGATGACCATGCGCAGAGCGTTCGCAACGGCGGCCTCGGCTCAACCACCGGCCATTAAACGCTTGGAGGCGCGTCCCGCGCCTCTTTTTCTCTTTGCCTTGAAGGAGGAACAGCCACCATGTCGTTTTCCAAGCCCTGTTATCCCGAGGATCGGGCGGCGCGCTATGAGCTGATTCTGGCTCAGGCCGTGTCCCTGCTGGATGAAACCCTCAACCCCATCGCCAATCTGGCGAACATGGCCGCGCTTCTGGCCGACGCTTTGCCGCGGATCAACTGGTGCGGCTTTTATCTGCTGGACGGCGGCATGCTGACACTCGGTCCCTTCTGTGGCCTGCCCGCCTGCACAAAGATTCCGCTGGGGCGCGGCGTATGCGGCACGGCCGCCCGGAAAGACGAGGTTCAGCGCGTCACCGATGTGCACGCCTTTCCCGGCCATATCGCCTGCGACAGCGCATCCCGAAGCGAGATCGTCATCCCGCTTCACCATCAGGGGCGCGTCATCGGCGTTCTGGATATCGACAGTCCTGATCCCGCGCGCTTTGACGAGTTGGACGAGCGATATCTGGTTCAGCTCGCAACGCATATACAAACCGTCTGCCGGTTTGAGCATACAGCCTACTCCCTGTAATAAGCGGGTTGAGGCAACCTCGCCGCCAAACATATCCACACCGGCGATTATTCGCATTTTCACATATTCAAAGAAGAAACCGACGGTCGGTTTGTACACCTGCCGTCGGTTTCTTCTTTTTATTAGATTGTCTCCTTGGCCGCCAATACGTGGTCGATCATCGCCGCAACTCCGCAATCGTCGTTGCTCGCCGTCTGATATCGACACGCGGCTTTCACCTCGTCACTCGCATTCGCCATCGCGACGCTGTGCTCCGCATATTCCAGCATGCTCAGGTCGTTCTCCGCGTCGCCCATCGCCATGACCTGTTCCCGCTCAAGGCCGAGGTACTGCGCCAGGTACGCCAGCGCCGTCCCCTTTCCCGCGTTCTCCGGCGTAATTTCGATGTTGCCCGGCGCAGACTTGGTCATCTGCAAATGCGGCAGCGCCGTGCGAACGGCCGCGCGCGCCGCCCGGATATTCGCGTTGTCCGCCGCGCCGTCGCAGCCGTCTTCCGCCAGATACAGCTTCATAATGCCGCGCTCTGCCGCTGCGTACATCGCTTCTTCGCCATAGCAGACATCAACCAGCGCGCGCTTTGCGACATGATAATGCTGCCCCGGCGCAAAGGCGATTGTCGTCACCCGTCCGTCCTCAAAGCCGTTCATCATAATGTGATACGGCATCAGAAGGTCAATCGCGCGTTTGGCGTCCTCCGGCTCAAGAGAGCGCCTGTAAAGAATACGCCCCTCCGGAAGCGGCGCGTCGCTGATTCGCGTGCCGTTGCAGGCAATCAACATGCAGGGCAGATTCAGCCGCTTCACAAAATCGCTTGCATCCTCGATCATGCGCCCCGTGCAAATGCAGACGTGAATCCCCGCCGCATCCGCTCTGCGAATGGCGTCTATGTTTCGCTGCGGAACGGTCTGATGGTCGCTGAGCAGCAGCGTTCCATCCATATCCAGCGCAATCAGCCGCACTCGTTTCATGTGTTTCCCTCCTCGGCATCAAAACGGACAATCCACTGAAAACGACTTGCCGTCCAAATAAGCCAGCGCGCCGCCCGCGTGAAAAACAAGCCGCGTCGCCCAGAGCTGCTGACGGCGAAGCCCCAGCCTGCGATTCAGCGCGCGGTCGCCGTATTTGTCGTCGCCCAGAATCGGATGGCCGATGTGCGCCAGATGCGCGCGGATCTGATGCGTGCGCCCTGTCATCAGTTCGACCTCAAGCCGCGCGTATTCCCCCGGCTCCAGCACCCGATAGCCGGTGATGATTTCAAGCGCCCCTCTGGCCGGATAATCCGTCACCGCAACGCGGGAAAGCTGCGCGTCTTTCCTCAGATACGCATGCATGACCGCTTCCCGTTTGGCCGGGCAGCCCTTGGTTCGGCAGGTATAAAATTTTTCCATCGTTCGCTGTTCAAACGCTTCTCGAGCCGCCTCATAGGCCGCGTCGTCCTTGGTCAGCAGAATCAGACCGCCGGTCTGTACATCCAGCCGATGGCAAAGCCGAATCCGGTCTGTTTTTTCGCCCTGTCGCTGCTTCTCCGCCATCACGCGGGTCAGCACGCTGTCCCCGGCAAGCGGATTTTCCTCATTCTGCGCCTGAATCCCCTGCGGCTTATTGACGAGAATGATATGCTCGTCCTCAAAAACAATCGGCAGGGCGGGCTTGCTCTGCCCCTGTGAGGCGACGACTTCCTTCGGCCAATAGACGCGAATCTGCTGTCCTTCCCGCACCCGCACGTCGCCCGATACCCGAACGCCGTCCACGCGCACGTCTCGGTTCTTCATCGCCTGCCTGACGGCCCACTGCGGCGCATCGGCCACCTGCAAGAGCAGGCGCGAAAGCATCATTCCGTCTTTTTCGGGCGTTACGTCGAATTGCATATGGATTCTCCTCTTTGGTTATTGCAGCGTCTCGCTGCCTGCGGATATGACCCATTTGGGCGTTTGAAAATACAAATCGGAAAGCGCGGCGCGCATCGCGTCGGAAACGTAGATGATCAGCGCCGTCTGCAAAACATCTTCCAGCGCGTCGAGCGGCGCCCCCTGCTTGCACAAAAGGCGCAGCGTTGTGGCGACGTCCTCCGCGCGCTGACCGTCGCGGAGCGCCCCCGCAATCGCGCGTTCCATCTCCTGTTGCAGCGGTATTTCCTCCGGGAGGATATCCGTGCACCGCGCCGAGCCCGTCGGCGTCATCAGCAGGCCGCCTGCGCGGCGCTTTCTCCGCATCACGCTCTGCGGTTCAGCCAGCGCCGGATGAATGAGCATCACACCGCCGCTGTAATCCATGCAGTCATAGCTCGCCCACAGATAGCGGCGCGCCAGATGCATGCGAACCTCGTCCCGCTCGTCGCCGCCCAGAACCTCGCGCAGAATCATTTTCTGCGGCTGTCGGTCGTCCATCGCGCCGACGCGGTACAGCGTCCCTGTCAGATATTCGTGAAAACAGCTCAGCCGCGCCCGAACGCGCTCATGCTCCTCTCTGGCAAACGCGCGCGCGACGGGCTGGCGAATCGCTTTTTCCAGCTCCAGATAGGGTTTGTCGGAAATCAGCCCGATGTTCGCCCACAATCTGAGCGACAAAGCGCGCGCCGCTTCCAGCTCCGCCGCGTCCTCGATTTGCGCCGTTCCGCCCAGAATGATCGCCCGCTCCACCAGCTCGTGCTCCTCGTTTGAGAGGCAATCCGCCTGCGCGTCGATGGTTTCCAGCACCTGCTTCCACACCTGCGTCAGTTGCTGGTGGTACATCGGCCTGCGCTTGACCTCCTGCCAGCTCTGCTCCAGCCTGCGCGCCAGCGCGCCGGGGGGCAGCGTTTCCAAGCGATTGGCGTCAAGCGGCTCCATCTGGCGGATGCTCTGCTCAAAACGCCGTTTCCGCATGGCCTCCACGGTCTTATCCGGCCAGCCGCCCGGAAATACTTCTTCCTGCCTGAACATTTGTCGATCCCTCCGCGATTGTTTTCGTTTTCTCCGCATGACAATGGCACCCGTGGTTTGCATGGGTGCCATTTATCATCCGTTTATCTTTCGGAATCGGACAAAGTTCGTCCTTTATCGCTCGTTTTTAAGAAATCTTGACGACCCAGCTGAACGGATCTTCACGATCGCCATACTGGATTCCCGTCAGCGTATCATAGAAATCCTGCGTCAGCTTGCCGATCTGGCCGCCGGAAATGGAAATCTCGCGATCCTTCCAAGCAAGGCGACCCACCGGAGAGACGACAGCCGCCGTGCCGGAGCCGAACGCCTCTTCCAACGTGCCGTTATCCGCCGCATCAAAGACATCCTGCACCGTAATGCGGCGCTCGTCCACGGGGATTCCCTTGTGCTTGGCCAGCTTGATGATGGAGTCGCGGGTGATGCCGCCGAGAATAGAACCGAGCAGCGGCGGCGTAACCAGCGCATCCTTGAACTTGAAGAACATGTTCATCGAACCGACTTCCTCGATGTACTTGTTCTCCTTGCCATCCAGCCAAAGCACCTGCTCATAGCCCTTTTTCTCCGCGATGTCGCCTGCAAGGATCGACGCGGCGTAGTTGCCGCCGGTCTTAGTGAAGCCCACGCCACCCTTAACCGCGCGAACCAGCTCCGGCTCGACGTAGATGCCGACCGGGGCGAGCCCCTTGGCGTAATACGCGCCGGACGGAGAGCAGATGATGAAGAAGCGATAAGTGTGAGAGGCGTGAACGCCCAGCATCACATCCGTCGAGATCATCGTCGGGCGGATATACAGCGAAGTGCCCGGCGCGCTCGGCACCCAATCCGCATCGACCTTCAGCAGCGCGGTCAGACCCGCCAGCGCCTCCTCCACGTCGATCTTCGGCATGCCCATGCGCTCGGCAGAGCGGTTCATGCGCTCAAAGTTGTCGCGCGGACGAAAGAGATTCAAGCCGCCGTCCTTGCGGCGATAGCACTTCATGCCCTCAAAGATTTCCTGCGCATAGTGGAACACGGTGCAGGCCGGATCCATCACAAACGGGCCATAGGGCACCACGCGGGCATCATGCCAGCCGCGTCCCTTTTCGTAATCCATGATGAACATATGATCGGTAAAGATCTTGCCAAAGCCGAGTTTGGATTCATCCTCCGGCTTTTTTTTCGGATTGGTTGTGAGCGTCACAGGAATGTCGTACATGGTCGTATCCTCCATCAAAGTTCGGTTTGCCGCGAACTCTGGGGCAAAAATGCCTCGAATCGTAGTGGTTCTATTGTATCGCCACATGTACACAATGTCAAGGGCTTAGGCTGTCGAAACGCACGGAAAAAAGTGTTTTTTACAAAAGAACCACGAAATATACGCGCCATTTTCGCCGTAAACATGCAGATTATCCATATTTCGTCCATTTTTCAACCTTTTCACATGAATAACGTTCCATTTAAAAAGGGACGCTTCCGCGTCCCATTTTGAAACTTTGTTTACTCCAGATAGTCCTTCAGCTTCTTGCTCCGGCTCGGGTGGCGGAGCTTGCGCAGCGCCTTGGCCTCGATCTGGCGGATGCGTTCGCGCGTCACGTTGAACTCCTGTCCGACCTCTTCGAGGGTGCGCTGGCGGCCGTCCTCCAGGCCGAAACGCAGGGAAAGCACCTTCTTTTCGCGCGGGGTGAGCGTATCGAGCACGCCCATGAGCTGTTCCTTCATCAGCGTGAAGGAAGCGGCCTCCGCGGGCGGCGGCGCATCATCATCCTGAATAAAGTCGCCGAGGTGCGAATCCTCTTCCTCGCCGATCGGCGTTTCGAGCGACACCGGTTCCTGCGCAATCTTGATGATTTCGCGCACTTTTTCAACGCTGATGCCCATCGCTTCCGCGACCTCCTCCGGCTGCGGTTCGCGCCCCTTCTCCTGAAGCAGCTGGCGGCTGACGCGAATCAGCTTGTTGATGGTTTCAACCATGTGCACCGGGATGCGGATCGTGCGCGCCTGATCGGCAATCGCGCGGGTGATGGCCTGACGAATCCACCACGTCGCATAGGTCGAGAATTTGAAGCCCTTTGTATAGTTGAACTTTTCAACCGCCTTGATCAGGCCGAGGTTGCCCTCCTGAATCAGATCGAGGAAGAGCATGCCGCGGCCGACATAGCGCTTGGCGATGGAGACGACCAGACGCAGGTTCGCCTCGGCGAGCTTCTTTTTCGCCGCCTCCGCCACCTCGCCGCCCATTTCCATCTGCTTGGCGATCTCGATCTCTTCTTCCGCCGTCAGCAGCGGCACCTTGCCGATTTCCTTGAGGTACATGCGCACGGGGTCGTCAATGCTGATGCCTTCCGGAACGGAGATGTCCATGTCCGTGCCCGTCACATCGGCGGGCAGCACGGCGGTCTCATCCTCCGTCGCGTTAATGACGTTGATCCCTTCGGATTCCAGCGTTTCAAACACCGCGTCAATCGCGTCCGCATCAATATCCAAATCGCTGAGCTTGTTCATCACGTCCTGATAGGTCAGCGTTTTCTTTTCGTTGCGCGCAAGGTCGAGGATTTCCTTCACCTTTTGCTGTGCCTGTTCCTTGTTCAATGCCACTAACGATCATTCCCTTCTCCCGGTCTTGTTTTCCTGAGCCAGTAATTCCTGTATTTTGATCAGCGTACCGCGCTTTTCCTCGCCCTGCTGTGTGCTCATTTTTTCTTTAAGCGCCTTGATCTCGTTTTCCTTCCGCTTCTTTTCCAGCACACGCAGATAATCTGCAACCATGCGCAGTTCCTGTTCGCCTGCACCGCTTTCGCTCGAGAGCAGCTTCGCCGTCCGGCTCCGCTCCTCCTCGTCGTCCATTTCTTCCAGAATGGCCGCCGGGGTCAGGCCGTCCAGCAGCTTCTGCGCCAGCGCCCGCCTCTGCGGCGAAATAAAGTCATCCGCCGAGATCGTTCCCGGCTCAATGCCGCCCTCCGCCAGCAGGACGAGCAGCCCCTTTTCGGCAGCGGCGGTTTCGGTGTCCACGCCGTCGTTTTTCTCTTCGAGCGGCCGCGCGGCATGGCGGAACATCGGCCGTTTGTTTTCCTCGATCAGCTCCGTCCGCCCAATCTGAGCCAGCAGAACCTCCCGCGTAAAGCCCGTTGAGACCATCAACTGCTTAACGTAGTTTTCAAGCTCGACCGGCTCCTTCACCTTCGCCAGATACTTGGCGCAGGCGATTGCGTAAGCCGTCCGCCCTTCCTCCGTGGATAGATCGTGATTGGCCGCCTCCTGCTTCATGCGGTAAGCGGTCGCATCCGTCGGTCTGAGCTGCTCGATGCTCTGCGGGCCGTAGGTTTTGATGTATTCGTCGGGATCCATGCCGCCCGGAAAATCCAGCACGCGAGCCGGAACGCCTTCTTCCTCGAAGATATCCAGCGCGCGCAGAATGGCGTGCTGTCCGGCCGCGTCGCCGTCGTAGGAAACCCAGATTTCCGGCGCATAGCGCTTGAGCAGCCTCGCCTGTTCGAGCGTGAGCGCCGTGCCGAGTGTCGCGCAGACGCCGGGCACCCCCGCCTGTACCAGCGCGATCACGTCCATGTAACCCTCCGTGAGGATCACGCGCTTGAGCCCGCGCTGCTTTTTGAGCAAATTGGCGGCAAACACGCCGAGCCTCTTGTTGAATATCGGCGTATCGCCCGTGTTCAGGTATTTGGGCTTCACATCGCCCAGCGCGCGCCCGCCGAAGCCGAGCACACGCCCCTGCGCGTCGATGATGGGAAAGATGGCGCGCTGCCGGAACATATCATACACGCGGCCTTCCCGCCGCACGGAGATTCCCGCGCTCACCATCTCGTCGTCCGTAAACCCAAGTTCGCGCATCGCCCGCGTCGTGCCATCGCTCTGCGGCGGCGTTGCGCCAAGGCCGAAGACGCGGATGGTGCTGTCGCTCAGCTCCCGCCCGTGCAGATATTCCAGAATCTGCGCGCTTTCCTTTTTCCAGAGCTGTGCGTGAAAAAAGCGCGCGCACTGACGGTTCGCCTCGTAAAGCCGCTCCTTGCGTGATTTGCTTTCCGCGTCCTCCCTGCTGTGCGTAAGCTCCGGCACCTCCATGTGCACCTGCTCGGCCAGCAGCTTGACCGCTTCCATAAAATCCAAATGTTCCATTTCCATCACAAACGTGATGGCGCTTCCACCCGCATGGCAGCCGAAGCAATAATACATCTGCCGCTGCGGATTCACGGAAAAGGACGGCGTTTTTTCCCCGTGGAACGGACAAAGCCCCCAATAGCGGCCGCCTTTGGGATTCAGCTGCACATATCGTGAAACCACCTGCACGATATCCGCCCGGTCGCGAAGCTCATCAAGCCATGCCTGAGGCAGCCTTCCGGCCATCGTCCTTCACCGTCCTACTCTTTTTCGCCGTTTTCTTGCTCATTCCTGCATCCTTCATGCATTTTTTTGTGGATTGATGCGTATATTCATCCAATTCCGTCAAAAGTCGGCATAATAAATCGCTTGGGGCGGGGGATTCTGCCCCGTTCGCATCCCGAAAAGGCCGAAAAGCGGCTCCCGCCCTCTTTGATCCTTTTCCCTGTCGTTTCACGCGCTGAAACGACATAAAGCATTATTCGACACAAACTCGCAAAAACCTATCAGCCGGGTAAAAATTCCTGCAAAAAGGCGGGCTGAGCCCGCCTTCACCTCCGCCAAACCCCGCAAAGCGCCAAGTTCCGGCTCGTGCGGGCTATTCTTCCTCCGCCGCCCAGCGCATGCTTCGCTTCACGGCGCGGTGCCAGAGCGTCATGGTCTTTTCCCGCTCCTGCTCCGTCATCTGCGGCGTCAGGCTCAAATCCATCTGCCAAACGCGCCGGATTTCATCCATGTCCTTCCAAACGCCGACAGCCAGTCCGGCCAGCAGCGCCGCGCCGAGCGCCGTCGTTTCAATCACCGCCGGGCGGATCACCTTGCAGCCCAGCACATCCGCCTGAAACTGCATCAGAAACTGGTTCGCGCTCGCGCCGCCGTCCACGCGGAGTTCCGACGGCTTGCGCCCGCAGTCGGAAGCCATCGCGCTGACCAGATCGGCCGATTGATACGCGATGGATTCCAGCGCCGCGCGAACAACATGCGCACGTCCTGTCCCCCGCGTAAGCCCGATGATCGTGCCCCGGCTGTACATATCCCAATACGGCGCGCCGAGCCCCGTGAAGGTCGGCACCATGTACACGCCGCCGTTATCGGGCAGGGAGCGCGCGATGGTCTCCGTTTCGGAAGCGCGCTCGATGATCTTCATCTCGTCCCGCAGCCATTGAATCGCCGCGCCGGCAACGAATACGCTTCCTTCCAGCGCGTAGGTGCATGTTCCGTTCAGCCGCCACGCAATCGTCGAAACCAGCCCGTTCTGGCTGACGGCAGGCTGATCGCCCGTGTTCATCAGCAGAAAGCAGCCTGTTCCGTATGTGTTTTTCATCATACCCGGCTCAAAGCAGCCCTGACCGAAGAGCGCGCTGTGCTGGTCGCCGCAGAGCGCCGCAACGGGGATGGATCGTCCGAGGATGGACGGATCGAGCATGCCGATCACACCCGATGTATCCGTCACGCGCGGCAGCACGGCGCGGGGAATGTTCAGCGCGTCGAGCAGCGTGTCGTCCCAATCGTTCTTGCGGATGTCAAAGAGCATCGTCCGGCTCGCGTTGGTCGCGTCCGTCACATGCGGCCGCCCGCTGACGAGGTTCCACGCCAGAAAGCTGTCCACCGTGCCGAAGCAGATTTCCCCGCGCTCGGCGCGCTCGTGCAGCCCAAGCCGATCCAGCAGCCAGCTCAGCTTGCTTCCGGAAAAATAAGCGTCCGGCACGAGCCCCGTCACGGATTTGATGTGCTTTTCAAGTCCTTCCTCGCAGAGTCGGGCGACAATCGGCGCGGTTCTGCGGCATTGCCAGACAATCGCGTTGTGCAGCGGCCTGCCGGTTTTCCGGTCCCAGAGCAGCGTGGTCTCGCGCTGGTTGGTGATGCCGATTACCGCGATGCTGTCCAGCGGAACGCCGGAAATGCGGACGACCTCGCGCAGCGCGTCAACCTGCGTATTGAGGATCGCCGCCGGGTCGTGCTCCACCCAGCCGGGCTGCGGATAAATCTGCTCAAATTCATAGCTCTTCATGGCGACGATCCGCGCGCTTTCGTCGAACAAAACGGCGCGGGAGCTGGTTGTCCCCTGATCGAGCGCAATCACATAGGTATGCATAGCGCAAAGCCTCCCGTTTTTTCGTATAAAACGCGCCGCCGCAGGTCATCCCCGCGGCGGCGCAGGCCTTCCGTTTCTTACTTCAGTTCAACAAAATACAGCATGCCGCCCGTCGTGCCGACGACAATCTCATTGCCGTAAGCCGCCGGGGAAGCCTGAATCGCGCTGCCCAGATTGAGCGTGCTGAGGGTCGTTCCGCTGAAGCCGTCCATCAGGCGCAGTGTGCCGCCGTCGTCGCCCATGACGATGTAACTCTTGCCATCGCGCTGATACAGCCCAATCGGGGAAGACTTGGAATCCACATCCAGCGGCTGATTCCATACTTCCTCGCCGGTCGTCTTATCCAGCGCATACACGACCGCGCAGATGCTCTTGTCATCCAGCTCGACGTGGTTCACGTTGAAGATGATCAGGTCGTTGATTTCACCCTCGCCGACGAGCGGAGAGGCCATCACGCCCGCGTAGGAACCGGCCTTCGCTTCCTTGCTGGCATACTTGCCCTTGATCGCGCTCTGGCATTCCCAAACGACGTCGCCGGTCAGCGCATCGATCTTCAGCAGGCGAATCTGCGCGCTGCGCCCCGTCTTGCCCAGCGCCGTGCCGGTGTACAGGTATACGCCGCCGTCTTCTTCCGTTTCCAGCGCCGGCGTGCACATCATGCTCTCGCCCAGATCAATGGCCCAGACCGCCTGCATCGTGTTCATGTCCACGCACTGGAGGATGCCCGTGTCGTCGCCATAGTACGCATAATCGCCGTAGCTGGCCACGCCGCCGGTGATCCCCTGCTTGAAATCCCTGACGCTGCCGGTATAGCCGTATGCGGTCTTCACCGGGTTGACGGAGATCGTCGCATTGTTCAGATCGAACGAGGTATTCATCGCCAGCGTGTAGAGCAGACCGTTCTTGGCGGTGTACACCAGCGTATCCGAGCCGCTTTCCACGATGGAAGACGGCGCGACGGCGTCTTCCTTGCCCAGCGCGGCCTCGTCCTTGCTGGTTTCAAAGTCGATCATCTTCTGATTGATCAGGTTGTAAATGCGCATGCCGATAATGCCGGTGTAGGCGGAAGTCGCCTCCGCATTCTGGCCGACATACAGCAGCGGATAACCGTAGGGATTGACGCTGGCCGTCACGCCGACCGGCAGACCAATCTCAATCGCCGGGCGGGAATACGCCTTCGTGTCCAAATCGTAGAAGTAGATCTTGCCGTCGTCGGAGGGAACAATGACCTCCTTCATCGCCGTCGTGTTCTTCGACTCATCCGTGATGTTCATCATCTCGCGGATGTTCTTGTACCACTTGACGATCAGCGGCTGGCTGCCGAAGCCAAAGCCGGTGTATGTGTTATCCAGTCTGGAGGTACGCATGCCGCGGACGACGGAAAGCTGCTCCTCCGTCACCTCGACCGTGCCATATGCCGCGTTCTGGCGAAGCGGGCCGCCGCGGAAGGTCAGCACACCGCCCTGCGCGCTGTACTTGTTCGGGTCGCCCATGCTGACGGTTTCGCTGCTGGCATAGGTATCGACCTTCTGCCCGCCGGAAACGACAAAGCTGCTCTTGAGCACATTCTCCGGCAGAGCGTTTTCCGATGCGGACGCCTTTTCAGCTCGATAGGGAACCGGGGTGGGCGTCGGAGTCGGCGTAGGCGTCGGAGATGCGGTCGGCGTCGCCGTGGGCGTGGCCGTCGGGGTAGCCGTCGGCGTGGCGGTCGGCGTCGCCGTAGGCGTGGCCGTCGGGGTTGCAGTCGGCGTCGCCGTGGGCGCAGTCGTCGGCGTTGCGGTCGGCTCAGCCGTAGGCGCAGTTGTGGGTGCCGCCGTCGGCGTTGCGGTCGGCTCAGCCGTAGGCGTAGCCGTCGGAGCGGCCGTCGGCGTTGCGGTCGGCTCAATCGTCGGCGTTATGGTCGGCTCGGCCGTGGCCATGATGCCGATTCTGGTGAGAATGTCGTCCTTCTGCGCCGGGAATACAATCCAGCCCAGCGCAAACACAACGATAACGATCAGCAGCAAAATGATGATGCCGATCAGGCATCCCGTTTTGTCGCCCTTCCCGCGCTTCTTTCCGCCCTTTTTGTGGCGCGGCTCGTCGTCAAAATCATCGTATTCATCTTCCCAGACCTGACGCTGCACACTGCTCTGCGCGGGCTTGCGTACCTCGCTGCGGGGCTGGCGCGCCTCTTCCCGAGGCTTCGCCTCCTCCGGCTGGAAGGAATCCGTATAATCCTCGCTGATTACCGTTCTTTGCGCGTCGGCGCGTCTGCGTCTTCTGGGCGCAGGCGTTCCGTTCTTCTGTTCGTCCAATTCATACACCTCATTTCAGGCAATCTTCGGTTAGGGATATTATACATGATGTTCCTCTTTTTCTCAATCCCATTTTATCGAAAAGGTGGAAATGCTGCCACTTTTTCCGCGTAACGCCTGCCTTTTACGGGCATAGAATGAAGAAAGAAATAAAGAAAGGGGCTTGATTGCATGATTTCCCCGTATGCGCTTCTAAACGCCAGCCGTCCGAAATCCCCCGCGTCCGTCGTCACGGCCTACGATCTTTTCAGCGCGGTTCAAGGCCGTGCCGATGCGCCGGTTCAGCCGGCCGTTCCCGCCCCGGCGCCCGAACCCGCTCCGCCCGTCCTTCCGCCCCGGCTGCAAGGCGGCCGAACGCACTACATCCGCGAAATCGGTCTGCGGCACAGCAGCGCGGCGAATCGAACGGTTTTCAGCGCGCCGCCCCTTGACTGACCTTCCATGCGCCGTTTACATACCTCGCTCCCGGCATGCAGGGCGGCGGCGGCCATCTGCGCTCCGCCGCCTCGATTGTATCTCCTTCGGTTTGGCGGCGCGCGTGCGTCCGCGCATCCTCTCCGCGCGCATCCTTTCTTTTTCCTTCCGGCCTTTGGGCGGACTGGCACGCTTCTTCGGCGCGTTCAAACGCTCGGCGCGCCGCCTCGCCCGTATCCATCAGCAGCCGCCCGCCCGAACATACATACGCGCCCAGCAGGCGGCTTCCTGCGGCCGGATATGTCCGCTCCAGCCCGTCAAGCATGCCTTCGAGCGTCTGCGTTTGATCCGCATAAATGACCGCCATTTTCGCCGTTCCCTTTTCGTTCGGCAGGCGCACGCGCACCTCTTTGTCCCTCGCCATGACGTAGCCGCACGCCTCCCCGTTCCGCCGTTTCAGCACATAGCTCTCTTTCACCGTCGGACACCTCCCGGCCACAAACTATGCGCTTTTGCCGCTTGCCTTGCTCGTCGTTTGGGGGTATAATAAAAAAACAATACCCTTCAAAACGATTGACGGAGGCTCTCTGTGCGAAAACATTTCTTGCTCCTCTTTTTGCTTTGTCTATGTATGGCCTTCGGCGCGCTCGCAGACACGGGAACGGCTATCTGCATGGAAAAATTCATGCAAAACGCCAACGCGGACGGCACGCCGAAAATTCTATATACCGGCGTCGCCAAGATCTCCATGAGCATGCGCAGTCAGGCCGATAAGGACAGCGCCTCGCTCGGCCTGCTCAAGGAAGGCGAAGCCGTCCAGATTTTCGGCTACGATCAGGAGTGGCTCTTCTGCTGGCGCAGCGACGTGGGCATTTACTATGTCGGTCGGCATAATGTAGACGATATTCTCCCCGTGTCGGACGACGTCGCCCCCTACGGCGTTATTCGAAACAGCTATTTGGCCGTTACCGCGGTGGAAACCGCCCTGTACGCCGCGCCGGACGCAGATTCCGAGCAGCTCGTCACCCTCGCGGCGGATTCCCGCCTGAGCATCTGGCAGATTGAGGACGGCTGGGCGGTCGTGCCGTATAAGCGCGTCGTCGGCTATCTGTACGTCGGCGATATCAAGCAGCTCGAACCCGTCGCCCCCAACCCCGATTATGCGCAGACGGGAGACGTCATTTCCGTCTTCACAACCTTCTATTCACTGCGCACCTCCGAGCTGAATCTGGGGCGCATGGAAAACATCCGCGTCGGATGCGGCTATATCAACGGAACCTATACTTCGGGCTATGTCTTTGATTTTGACGCGGTCGCCGGGCCGTATCGCAAGAGCCGCGGCTACAAGGATTCCCCCGTGCTGATCAACGGCGAATCTGTCGCTGGCTCGGGCGGCGGCACCTGTCAGGTTTCCACCACGCTGTATAACGCTCTGCTCCAACTGCCGGAGGGCATTTCCATCCTCTACCGCCATGCCCATGGTCCAAGCGGCGCGACCTATGCCCCGCACGGTGTTGACGCCGCTGTCGGCAGAAGCAACGTCACCGGCGGCACCATCAAACTGAACCTTGAATTTCAAAACGTTTTTTCCTTCCCAATCGTCATTGACTGCACCGTGCAAAACGTTGCGCTGTGCATCGCCATTCGCAAAGGGGCGTAAAATTGATATTCATCTGGGCACGTTTTGTATTGCGAAGCGTGTCTTTTCTGTATTTTATAGGAAATATTTCATCATTTTTTGTAGCGCGAATGATGTATATACTATTTTATAGTACGGGGTGATAGGTTATAAACTACACTTTCGTATAAAGTTTTTTTATTGGAGATGCCCCGTATGAATCTGAACAAAAGATTCAAAAAACTGGCCAGCCTCATAACGTGCGGCGCGATTTGTGCTGTTATGTTGTTCAGGAGGACTTCTCCGGCGTTTTCTCATGCGTTAGCTAAA
>OLOH01001031.1_pt1 | contig 17120 bp, 19 predicted proteins | sample 1673221 | NCBI WGS metagenome assembly OLOH01 (sample SAMEA3136767, study PRJEB25190) | human gut metagenome
CAAAATTTTCAAGACCGGCGGCGCACAGGCTGTGGCCGCGCTGGCCTACGGCACCGAGAGCATCCCGGCGGTGGATAAGATCGTGGGCCCCGGCAACATCTACGTTGCCACGGCCAAGCGGAAGGTCTTCGGCAAGGTGGGCATCGACATGATCGCGGGCCCCAGCGAAATTCTGGTGCTGGCGGACGGCGGCTGCAACCCCGCGTGGGTAGCCGCCGACCTGCTGAGCCAAGCCGAGCACGACAAGCTGGCCAGCCCCGTCCTCGTGACGGACAGCGAGGCGCTGGCCAAGGCCGTACAGGCGGAGCTGGAAGTCCAGATCCCCCAGCTGCCCCGCGCCGCCATCGCCCGCGCCAGCGTGGACGACAACGGCAAGATCATCGTCTGCTCCGATCTGCACAAGGCCATTGAGGCGTGCAACATCATCGCGCCGGAGCATCTGGAAGTCTGCGTGGAGGACCCCTTCGGTGTGCTGAACGAGATCCGAAACGCAGGCAGCATCTTCCTCGGCCGCAATGTGCCGGAAGCGCTGGGCGATTACTTCGCCGGGCCGAACCACACCCTGCCCACCAGCGGCACGGCTCGGTTCTCCAGCCCCTTGGGCGTGGACGACTTCGTGAAGAAGTCCAGCTTCATCTACTACACCCGCGAGGCGCTGGGCGCCGTCGCTCCCCGCATCGCCGACTTCGCCGAGCGCGAGGGACTGCACGCCCACGCCAAGAGCGTGACCATCCGGTACGAAGAATGATTCAGTTGCAGAAAAACGGAGGACGACCCCAATGAGCCGGTTTCTATCAGAACGATTGATGAACGTCACCCCTTACACCCCCGGCGAACAGCCGCAGGATCAGAAATACATCAAGCTGAACACCAACGAGAGCCCCTACCCGCCCTCCCCGGCGGTATTGGACGCCGTGAGCCGCGCCGAGGTCGAAAAACTGAGGCTCTACTCCGACCCGGCCTGTGCCGAGCTGCTGAACACGGCGGCCAAGCACTTCGGGCTGAAGCCCAGCCAGATCATGCCCGGCAACGGCAGCGACGAAAACCTCTTCTTCGCGCTGCGGGCCTTCTGCGACGAGGAACACCCGCTGGCCTATGCGGACATCACCTACGGCTGCTACGGCGTCTGGTGCGGGCTGATGCACATCCCCAGCAGGATCATCCCCCTGAAGGAGGATTTCACCCTTGATCCCACCGATTACTACGGCCTCGATGCCACCATCGTGCTGGCCAACCCCAACGCCCCCACCGGTCTGGCCCTGCCCCGCAGTGCCATCGAGGGCATCCTGAAGGCGAACCCTGACAACGTGGTGATCGTGGACGAAGCCTATGTGGACTTCGGCGGCGAGAGCTGCGTGCCCCTCATCGACCAATACGAGAACCTGCTGGTCGTGCAGACCTTCTCGAAATCCCGCCAACTGGCGGGTGCACGGCTGGGCCTTGCGATGGGCAATGAGAAGCTCATCGCTGACCTGAACCGGGTCAAGTTCAGCCTGAACCCCTACAACATCAACCGGCTGACCCTGAAGGCCGGACAGGCTGCGCTGGAAGATACGGCGTATTTTGACACCACCCGCGCCGCCATCGTGGAGACCCGCGGCTGGACGAAACAGGAGCTGGAAGCGCGGGGCTTCTCCGTGCTGGACAGCCGCTCCAACTTCCTGTTTACAAGTACAGTCCGCAAAGATGGCGGGGAACTTTACAAAAAGTTGAAAGAAAAGGGCATTCTCGTCCGTCATTTTGATGCGCCCCGGATCGGCAGCTGGCTGCGCATCACCATCGGCACCCCGGATGAGATGCGGGCCCTGCTCAAAGCACTGGATGAGATTTTGGAGGTGTGACCCATGCGGGAAGTCAGTCTGGAACGCAACACCAACGAGACGCAGATCGAACTGACCCTGAATCTGGACGGCGCGGGCCGCTATCAGGTGGACACCGGCTGCGGTTTTCTGAATCATATGCTGGAGCTGTTCGCGCGGCATGGCCGGTTCGACCTCGTGCTCACCTGCCACGGCGACGTGGAGGTGGACTACCACCACACCGCCGAGGACATCGGCATTGCGCTGGGCCAAGCCTTTGCCAAGGCGCTGGGCGAGATGCGGGGCATCTGCCGCTACGGCAGCTTCTACCTGCCCATGGATGAGGCGCTGGTGCTCTGCGCCGTGGACCTTTCGGGCCGGTGCACCCTGAACTGGGACATCCACTGCAAGACCGAAAAGGTCGGCGATTTCGATGTGGAGTGCGCCTCGGAATTCTGGCTGGGCTTTGCCCGGAATGTGCCCGCCACGATCCATTTCGTCCAGTTCGCGGGGGAGAACACCCATCACATTCTGGAAGCCTGTTTCAAGGGGGCCGGGCACGCGCTGGCCGCCGCAGTAAAGATCGACACCGCCCACCGGGACGAGATCCCCTCCACGAAAGGACTGCTGGTATGATCGCGATCATCGATTATGGTGTGGGCAACCTGTTCAGCCTGAAGTCGAGCCTTGCCCATCTGGGGCAGGAAGCCGTCGTCACGGCGGACCCGGCCGTGATCCGGGCAGCGGACCGGCTGATCCTGCCCGGCGTGGGGGCCTTCGGTGACGCCATGGCGAAGCTTACCGCCACCGGCCTTGTGCCGGTCATTCAAGAGGAGGCCCAAAAGAAGCCGCTGCTGGGCATCTGCCTTGGGATGCAGCTTCTGTTTGAAAAAAGCTACGAGTACGGCGAGCACGCGGGTCTTGGCTTTGTGAAAGGCGAGGTCTGCCCGCTGGAACCCGACCTTGCGGACAAGACTCTGAAGGTGCCGCAGATCGGCTGGAACGCCCTGCACATCCTCAAAGACGACCCGCTGTTCCGGTACATCCGGGAGGGCGAGTATGTGTACTACGTCCACAGCTACTACGGCAAACACTGCGCGGAAAGCACGCTGGCCGTCAGCGATTACTCCCTTCCCGTCACCGGCGTGGTCCGGGCGGGGAAGGTGTACGGCACCCAGTTCCACCCCGAAAAAAGCGGGGATACGGGGCTGAGGATCTTGAAGGCGTTCAGTGAATTATGAACCTCTCAGTCTCGCTGACGCTCGCCAGCTCCCCTAGTAGGGGAGCCCTTGGCAAAACCGGAAACTTTATCGTTCTGCCAAGGCCTCTCCTACAAGGAGAGGTGGCACGACGAAGTCGTGACGGAGAGGTTGTACGAAGGAAATGCTAAAGTTAGGAGGGAATCTATCCGATGCAATTATTTCCTGCCATTGACCTGCGGGGCGGCAAGGTCGTCCGGCTGACGCAGGGCGACTACGACCGCATGACCGTCTACGGCGAGGATCCCTGCGCACAGGCGCGGCAGTTCCTCGCGGCGGGGGCCAAGAACCTCCACGTCGTCGATCTGGACGGCGCGAAGGACGGCACCCTTTCCAATTATGACACCATTGCCGCGCTGGCAAAGCAGGGCGGCTTGTACATCGAGGTGGGCGGCGGCATCCGCACCGAGGAGCGGATCGAGAAGTACTTTTCCCTCGGCGTGGGCCGCTGCATCCTTGGCAGTGTGGCCGTGACGGATTTTGACTTCACGGCCCGGATGCTGAAAAAATACGGCGACAGGATCGCCGTCGGCGTGGACGCCAAGAACGGCTTTGTGGCCATTCACGGCTGGAAGGATGTCAGCGCCGAAAAGGGCATCGACTTCTGCAAGCGGCTGGCGGATGCGGGCTGCACGGCGGTCATCTACACCGACATCGCCTGTGACGGCGCGATGCAGGGCACGAACATGGCCCTGTACCGCCAATTGCAGACCGAGGTGCCGGGCATGAACTTCACGGCCAGCGGCGGCATCTCCTTCGAATCCGAGCTGGTGGAGCTGGATCGGATGGGCGTCGCGGCGGCGATCTTGGGCAAAAGCCTCTACACCGGGGCGCTCGACCTGCAACGCTGCGTAAAACTGGTACAGAAATAAACAGGGAGGAAGCTGAACATGGTAACAAAACGCATCATTCCCTGCCTTGATGTGCGGAATGGCCGGGTGGTCAAGGGCACGAACTTCGAGGGCATCAAGGATGTGGCCGACCCGGTGGAGATGGCCCGGCTCTACAACGCAGCCGGGGCCGACGAGCTGGTGTTCTATGACATCACGGCCAGCTTCGAAGGGCGCGCCCTCTTCACCGATATCCTGACCCAAGTGGCCAGCGAGATCTTCATCCCACTGACCGTGGGCGGCGGCATCCATACGCTGGAGGATTTTGACCGGGTGCTCAAGTGCGGGGCCGACAAGGTCAGCGTCAACTCCGGCGCTCTCAAGAACCCGGACCTCATCCCGGCGGCGGCCCAGCGCTACGGCGACCAGTGCGTCGTCCTCTCGGCGGACGTCAAGCGGGTGAACGGCCAGTTCCGGGTCTTTGCCAAAGGCGGGCGGGAGGACACCGGCCGCGATGCGCTGGACTGGATCGCGTGGTGCACCGAGCACGGCGCGGGGGAGGTCTGCCTGAACAGCATCGACACCGACGGCGTGCGGAACGGTTTCGACCTCGAAATGCTGGACGCTGTGGCGGCGCGGGTCCATGTGCCCATCATCGCCAGCGGCGGCGCGGGCAAAAAGGAGGATTTTTTGGAGCTGTTCCACCACAAAGGCATCGACGCGGGCCTTGCGGCGGGCATCTTCCACCAGAAGCTGCTCTCGATTTCCGACTTGAAAGCCTACTTGAATGAAAATGGCATCGAAATGCGGGTCTGAGCTCTTGCGTTTCGGGCCCATTTAGGATAAACTGTAAGTATCCCCTTTGAAGGGGAGGAGAAGATTATGGAACTGAAATTTGATGAAAAGGGCCTCATTCCTGCCATCGTGCAGGACCACTACACCAAAGAGGTGCTGACCCTCGCCTATATGAACGCCGAGACGCTGGCGCTGACCATCGCCGAGGGGCGGACGGTCTTTTGGAGCCGGAGCCGGCAGGAGATCTGGCGTAAGGGCGACACCAGCGGCAATGTGCAGCATGTGGTGTCCATCACCGCCGACTGCGACAAGGACGCGCTGGTGGTGGAAGTGGTCAAAGACGGCCCCGCCTGCCATACCGGCGCCGAGAGCTGCTTCTTCAACGAAGTATACGTCTCGCCGGAGCTGAAGCAGTTCAGCTGGCAGGGGCTGTATGAGCTCATCAAAGGCCGCAAGACCGACCCCAAGGAGGGCAGTTACACCACCTACCTGTTTGAAAAGGGCAAGGAGAAGATCCTGAAAAAGGTGGGCGAGGAGTGCACCGAGGTCATCATTGCGGGCGAAAAGGAAGACAAAGCCGAGACCATCTATGAGATCAGCGATTTGGCATATCATGTGCTGGTGCTGATGGTTCAGGCGGGCATCACGGTGGAGGACATCACCCGTGAGCTGGAGAAGCGACATGTCATTGACCACAAGGTCAAACAGGAAAGGATGCAGTGAGTTTTTTATGGCAGATTATAAGAAGTCCAGCGTTCATTGCCACTCGACGATGTGCGACGGCAGAAATACCTTGCAGGAGATGGCCAGCGCCGCCTGTGCGCAGGGCTTGACCACACTGGGCTTCTCCGGCCATAGCTACACCCAGCGTGACCGCGAATACTGCATGAGCCCCAGCCGCACGGCTCAGTACAAGGCCACCATCGCAAAGCTCAAGGCCGAGTACAAGGGCAAGGTGGATATCCTCTGCGGCATCGAGTGGGACTCTCTGAGCGAGGATAAGCCCGAAAGCTACGATTACTGGATCGGTGCGGCGCACCATCTGTACGGCAAGAACACTGGCAAGTATTACGAGATCGACTTCCGCCCGCAGGATCTGCACGACTGCATTTTCGACGATTTCGGCGGCGATGCGCTGGCCGCAGTGGAAGCTTACTTTGCCGAGGTGGAGAAGGTGGCCGCCAAGGGCCCGGACATTCTGGCCCACATCGACCTCATCAAGAAGCTGAACGGTGAGGGTGAGTTCTTCGACGAGGAGGACCCCCGCTATCAGGCCGCCGCCCTCAAGGCACTGGCCGTGGCCAAGGAGCATGACTGCCGCCTTGAGGTGAACACCGGCGGCGTTTACCGCGGCTACCGCAAGGATTTCTACCCCGGCGCATGGCTGCTGGGCGAGTGGCAGAAGATGGGCGGCAAGGTCATCATCACCGCCGACGCCCACGACACCGCCAGCCTGACCTTCGATTTCGATGAGGCCGCTGCTGCCATCAAGGCAGCGGGTTTCACCAGCGTCGAAGTGCTGACCGCCAACGGCTTCGAATCGCAGGAGCTGTGATCAAAAATCAGAAAAATGCGATGACCCTCTCCGCCTTCGGCGGGGAGGGTCATTTTCCGGCTCACAGGGGCCGGACAGGAGGAACTGCATGACCCAGACCGCAAGAAAACCGCTTTTCAATATGAATGTGGACCTGATGCACGGGCCGATCTTCCAGCGCCTTGTCATCTTTATGCTGCCCATCTTCGTGTCGAACCTGTTCCAGCAATTGTACAACACGGTGGATACCATGATCGTGGGCAACGTGCTGGGCGACACCGCCCTCGCCGCCATTGGCTCCTGCGGCTCGATCTACGAGCTTTTGGTGGGTTTCGGCCTCGGCATCGGAAACGGCCTTGCCATCGTTGCAGCGCGCTCCTACGGGGCGCAGGACGACGATCTGCTCAAGAAGACCGTGGCGGGCTCTCTCGTCATCGGCCTGATCGCCTCCCTCTGCATCACGCTGGCGGGCGCGGTGGGGCTGCGCCCGCTGCTGGTGCTGCTGGACACCCCGGCGGAGATTCTGGAAGACGCCTACCGCTACATCATCGTCATCGATTACGGCGTCATGGTCATGTTTGCATACAACCTGTGCGCCGGTCTGCTCCGGGCCATCGGCAACAGCTTTATGCCGCTGGTCTTCCTGCTCCTCTCGTCGGGCCTGAACATCCTGCTGGACCTGCTCTTCATCGCGAAGATGGGCTTGGGCGTGCAGGGCGCGGCCGTGGCCACCGTCATCTCGCAGGGCGTGTCCGTCCTGCTCTGCATCCTCTACGTCTTCGCCAAGGTGAAGCTTCTCCTCCCGGAGAAAAAGCACTTCAAAGTCGGCCAGCACCTGTACTGGGAGCTGTTCAGCCAGAGCATCTGCATGGGCCTGATGAGCAGCATCGTCTCGGCGGGCTCGGTGGTCCTGCAATACGGCATCAACGGTCTGGGCACGCTGGTCATCGCGGGCCACACCGCCGCCCGCAAGATGTTCATGTTCACGGATATGCCGCTGCTGAGCATGGCGTCGGCGGGTTCGACCTTCGTTTCCCAGAACTGCGGTGCGGGCCAGCCGGACCGCGTCCGCAAGGGCATGAAGGAAATTTACCTCTACTCGGTCGTGGTGGCGGTCCTCGCCGTCCTGCTCATGCGGGCGGCGGCTCCGTGGATGGTGGCCTTCGTCTCCGGTTCCAGCGAGCCGGTGGTGCTGGAAAACGGCGCACGGTATCTGCTCTGGAACGCGCCGTTCTACGCGGTGCTGGGCGTCCTGCTCTCCACCCGCTATGCGCTGCAGAGCCTCGGCAACAAGGTGCTGCCCCTCTTCTCCAGCGTCATCGAGCTGGTGGGCAAGATCATCTTCGTCCTGCTCCTGATCCCGAAATTCGCGTACAACGCCGTCATCCTCTGCGAGCCGATCATCTGGTGCTTCATGGCGGTCTATCTCGTCACGGTTTACCTGCATGACCCGTTCGTGTTCCCGAAGAAGAAGTAAGTGAATAACGCAAAAAAGAGGCCGCACGCGCGGTCTCTTTTTGGTTCGAGAAAACCCCGCCGCACGGGAACAGAGGAGTGTCCGGTGCGGCGGGGCAGAAGAGGTCGATCAAAAGGGATCTGTGGAAAGCAGCCTGTTACAGTGCCGAGTAACCGAAGCTGTTGACGAGGGCGTCGATGTGCTGGCCCGCCTTGCACAGGGGGCATTCGCGGGAATCGAAGCTGGCGTAATCGGGGAGGCTGGACGGGTCAAAGATGGAAGTGACCGGGATGCCGAGGCACTCGTTGGTGGTGGCGAAGATGGCGGACAGACCCGCGACCATGCCGCCGTAATAGTTCACGGCCTCGATGGCGGCCTGTGCGGTGTAGCCGGTGGTGATGGAAGCCGCCAAGATCAGCACATGCTTGCCCTTGACCATGGGGGCGAGGTTGTCGCGCAGGATGATCTGGCTGCCGGTGGTGTACTCCGGGGTGATGATGTAGATGGTCTGGTGGGCGTTCATGTTGGAGAAGCCGTCCTTGGTCAGCTCGTTGGCAAGGCAGGTGCCGATGACCTGCGTGCCGTCCAAGCAGAGCACGGTGTCCACGATGGTATTATGCTGATAGGCGGCCACCAGTTCCTTTGCCACGGCCTTTGCCTCGGACAGACGGGATTTCTGGGTGGTCACATCGATGTAGTAGTTGATGTGGCTGTGGCTGGTGGCGAAATGGCCCTTTGCCACACGCAGGAACAGACTGCTCTTGTTGGTGGGAAGTTTTACCATGTTGATCATAACTGCAACACTCCTGTTCTACAAAAGTCCGGCGTCATTCCGGTTCCGGGCGGAAAACAAACAGCGCGGCGGCATGTGCTGAGCCGCTGCGCTCCCATCCTTTTCCATATCTCTATTGTAAAGGAAAAGGATGCTGTGCACAAGATACAAAACTGCCGAAAATGGAAAGCAAATTTAAGATATTGTGCCAAGGAGCGGGCAAACAAAAACCGCCCGGAACGGGTCCGGGCGGTGAGAATGCAGCTGATCGAGAAAAATCAGGTCGTGGTACTGGTTGTGGAAGCACTGCTCTCTTTCTTGGAAACGGTCAGCTTCCAGTTCAGAGAGTACTCGTTGTACTGCAGATCGGGGCAGTAGGTCAGGACGACAACATCGCCTTCCTTTAAATCAACCCCCTGTGCAGTAACATTACCAGAAACGGAAGAACCCTTCTTCAGATTAGTGTCCTTCAGCGCATCCTCAATTGTTACAGAGTACTTTTTGACGTTTTTTCCATCACTGCTGGTGACGACCACCTTGAAATTATTAGGAGTGACATAAATAGGATTGGTGCGGTTGTTGGTGATCTTCATGGGGAATTCAATGGTCGTGGTCGTACCGGTGATGTCGGGAGCGGTGTATTTCTTGCTCTTGTCGTCATACTTGCCCATTGCGGCGGTCACCTGCAGGACGGTCAGTTCACCGGCGCCCTCTTTGAGCAGGTTGTAGGAATCGCCGGAGTTCTTGCAGCCGGTGAACAGGCTTGCGCCCGCCAGAGCGACGGCAGCCACAGCGGTGTATTTCATAAAATTACGGCGGGAAAACTCGAAAGACATGATGGTTCCTCCTTTTATATGGGATCACATATCATTTGCCAAAAGGCCTTGCCTATACAATAGGCGAAAAATGGGCGGATGTCAATGGTTTTCACAGATTTTTTGAGAACAAAAACGGCTCAAGGAAACCCGATGCGACGAAATTTCGTCCCCCGGAACTCAGGAATTCGACAGGTCGGAAGCGCTCATCGAGAAGGTGAGGGTCTTGCCGGAAACGAAGGTCGGGGTGTAGGTCACGGTCATCTGCTGCCAATCGGCGGGGACCATGCAGACCAGCTCGATGTAGCCGGAGCCCTGCGGGGGCAGATTCGGGGAATCGTTGAAGGTCTCGGTGGCGCTGTCGTACAGAGCGACATAAGCGCCGGCCTCGGCGGTCTGGCCGTCCACGGTCACGGCAAAGTCGGTGGTGGAGGCGGACAGAGCGTGGAAATAGGGGGCAGTGTTGGCGGCCTTGAGCTCCTCGGTGTTCAGCGGGTAAGCGGCATCGATCTCAAGGACGTTCTGGGCACCGATGGCCATGGTATCGGTCTTGGAGCGGTTGACGGCGGTGACCAGAATGGCAACGTACTTGCTGCCGGGCACATCGGGCGCGTCGGCCAGCGTGAAGACGCTGGTGAGCTGGACGGCCAGATTGTTCCAGTTGCTGATCTTATCACCGACCTTGACTTCCACAGAATTGCTGCTGGAAGACTGGCAGCCGCCCAGCATGGAAGCGGCGCCCAGTGCGAGTGCAGAAGCGCCGGAGACCTTCAGGAAGGAGCGGCGGGAGATCTTGTTCGACATAAAAACTGCCTCCTTATCAAATGGCAATGTCTTTTTCTTCTCTGGTTCGTTTATAACATCTTTTGGAATGGAGCGCAACCCTTTTCGGCAAAAATTAACACGAGTTTCACATGCGGGGCCGTCACTGCTCCGGGCCGATGCCCTTGACGCGGGTCTCACTGGTCTTGACCAGATTGAGCAGACTGGGGGTGTACAGCGGGAATTCGCGGGTCAGGCTCTCGGTGGTCATGGCAAGGCAGGACGGATCCTTGACCCCCTCGCCCGTGCCCACGTCCTCCCCGGCCAGCAGGGCTTCGACATTGGCTTCGTTCATCTGCATCACGGCGCTGGAGTAGCCGGGCCAGCGGCGGGCCTCCACGCTGAACAGGCTGGGCGCGTTGTGGGGCTCGGCGGAGTAGAGCAGTCGGAACATCTTGGCCACCGCCATCATCAGGTAGCTGCTGACCTCGGTGGTCAGGGCTTTGCTGTGGCATTCGGCGATCTTGGCGTAGAGGACATTCAGGCCGTTGGAGATCAGCTTTTTGTTCATGGTGGGCAGGACGCTGCCGTGGTAGACGTTGTCCTTCATCTTGTCGGGGTTGGGCAGCTCGTCGGCGGTCAGCATCATGCCGTTGCGCTCCGCCGAGCGGCCCAGCAGATAATCGCAGGATACATTATAGTAATCTGCCACGCGGACCACGAAATCCAGACCGCACTCGCGGATACCCTTTTCGTAGTGGGAGAGCAGCGCCTGCGAGACGCCGAGATCCTCCGCCGCCTGCTTTTGGGTGATGCCGCGCTCCTTGCGCAGCAGTTTGATGATACGATTGAATTCCATGATCTTTGGCTCCTCAGTGAAAATATGAGACTTCTTTGATTTTTGGTTTACAGCATGTTGATTATACACAACGGAAAACGACTTGTAAAGCGAGCAAAATGACGGAATTTCCTGTCGGATTTCGTCATTTTTGTCAAAGGTCTTGCTCAAACCACCATATCTATGTTAAACTAAGAAGAAACTGGCGTACATTTTGTGCTGCGCAGAAAGGGCAGACTGCCCGCTGCGCACAAAAATTTTAGCACAATGCGACGAACTTTGCGAAAATCGAGGTGTTTTTGACGATGAAAACATTTAAGCTGCATCTCATCCGCCACGGCATCACGGCCGGCAACCTGCAGGGGCTGTACATCGGCAGCGGCACGGACATCCCCCTGTGCGACGAGGGACGCGCCCAGCTGGCCGACCTGAAGGAGCGGTTCGAGTATCCGCAGGTGGACACTGTTTTCTCCTCGCCGCTGATGCGCGCGGTGGAAACGGCGAACATCCTCTTCCCCAACGCGACCCATCAGTTCTCGGTCCACGACCTGCGGGAGGCGGGCTTCGGCGTTTTCGAGAACCGCCCCGTCAAGGAGCTGGTCAAGGATGAGGACTTCAAGAAGTGGATCACCCCCGGTTCCGGCTTCGTGCCCGAAGGAGCCGAGCCCACCGAGAAGTTCCACGCCCGCTGCTCCGAGACGCTGCTCAAGCTGTTTGAGTATATGATCCGGATGGACGTTACCGAGGCGGCTTGTGTGACCCACGGCGGCGTTATCATGAGTATGCTCAGCCAGCGGGCTCTGCCCAGCCGCCACCCGGAACAGTGGATGGCTGACCCCGGCTGCGGCTACACCGTCCAGACCGACGTTCAGCTCTGGATGCGGGACCGCCTTGTAGAGGCCATCGACATCGTGCCCTTCGGTTACGCCGACACCCTGCGCGGTCAGGCCGAGAACGAAGAAAACGAAGCGTTTGAATAAGGCTTGGTAAAATTCCGGGCAAATCCCTTGACAGGCTGCCCGGAATTTACTATTGTATAAGGAGAACTATTCCGTTAGGAGGAATCCCCGATGTCCCAATCCCTGTCCCGCCGCTCGTTCCTGAAATGTGCCGGTTCCGGTGCGGTCAGTCTGGCTGCCGCCCTGCTCACCGGCGTTTCGGCTGCGGCACTGGCCCCCTGTTATGAGGGCGAACCGGCTCTGCTGGACGGCAAGGCTGCCGTCGAGCTGCTGGGTTATGCCCCTGCGCCGGAGCTGGGCAGCACCCTTGTGTACCTGTCGGTGGAGAACCTCTCGGCCAAGGCGCTGGCCGTCGGCACGAGCTATCTGCAGAGCCGCGATATGACCACCACCGACCAGTTGTACCGGCTGGGTACGGGGCTGACGGCGGTCTGCGATGGCAAGGCCGTCCGCTGCGGCAGCTTCGCCGCCCCGCTCTACGGCGAAAATGCAGCAGACGCCTCGGCCTTTACGCTGAATCTGGCCGCGGGCCGCGGGGCCATGCTCCACTGCTTCTGCGAGACGCCGGAGGACTGGACCACGCTGGAACTGACCTACCAGCCCGATTTTGCTTCCGGCCAGACTATGCACTTTGTGGTGCGCCGGGACGTGGACGAAGTCCAGCTGGGCGCCGTCCCCACCACCCCCGCCGAGGTCGGCAGCGTGGTGGACTTGTAACAGAAAAACGAAAAAACACCCTCGTGAGCTGCACACACAGCCCGCGAGGGTGTTTTTGGTCGTCAGGGGATGATGGAAGCGGAGTCCGCCTCGGTGGCGAGCGCAGGGGTCAGGCTCTCCCCGGCGGAGTTCAGCACCATGAGCTCCTGCCCGGTGAGGCTGGAGACAAGGGCAATGTAGCTGCTGCCCGCGGTCAGGGTCAGCGGCTGGCCGTCGGCGTCGTAGAAGAAAAAGGTGGTGTCGCTGCCCTGCGTCCATGTGATCGGCCACAGGTGCCCGCCGTTGAGCCAGACCCCGCCGCCCATGGTCAGGTCGTAGTCGAGGGTCAGGCCGTCGTCCCGGAGGGCCGAGGCGCTGAACAGGACGAGCAGGTTGTCGAAGCCCGCCTGCTGGCCGTTGTTGGCATCGAGCTGGGGCGTGCCGTCGGCGTGGAGCATCTTGTAGGTGCTGCTGTCGGCATCGTAGGAAAAGCCGGTGGCGTTGGAGGCGTCGAACTGCACGCGGACACTGACCGCGTCGGACGCTGCGGCGTCCGGCAGGTGGCCCTCGGTCTGCTGGGGCAGCAGGGCCGGGACCGAGAGAACGGTGGTCTCCGTCTCGCTTTCGCTGGTGCCGCTGGCGGCTGCGTCGGTCAGGCGGGATTCCGTCAGCACCGAAGAGATGTTCAGCTTGCCCAGCACTCCGGCCAAGGCGCTGCCGCTGGTGTACCACAGGGGGCTGTTGCTCCATGCGCCATCGCAGGAGAAGGCGTTGGTGCCGGTTTCCAAGGCGTCCACGGCCCGCAGGGAGTAGTAATCGAGATAGTTCTGGTCAAAGGCTCCGCCGCCGCGCTGGACGGGCAGCACCTGCTGGCCTACCAGAAGCCGCCAGTACAGGTCCTGCCCGGCGCTGACCGGGCCCACCTGCGGCACCGCGTCCACGGCGGGGTAGACCAGACAGAGGCTGGTGGGCGTCTGGGTCTCGGTCAGGGCTTGCAGCACCACCGACGCCGTAGAAAGCCCCCACTGGGTCGTGCTGGAAGGATCGTTTTCAATGGTGACCGCCACCGGCCGCTGCCCCGGCCAGAGCAGTTCCTGCCCGGTGAGGGGGTCGGCGGGCGTGTCGGACTCAGCCGCATCCCGCGCGGGGGCGCAGCCGGCCAAGAGCGCGGCGCAGAGCGCAAGGCACAAAGCAGTCCGCTTCCAAAATTTCATGTTGTTCCTCTTCTGCCCCGAAGGGCGGGTGATTTACTGGTAGCTGAAATTGGCCCACTCGTCGTCGTCCACGAGGGCAAAGTAGGTCTTGCCGCGGTTCAGGGTCATCTCCTCACCGCTGTCGGTGTAGAGCTTCAGGGGCTGGGTGGGGTGGTTCTTTTCCCAGCGGCCGGTCTGGACGCCGCCGCGGGTGAACAGGTAGGCCTCGCCGCCCTGCACGTACTGGACCTCCTGCACATCGTGGGAGTCGCCCGCGTAGGCCGCAATGTTGGCAAAGCAGACCACCACATTGTCGAAGGCCAGCTGCTTGCCGGTCAGCTCGTCCACCGTGGACTCGAACTTTTTGGTGCGGTTGCTGTACATCGACATCTTATAGTTTTTGTTCCAACTGTTGTAGGCGAAGCTCGTCTTGTAGCTGGCCGAGTGGGTGATGCTGATGCTCTTGGCGGCGGGGGTGCCCTCAAGGGTGTTCACGGCCTTGGTACGGTAGTCGGCAAAGCGGAAGAAGGTGCCCTCATACGGGTAGCTCAGGCTGATGCCGGCATCGTTGGCCGCCTGTTTGATCTCCTTGGCGGAGGTGAACTCGGTGTGCTCGTAGGCGACGTTCTCACTGCGCTTGATGCGGTGGGCCACATGGGGATGGATCGGGGTGTTGAAGTAGCTCTTGCCGCCGATGTTCAGGCCGGAGTAGTTGTAGACGTTGATGAACTGGGTGCAGAAAATGCTTTCACCGTCGTGGTAATACAGGGCGTTCCACGGCATGAGCAGCTGCAAAAACTGGTCGCGGCCGGAGCGGATGGGGCCGATCTCCGGGATGTTGTCCACACTGGAATACACCGCGCAGAAGCGGGTGATGCCGCCCTCGACCTTGCTCTCGATGAGCAGGTCGGCGGAGGCGATGCCGCGCTGGGGGCGGGCGTTCTGCCTTTCAGAGTTGCAGATGTTGTTGACCATGACGCCCACGATCCGGTCGTTGCCGCTGCGCTCTTCGCCGGTCAGGGGATTGGCGTCATAGCTCGGCATCACGCCGAAGCCGGGGTCGAGCGGCTCGCCCGCAGGCAGGGAGGAAGCGGCCATTTCAGAGGACGCCTCACTGGAAGCGGCTGACGACGCAGCCGACGAATCAGCGGGCGAGACGCGCAGCACCTTCTGCATCCACGCGGGCAGACTGCTGCCCAGCGAAGCATTGCCGGTGGGGGTGCAGCCGGTCAGCGCCAGCCAAGCGGCCGCCAGCCCAGAGTAACGAAGTACGGACCGTCGAGAAATTTTCATACGAAACAGACCTCCTATTGCATCGGCCGGGCGTGCACTTCTCCGCGCCGCCGCCCGCCGGGATCGGCATACAGTGTACATGATTTGATTGTACTGATTCTTGCCGGATTTGTAAAGGAAAAGTTCGTGCCAGCGCCCGCAGATTTTGTGAAAGAAAGTTTTTTGCCCCGAAGGCTTGCTTTTTTGCGGCGGGTATGGTAATATAATACGGCAATATTTTGAATATTGTATCAGTATCGTATGCGCTCGTAGCTCAGCCGGTAGAGCATCTGACTTTTAATCAGAGGGCCAGGGATTCGAGTTCCCTCGAGCGCACCAAAAGGACGATAAATCGTTGAGAGAAACGGTTTGTCGTCTTTTTTGTTTTATACGGGCTTTTTGAGCTTGTGCCTATGATTTTTTCAAAAAATTTTAGAGGTCAGAGGTACAAAAATGAAGAAGATTCAGAAGAATGCAGTCCGGTTTGATAATCTAAAGCAAGATTTTTTGGACGATAAGAAATATTCTGGCACGGCAGAGGCTACGCCCTTCGGTCTGCTGGTGCGCAAGGTGGCAAAAATGGACCACGAAGCCGCCATGTGTGGGCGTTTTCCAAGTTCATCAACGAGGAATCGCTGAAGATCGCATTTGTCCAGAAAGTCATCCACTACATTGAGCAGAACGGCTATGTGAAGAGCAAAGCGATCCTGATGAGACCCGCTCTTTGACCAAACGATCCTGTTCACCTGCTTTATAGTTACATATCAGCGCTCTGCGTGCAGACTTTCCAGCACCTCATTGACCACATCCAGCGGCACCTGACCGGGGGCGCTGGCAGCGCCGGGGTTTGCGAAGGTCATAGCGGAACCGAATGCCTCCCCGCACAGGCGGCTGACGGCGCCCAAAGTGCCCATGCTCATGGTGATGACCGGCGTTTCCGGGTGATGATCCGCCATCTCGGCGGTCGCGGCCAGCAGGGCGATGACGTCGGCCCGGCAAGTGGGCATGACGGCAAGCTTGGGCAGGTCGGCTCCGGCCTCCTGCATGGCGGTCATCCGGGAGACGAGCTCGGCGCAGGGCGGCGTTTTGTGGAAGTCGTGGCTGGAACAGACCACTTTGACCCCGGCGGTATGAGCATCTTCGATCAGGCCCGGAAGATCTGCGCCCGCGGTGAAAAATTCAATGTCGATCAGGTCGGCGCAGTCGGTGGCAAGGACGGTATGGATGAAACGAATGTACTCCTCCCGACTCAGCGCGGCACTTCCGCCCTCGCTCTTCGTGCGAAAGGTCACAAGCAGAAGCTTGTCCTTCAAGGCGACACGCAGCTTCGCCGCATCGTGCGCGACGGCCCGGAGGTCTTTTGCAAGCTCGAACAGATCGACGCGCCATTCCACACAATCGGCGGAAAGAGTGGAAAACTCAGCGGCCTTTTGCAGGATCGCAGCCTCAGTGTGTTCTACGATAGGGATGATGACGTTCGGCTTCCCTTCGCCGATGCAGCAGTTTCGGATGGTGATGCAGGACATGAGAACCCCTCCCTTTAATATACCTATAATAAAGGGAAAAAGTGCCGCTTGTCAAGCGCTTTGATATCTGTCAAAGGCGGGCTTTAAAACGCTCCAAAAACTAGCAAAAAGAGACAAAGCGAAAAAAGAGGGCAAAAAAGTTGAAAAAAGGGGTTGCCAAACGGGCGGGCATGTGATATTATACTTGAGTGCCAAGCGCTGAGGCAAAAGAATGACTTCCGAAGCCTCAGCAAGAAGCCAGAGAAAAGAACCAATAGACGTCAAGAAACACCAAAGAGATTTGAGAGTTTTCGAGGCGCTCCAAGTTCAGAAAGTTCGACAGCTTCGAAAAAAGAGCTTGACAAAAAATCACTTCTGTGATAGAATAATCAAGTTGTCAGCCGAAAGGTTGAGGCGCTTACAGGACCTTGAAAATTGAACAATATCGAAAAACTTGTAACGGAACCTATTTTCGTGTTGGAAAAACACGGTAAACAATTCCAAACAAAGTAATTCACACAGGACGCAAGCGATTGCGTGCTGAGCGAAGAAGATTTAACACTTTTTAAGTGATAAATATCATTTATAAAGAGTTTGATCCTGGCTCAGGACGAACGCTGGCGGCGCGCCTAACA